>Ga0160422_10001928_pt1 | contig 12952 bp, 15 predicted proteins | sample Fk160mmetaG_FD_108192 | JGI IMG/M metagenome (GOLD analysis project Ga0160422, IMG submission 108192) | Marine microbial communities from the Central Pacific Ocean - Fk160115 60m metaG | ecosystem: Environmental > Aquatic > Marine > Oceanic > Photic zone | place: The Central Pacific Ocean...
AGTAGCTCATATTTTTTTCAAATTCCTTACAAGTAAAATATTCATTTATATTAGAAATAAGCCTACAAGGGTCTTGTTTTCCCCAAGTTTTTGACTTGGATGGCATATTTTTGAGCCCTAATCCTGAGCGTGTGATCGCGCGTTTGCGAGGTGAGGTGGTAGAAGCTCTTCCCAACCGGTTGGTGGTGGATGTCGCCGGGGTTGGCTACCAGATTCTTGTTCCGATTTCGTCCTTTGACCGCCTCAGCCCTAGGCAAGGGCAGGAGATCTCCCTCCTGACCCACCTTCATGTCCGTGAAAATGCCCTTACTCTCTTTGGGTTTTCCAGTCAGGAGGAGAGGGACATTTTTCTTCTGCTGGTAGACCGTGTTAGTGGAATAGGCCCGACGATCGCAATGGCAGTTTTGAGCGGCATGGCCGTCGAGCGCTTTAAGCAGGCTGTCGTGGATGAGGACACGAAGGCGCTTGCGGCAATAAAAGGGCTCGGGAAGAAGACCGCCGAGCGTATCGTTCTTGAGCTCAAAGATAAGGTGGGAGTGGCCGAAACTTGGCAAGTGGGAGGGGAGGCTACTGAGGCAGGGGTTGCGTCCCGAGACGCAGAACTTGCGCTCCTCGCGCTTGGCTTCAAACAGGCAGATGCCCGGAAAGCGATAAAAGTGGTGTTGGAAAAGGATCCCAGTATGGCCGCTGAAGACCTTATCAGAGAGGGATTGCGGGAGCTCAGCTAGGGTTCGTGCCGACTCACGGGACCCAGAGGAAGAGGCTTTCCTGTTTGCAGTCGAGGCCGGTCCTCGGGCAGATTGCTCCCCGATGGGGCTGGGTCTTGATGACTTCATGAGTGATGCCGGAGCGGTAGGCTTTTGCGAAGGCCGTGACTGGCTCTTTTCGCCTGAACCTCTGACGCTGTCACCTGCGGAAGTTTCTCAATTGGAGCGGCTCGGTCATCCCCTGCGTATGTTTCAACAGGGATGTGACCGGATCTATCGACGGAGCGTAAAGGGCACTTTGCCAAGTTGGATAGCTGGATTACTCGACAGTGGAAAACCCGAGTGGTTGATAAAGGCCCAGCAATCGGAGGATTTGCGAGATGTGGCACCCCGGGTCATCCGCCCCGATCTGCTGATGACCGACAACGGATTCGCCCTGACAGAATTAGACGCAGTCCCGGGGGGAATAGGGATCACGGGATGGCTTTCGCAACGCTACGGGGCAGAGGGCTACAGGCTACTAGGGGGGGCGGCAGGCATGGTAGAGGGCTTCCGCTCTCTCATGCCAAGTGGCGGCGAGGTTCTTATTTCAGAGGAGTCCGTGGATTATCGTCCGGAAATGGAATGGTTGGTTAACGCTCTTAACGGGGCCGGGGAGGGGCCATGGGGCATTGCATCGGCAGAGAGATTCGAGGACAGCAACACATCAGATAGACTTTATCGCTTCTTCGAGCTGTTCGACTGGGAGGCGATTCCCGCGCTCTCGTCCCGTGCGAGGTGTCGGAATCTCACCCCTCCCTGCAAGCCGCACTTTGAGGAAAAACTCTGGTTGGCCCTTCTCTGGTCGCCGAGTTTGCGAGAAGTTTGGGATGCAGAGGTCAGAAGGAGTCATTTGCAGAGGATCAGGGAACTCGTGCCCTTCGGATGGGTTGTCGACCCGATCCCGCTGCCACCTCACGCGAGCCTGCCCCGCCTCGAAGTGCACTCATGGCAGCAGCTGGAAAACTTCAGTCAGAAACAGCGGAGATTAGTTCTCAAGGTCAGTGGCTTCAGTGAATTAGCCTGGGGCAGCCGGGGGGTGGTGATTGGTCACGACGTCTCCCAGGAAGAGTGGGGAGCGGCCTTGAGTGCAGCGTGCGAGGGATTTGAAAATCAACCGTATATTCTGCAGGAATTCCGGGAAGCAAAACTAGTGGAGCACTCCTACTTTGATCCCGTGACCGGTTCTCAGAAAATAATGAGAGGTCGAGCTCGGCTCTGTCCGTACTACTTCGTCAATGAAGAGGGAAACATCAATCTAGGGGGCTGCCTCGCTACCATCGTCCCAGCTGACAAAAAGAAGATCCACGGGATGCGGGATGCCATTCTTACCGTCTGCGAGGCAGGAGAATGAAAGAGCTTCTGGCGGAAGCGTTTTGGTCCACGGGCGGAGTGGACAAGGTGAACCCTACTTAATCAATCCGGCCTTCTTGAGCGTGGAGTAAGCGCCGTTCTTATTGATGGTCTTGAAGGCCTTGCAGCTTGCTTTCACCTTCACGTAGCGCCCCAATTCCGGAACCCAGACTCTCTTGGTCTTCAAGTTTGGCGACACGGAGCGCTTAACCGTTTTCGTCACGTGACGACCGATACCGCCCTTTTTCTTCGCCAATCCGGAACGGTGGATTCTACGCCCCATGCGGACGCGGGAACCTCTAATGCTGCAGACTCGTGACATTGTGTAGGGGGATCGGGGTTGCGGGGCGGGGAGGAAAGCGGTGATTCGCCAGCCGGTCAAGGAATTTCGAGGGCCTAGGATCACCAAAGCCTATGAAATCCAGTCTGGGAGAGGGCCTGTTCAGTCTGGAAAAGTTCAGGGATTTGAAGTCGGGTAGCTCCATACGATGTTTTTTGCGGGCCCGGTGCCAGCCGGCCACTCGATTGAGATTACCGGTGTTCCATCCTTTTTCAGCTGATAGACGACCTTCTGTCCCTTCGTTATGGCCGCCCCCGGAGTTTTCAAGGCTGTTGGCGTCAGGGCTTCCAGGGTGGGTGGGTAAGATCCATGGATCAAGCGATGAAGCTCAATCTCGATAGCCCACCGTGCGGCGAGGATTTCTCCGTCCGCTTCAAGGGTAGTGGAGAAGGGGCCGCTGAAACTGGAAGCCATCATCAAGCTTGGTGCGTTGATATATTGCGAGAGCCCTTGGGACCGGGCCTCAAGTCGTTCCTCATAATCCCTGATGCCGGAACGGGTAGCTTGCTGGGCAAGCTTTCCTCCGGGTGCCAGAATGCATTCCTGGAGATCCCGGCAGTAGGAAAGTCGATTCGCAGCCAGAAAAAAACGACTGAGTGCGGGGGCCTTTCCACGGCCGCCTACCCCGGAGAAATCCTGGAGTCGATCCATAAGCCCTAGAACTTGTCCCCGGGATACTCGGATGACTTTAAGAAGTCGGTCGCGTGCTGGGGGAATAGTCGAGAGCTCCTTGCCTAACTTTCGAAGGTCTTCTTCTCTCCACCTATTACCTGTGAGGCCGTCCCACAGAGCGCTGAGAGCAATTGAGCGAAGGTTGCATTCAGCGAGGAGGTTCATCAGCAGGGGATCCTGTCCCACCGCGGAGGAGAGGCGCAGGCAGCTCGTGATATCGGCAGCCGCCCCCGATTGGTTTCCGGAATGAAGGCTCAGCGTTGCGCGAAGGAGCAAGCCATGAGCCGCATTCAGGATCTGCATGCCAGAACTCTCCGTCTCTAAGAGAAGGAAGGCGTCGTGCCATTGATGCGGGACGTGATAGTAAGGCCTCTCTGCCAGCGCCTCCGAGAGCTGGTCGAGCTGATCGCTCACGGGTTGATTGAGGCGAACGAGTTCTGCGATACGTTCCTTCTTGCTGCCTGATAGAGTTACCGACGTAATTTTGGATAAATCGGACTTCTGCATGGTAGCGGGATTGGCCCTGAAGTCATACTGAGCCCCAGGGCACGCCGGATTTGCGCGAAACGCAGCAAACCAGGTCTGGGCGGGAGATCCGCTCTTTTCCAGATTCTCGAAAAGGGGATGAAAAGCGAGATTCTGCGATTTCGGAACAGGAGAGGGAAGGTAATGGCTGATGGCGAACGGATCACGACTACTCCATTCGGTCTTGTATTTTTCCCATGCTTTTTCCGTGTTGGCTCTGATTACAAGAAGAACGACAACAGGAATCAGGAGCGTCAGCATTGCCGCAGAAAGAAGCCATTTCCACCAAGAGCGTTTTCTCCTCTGCACGGACATACCCTCCTATAGGGATGGAAGCCTGCCGTGATAAGGGCAAATCGGGATTAGCTTCATTCACGCGGCGTCTTTCAACTTGCCGAGGGAATAAAAAATTTTCTCGTGAGGCAGAGAAACAGGCTTTAATCGTGCGCCATGCTCGATCAGAGAGTTGCATGGATTACAGGATGCTCACGCGGTCTGGGGCGGGCAATGGCTCTTGGGCTCGCTGAAAGAGGATGGTTGATTGCCGGGCTTGCGAGGAGTGCGGGCGCCGTTAAGGAGGTAGCAGAGTGCCTTGGCGAGGGGCACTTTCTGGCATCGGTTGATGTGGTGGAGGAAGACGAGGTGAAAGCCTTCTGTGCGGCTGCTGCGCGCGAGCTCGGGCCGCCACGGCTTCTCCTGAATAATGCGGCTCTCATTCATGAACCGGCTCCGCTGTGGGAGATTGAGAGCGATGAATTCGATCAAGTGATAGATGTTAACATCAAGGGAGTAGCGAATGTTTTACGCCACGCAGTACCGATCATGATCGACCAGAATAAGGGGGTGATCGTGAATTTCAGTTCCGGGTGGGGTCGATCTACCTCGCCAGAGGTAGCTCCTTACTGCGCGACCAAGTGGGCGATTGAGGGAATGACTCAGGCTCTGTCCAGCGAGTTGCCTGAGAATCTCGCGGCAGTGGCATTCAACCCCGGAGTCATCGATACGGATATGCTTAGAGCAGTATGGGGTGAGGGGGCGTCCGAGTGCCTGAACCCGCAGCAGTGGGCAGAGAGCGCCCTGCCGGTCCTGGAGAGCCTTGACGCTCAAGATAACGGTCGTTCCCTATCTGTATGAACAAGGTCATGGAAGAAGCCTGTCGTGAGAATCCACCATTGCGTGCACTCAGATGAACCTGCATCTCCCCGAACGAAATTTGAGATTTCCAAGACGCCCGCTGTTGATGGGAATTGTAAATGTAAACGACGATTCTTTCTCAGGTGATGGTACGCTTGATGCCACTGAGGCTCTCAGCCAGGCCCGCCGCCAGGTTGAGGCAGGAGCTGACGTCGTGGATATCGGGGCGGAAAGTGCGCGGACGAACCGGGTGGCGATTTCCGTGGAAGAGGAATGCGGCAGGCTCCGGGGCGTACTTGGGAAATGGAAGGAGGCGCTCGGGGAGATGCAGCCCCGGGATTCTGAGCAGGTGTGGCCACCGGTTCTTTCAGTGAATACGTGGCGGCCGCAAGTCATCAAGGTCGCGTTGGACCTTGGGGGAGAATTGATCAACGACATGAGTGGGTTGCCCGACGGAGAGAATGCTCGTCTCACCGCGGACCATGGAGCAGCGCTTTTGCTGATGCACACGGCCGGGCCTCCCAAGGAGGAGCGGACTGGCCAGCAATGGGAGGACATCATGGGTGAATTGGAGCGCTTTTTCGGGGAGAAGATGGAGTTGGCTGAGTCCGCAGGCCTTTCTGCCGATCATGTGCTCCTCGACCCTGGAATTGATTTTGCCAAACAGCAGGCAGACAACCTGCTTCTAATTCGCGAACTGGAGCGACTCCACCAATTCAATCGCCCGATTTTACTGCCAATCTCTCGAAAGACAGTCATTGGAGAGGTCTTGGGCATTGAGGATCCCGCTGCGCGGGACGCTGGAACGGTCGGGCTTCTGGCTGCGGGGATGGCACGTGGAGCCCAGATGTTCCGGGTGCATAATGTGGATGCCGCCTGGCAGGCGGTGAGGGTTCTCGCGTCAGTAAAGGCGCCCGGATAGTGTTCAGGTCCGAGCGAGATCTTTGGGAGTTGCCAGAACTTTGCTGCCATTAAGGTCGCACCGTCGTCATATCCGAGGCAAAATCACTTTATGGATTCAGTATCCCTTCCGGTCCTTATCAATGTGGTAACCCTGATCCCGTTTCTGGTGAGTGCCGTTCTATTGGTGCGGGCTGTAAAAAACTGGGCGACGATCACGCTTATGGTAGGGGCTTCCTGTATGAATCTTGCCCCTCTGCTCTTTGTGATTGCATACCTCATTCCTTCCAGTCCGAGGTACGAGGGAATGTACTACGCCTTTGCAGGTGCCGGACTGGCCGGGGGAGGTATGCTGTGCTGTCTCGTCGGGGTGGTCGGAGGGGGGATAAAATACGCGGCGACTGTGCGGCGGGCCAAGGAACTGGAAGTGCTCCTCCAACAGGTTCAGGAGCGGATCGATTCGGGGGAGAGGATTTAAAAAAGAGCCCCGCTTTGTGCCCCCGTGATGGGAGTCAGTCGAAGGATGGAAGCGGCGTGATGGGATTGGCCGGTAGTGGGAATTGCCGGGCGATAATGCCGGGGGCGAGCTCGTTATTTGTCTCGTAGGCCATCGTCAGCATTTCGTATTTTGCGTCAAGGTTGTCGATGTAATGGAGGGCGAATGCCTCCGGGGTAGAGGGCAGTGCCGGTGAGCCAAACTCCTTGGTGCCATGGTGGCTTGCGACAAGATGAAGAAGGTGGGTACGAACAAGGTCGCTTGGGGGGGCCAGCGTTTCCCACGAACGGGATCGGTCTGAGTCGAGAAGGTCTCGCCAGAGTTTGTTAATCAGTTCAATTCCAAGCGGTATGTGCCCCATCATCTCGCCATGAAGATTAACGTTCTGAGCGAAGCCTGCTTCCGGATAGTTATTTTCCCAGAGCTTGCCGCAGTCGTGAAAGAGGACACCGGCTAGAAGAAGGTCCTCATTAAGGTCCGGGTAAGCGCTACAAATCGCTGAAGCCGTACGCATCATCTGGGCCACGTGCTCGACGAGACCGCCTCGCCGGGCGTGGTGGTTGCGGCGTGCCGCGGCGGCTCGGCGGAAGCGGTCTCCGAAATCCTCGAGAAACTTATGGGCGAGGGAGAGCAGGCGAGGGTCCTTGAGCGAAGCACAGCTGGAGCCGATGAAATCCCAGTCTTCCTGCTGCTTCCTTGCGGTCGCCGGGTCGCCGCTGAAGAAGTCTGCGATCTCCGCTTCAGTCAGGATGCGCATCCGCCAGTTTTTACCGTCAATTCCGTATTGGTTCTGACTCCAACTACCCTCCGCCCGGATGGAGGCTCCCGGGGGGAGCTCTTCGAGCTCTTTGAATTGAGAATGGTTACTCCATACTTTCAGAGTGAAGTTACCTGTGGCATCTGCGAGAGTGAGTTCAAGGTAGGGAGAACCACTTTTTGTAGTCTTCTCTGAACGGTCCTGGATCTGAGCGTAAAAGAACGCTTCGCTGGGTGTCTCATTGGTGATCTGCCTGAGCTGCGAGATAGTGATGAATTCCACGATCCCACTTAGCAGTGAAGCCCCCGGCCTTACCAGCTCGACCTCCGTCTTTCTTTTTCAGGCAGCGGCTTTTCTGGTGGGTTAGGCCATTTGAGATAGTTTCGATTCTTGGGTTTTTGGAAGTGTCTTCCTAACATCGAGAAATGATCGAGCCATTTGAGGATCACTGGCCAAAGATTGATGAGAGTGCCTTTGTGGCAGCCAGTGCCGACCTCATCGGGAAGGTGACAATCGGGGAGGAAGCGAGTGTTTGGTATAATTCGACTCTCCGGGGAGATATTCACGAAATCGAGGTAGGCCCCCGGTCTAATGTTCAGGATAACGCTGTGCTGCATGTCGAGAGTAACCAAGGTTGTTACTTGGGAGAGCTCGTTACGGTGGGGCACGGAGCTATTGTCCATGCCTGCCAGATTGAGAATGAGGTTCTGGTTGGGATGGGCGCAACTATACTCGATGGCGCGGTCATCGGAGAGCGAAGCATCATCGGGGCGAACACTTTGATCACCATGGGAACAGAGATCCCTCCGGGTTCTCTTGTGCTTGGTTCCCCGGGAAAAGTAGTTCGTCAATTGAGCATAGAGGAACAGGATGGAGTGAAGGTGTGGGCCGAGAAATATGTCGAAAACAGACGGAAGTTCCTCGCCCGAAACCTGGATCGTCCGTAACCTCTCGCTGTGCCTGATCTAGTGAAAGTTGACCCCGTGGCGCTCTTGCCCACGCAGGCAGGGTGTGCGGTATTTTTAGGTGACGGAGAAAAATCGATCGTCTTTTACATTGAACCAGCAATTGGGGCCTCCATCAACGATGCGCTTTCCGATCGTAAGCCGCCGCGGCCTCTTACCCATGACCTCTTCAATGACGCACTCAGGGCCTTCGGGGCTGTAGTGCAGAGAGTCGTCATCGTGAGGGTCGAAAACGACGTATTTTTCGCGAGATTATTTATCGAGGCAGAGAATGAAATCAGAGAGAAGCTGATCATAGAGCTCGACGCCCGTCCAAGTGATTCGATCGCATTGGCGGTTCGTCAGCAGGCCCCGCTGTATGTCCTGAGAGAAGTTTGGGAGGGGTTAAAAGATATGACCAGCGTTCTTGAGGAGTTGAGGGACAAAGGGATGGAGATGGAGGGAGGGGATGCTTAAGGGGATCAACGGGTTTGTGGGGCCCTTCTTCCCTTGCCCGGCGCCGGAATGGTCGTAAATTCACCCCGTATGCAAGCTATCACCCAAAAGCTCCCATCCTACCTCGAAGAGGCGATTTTGCAGGATCCCTCAAAAAGAAAGTTTCCTCCCTTTGACCCAGCGCGTCTCCTATCAACCGTTTTTGAACCGACTCAGGGGTGTCGAGTATGCATTCTCACTGATTTTCAGGAACCCCAGGAATTGATAAGAAATTTTTCCTTTCTCGAGCAGGACGGGTTCGAGGTGCAGAAAAATGCCTACAAATATTTTTACGAAACACTTCAAGCCGGAGTCATGGAGCAGCTTGGGATGACCGGAGGAGAAATGTTTGCCTATCGGTGCAGCAAAGGGTCGAACCTTGACCTTGACGATGAGGTCTGGAGCACGGACGGAGAAGAGCTTTCGCTCGACCGTGATATCTACCCGCAATACGACCTCATTCTCTGCGTTTCCACCTTCTCCGCCACCGCGCCGCTGACTGCCAAATGCAAGGAATATGGGTTCAGGGGAGCTACCATGCATGGAATGAACGAAATCATTCTCAACTCGGGTCTGGCGGTTGACTACAATGAGGTTTCGGCAGATGCCGAACGTATCCGTCTGGCGATGACCGGTGCTGATAAGGTTGAGATAGAGTTTGGGCTCGAAGATGGACGGGTATTAGAGGCCTCCCTTGACCTTGGAGGGCAGGAGGCTCAGAAGTCCCACGGTCTGTGTAAGGGGAAAACTCCGGATATAGCGAATCTCCCTGCGGGAGAGGTATACTTCGTGCCACAGGATGCCCACGGCCAGTTTCCGATGAAATACGAGGATGGCACTCTTGGAATTCTGGACGTCGCCAACCGGGATGTCGTCAAAGCGACTCTGATCGAGGGAAATCAGGATACGATTGACCAGCACAACCAGCGTCTCGCGAACGATCCTATGACTGGAACCCTTGGAGAACTTGGGTTTGGAACGCAAGTTCTGCCCGTTTCTTATCAGGATATTCAGGATGAAAAGGTGCTTGGAACCTGTCATCTGGCCACGGGCCGGGACGATCACCTCGGAGGAGATATTGTGCCGGAAATGTTCAAGAAGCATGAGAACAGCACTCATGATGATATTCTTTTTGCCCCCCATAAGACGCCAAACTTTAATGTGAAAGAGGTGAGGATGAAGCGGGCTGGGGAATGGCATGTGATCATCGAAGATTTCAGACCGAGCAGGTATATTATGGAGGCTCTGGCTGGTGGCTGATGCCCATGAAAAGATACGAGGAAGTCACATTTTCAGGCCTTGCCGAACAGGATTGCTCCTGTGGAGTTGTCAGGAGGGCCTTTGCCGACAGTCAGGATGGCCCAGCTTCCGTTCACTTGTTGGATCTCGCAGAAGAGCCGGTCAGTCACTACCATCGAAAGACCACCGAAATCTATGTCATACTCGAAGGTGAAGGGCACTTGGAGTTGGACGGCGATCTGGTCCCGGTCAAACCTTTTTCCGCAGTTATGATCAAACCTGGGTGCAGGCATCGGGGCATAGGCAAACTAAAGTTGTTCAACATTTCCGTTCCCCGATTCGATCCTGAGGATTTCTATTATGATGATACTGACGTCACCGTAGTGGGGTCCAAGCCGGTCCACTGAGAATCGGGGGTAAAATACAACTCAACCTGAACAAGAATGGCGAACATCTACGAGACAGAGCGCCTCAAGGACGAGTATCTGCTCTTTCACTACGGAAAACCGGAGCAAATTCACAGTTGGGGTGGTGGACCCGACCGTGCTCTCGATTTTCCGAAGAGAATTGTTGAACGGTTTTCACTGGGAGATGTAAGCAGGGCTCTAGATCTCGGATGTGCAGTGGGGCGTTCTGCTTTCGAGATGTCGCGGGCGGCTGAAGAGGTGGTTGCCATCGACTATTCGCACTCCTTCGTTGAAGCGGGCAAAGTGATGCAGGAGCACGGGAGGTGCGAGGTGTCTCGGCTCAACGAGGGCAAAATGTTAGATTCTGTGCATGTTGAGGTGCCGGCAGACGCGTATCCAAGTCGCATCAAGTTCGAGCAGGGGAACGCAATGGACCTCAGGAAAGACCTTGGAGAATTCGACAGGGTTCTTGCAGCCAACTTGTTGTGTCGCTTGGGGGACCCTTCCCTTCTGCTTGCGCGCCTGCCGGGTCTTGTCAAAGTAGGAGGGGAATTAGTTCTGACCACGCCCTGCACCTGGCTCGAGGAGTTCACCCCGAGTAATTACTGGCCGCCAGGGGACACCTTGGAGTGGCTCAAAATGGAACTGGGAGGATACTTCGAACTTCTGGAAGAGCATGATGAGCCTTTCCTGATCAGGGAGACCGCACGAAAGTTCCAATGGACTGTAGCACTTCTGACGAAGTGGCGGCGAATTTAGCCGGTAGCTGTGTGGAGATTACTGGCCTGCAGTAAACGAGGTCCAAGCTTCTTCGACCTTTGCACTTTCAAAGCTCCCCTCGTGAAGGAGTAGACGATAGCGCTGGGTCAAGCTCTCGCCCTTGTTAAGGTGGAAATCTCCGCTCCCCTTTACAACTTTGTCCCGGAAAGCCCGGACGCCAAAGGGATTTGCGGTCAGCAGGCCATAGTTCCGAGCATGCCACCACGTGGGATGGCGTAAATTCTTTTTATGGTCGAGAATGGCAATCACCTGTGATGTGCCTGCCGAGTCAGGGCCGTGGTAAGCAACCCAGCGAGCCCTTTTTCCCCATGCGTCGTTATCCTTTATGCCCTCACTGTTGGTAATTTTTCCTTTGGCGACTTCACCCACAAGGCGCAGGGACGGAGCCGTCCGAATGGCGAAACTCCCTTCCTTGGTGTCTCCGAAGGTGACCTTCTCTTCAACCGGTTCCATCGATGATGTGACATCAACATGGCTGGTCGTCCCCGCAATGGTGATCCTATACTCGCGTTTCTCCAAGAGAATGGGCTTCCCTTTTGCTTCCCAGGCAAGTTCCGCCGTAAAGCTCGCGCTGGCCCGATCCTTGTGTTTGCTGGTCCCGAACTCCCCAAGACTGCGTGTGACAATCTTGCAATCTTCCTTATGCCAGAAGTCGTGTCCGTTGACATTTCCATGTGTGAACCAGAAACCGGTATGGTGCGGATGATCTGATTTTTCCCCAGCGACGTCCTTGGTGAAAGGATATTGCCTCGTAAGGTGGGTGCCAGAGTGGCTCATCAGGGGATAAAGACACGGAACGCGTGTATCTCCGTGATATTCCGTGAAAAGCTTGCCATCGACGAGCACCTTAAGGTTCTTGTTCTCCTGTTTGAGATTGATGGTGACCCCGGCAGACAGGGAAACTGCCGAGAGCAGTATGAGGGCAAAAGTAAGGTTGTGCGTGCGCATAGCGTTATAGGGGGAGAAGTGAAGCAGGGAGACCTGCCGGGGGGAAGCAGGAATCCAGATTGCTTCGCGGATCGATTCGGGCCAACGTAAGTTCGTGAAGAGCGTTAAAGGACTCTGAAATTTTTGTATCTGCGGCCAATCGCAGGATGTTGAAAAAAGAGGCCCCCGCAATTCGGAGCAGCAGAGAGTCAGAACCCTTGGAAGCATGACCCAATTCGAGCAAATCGTCGACGTGTACAACGGGCCATTGTACAAGTTTGCCCTTTCGCTCGTTCGGGATATGGACCGGGCTGTCGATCTGGTAACACGGACATTCGTAATTTGGAGCCGTCGGGGAGGAGAGGGTTTAGTGCACAAAAACGTCAATACGGGCCTCTTCTCGGCTCTTTACCGAGAGCACTTAGGGCGCTTTGGTTCGCACGGGGGTAATCTCAGGACGGCAATGCCGTCTACCGCTGCAGCCTCGAACGGGCACGGAGACTTGGTCGAGCCGCTGAGCTCTCTCAGCCCTGATCTGCTTCCAACGATGACCCTGTTTTATCTGCAGCACCACGATTATAGAGAAATAGCTGCCATCCTCGATCTTCCTATCGGAACGATAATGTCGCAAATTTCCAGTGGTAAAGAACAACTCAGGAGCAGAGACAGGGAGGAGAGTAATGGATAGGGAGCAGGCGCGCTTTATTCTGCAGAGTCTTCGTCCTGATGGAACGGACAAAGCGAGTGCAGATTTTGAAGAGGCCTTGATGGTGGCGGCACAGGATTCAGTTCTCGGGAAGTGGCTTTCGGCTGAACGCCGCCGGGACGCCGTCATCGCAGAAGCTTTTGAGGATGTTCCAGTTCCTCCTGACCTGATTGATGAAATTCTGACTCAGGTCAGTTTAGAGCGGGGAGCAAGAGCTCCTTCAGAGGAGCTGGCAGCGAATGATGCGGGCCGTGGAGAGGAGCGGTCTCCATGGCAGTCGGAGCCTCTGACTGCAACATCAGATGGAAGACCGATGACGGTGTTGAAGGTTGAGATTGCAGCGACAGATAGTGGTTTTGAAAGTCCGGGATCTTCCCCGGAATATATTGGTTCCGAGAAGCGCAAGGAGGGAATTCTTAAGGTTGTTCTTTTAGCTGGATTACTCGTGGTTGCTGCCTTTGCCACCTTCGAATTGACCTCCAGTAATCTTGGATCCTCACCCAGCGAGAAGGGAAGAATTACCATGCGGGA
>Ga0160422_10001929_pt1 | contig 12951 bp, 19 predicted proteins | sample Fk160mmetaG_FD_108192 | JGI IMG/M metagenome (GOLD analysis project Ga0160422, IMG submission 108192) | Marine microbial communities from the Central Pacific Ocean - Fk160115 60m metaG | ecosystem: Environmental > Aquatic > Marine > Oceanic > Photic zone | place: The Central Pacific Ocean...
ATTATATTGATTTTCCCCTTTATTTTAGGCGCAACAACCTTTCCCAAGCGCTTTTAACCGCCAATAATTGTATGGCAATGGTGTGATGAACCCGGCAACCAGCATAATAGGAACGACCCACCAGTTCAGCATAGCCCCGCCAGTTAAAATAAAATCCGTTAAATTCATAGCGACTTCCATCGAAACCATCGAGATTAGCGACATACCAAGTGCCGTTTTTAGAGCGAGCTTTAGACCCATTTGCTTAAAGAGGATAATAGTTTCCAACAGAATAGATGTTACAAGGCCATTAAAAATAGCCAGTGCCATAATCAAAAAGACAGGCCAGACTATTTCCATCAGCTGAAAATAGAGAATTGTGCCCATGTCGCCAATTGAACAGCCTAATAAACACCACGAGGTGTTATAACTAGCTTTTCTCCAAGTGGGAGTGCAGTTCCATTCAATACTGAAGCTATTTGGAGGTTGTACAGTCTTTTCTACCATTCTTTTTAAATAAACTTTCTTGTAGGGGGAAGGTCAAGGGCATTAGACATCCAGTATCAAGCAACTTAATTAAGGTCGATCTGGTATCGTTTAAGATCCTCTAAATTTATAAATTCAAGGGTCTTGATGTTTGTCGATGCTAGACGCACTCTGGGGGCGCATCCTGCGTTTTTGGCTTCAACCCATCTGAGCGCGCATAAACACCATGCGTCACCGGGCTTTAAACCAGGAAAGTTGAACTCTTTCCTTGGTGTGGATAGGTCGTTGCCTTGTGCTTTTGAAAACGTTAAAAAATCTTCCGTCATAATGGCGCAGACAGTATGGGTGCCAACGTCACCCTCTCCGGTATTACAGCAGCCGTCTCGGAAAAACCCGGTTAACGGATCCACGCTACATGGTACGATATCTAGCCCTAAGATATTTTTTTGCTTCGGCATTATTTTTATGTTTCAGATTAAAGAGGTTGCACAGTGACAAACTCTCTTCCCTTTACACTTCCCTGCAAAGAGAAACTGAAAGAAAATTTGCCACGGATGTCTATAAGCAGGGATAATCTAGACATATTCGGTACGTTAATAAAAACCTCCTAGATCATAAAAATCTAGGTTAGCCATTCCACACTTAATAATTTTTACGGTCTTGCCTTTGGATGAGACGGAATGGACTTATCAACTGACGCCCAGGTCGGCGCGCTATCACACCAAATATTAGTTACAATCTCCATCCCATCGTGATCTGCGAATAAACCCGCCTTCCAGATTTTCAAACCTGGATATGATGTTGTGACCGAATAAATAGGACTCCCACAATGACCACAGAAATGCCGCTGTAAACTGTTACCGCTGTCAGCCGTCTCATGGAAAGCCTTGGTCTTCCCCTTTACGACTTTTGCGCTCTCCTCGGACTTGATAAAATTATAAGAGGCCGCGCCTCCGGTGGCGCGTTGGCAACTCTTGCAGTAACAGGCAATGATTTGACCTGGTGCCTCGTCTAAAAAAACTTCAATAGATCCGCACAAACATTTTCCTGATATCGTCATCTGAAATCTCCCCCATGTTGGTCTTTATTAATAATTCTCCTAATGATGAGATACTATGTTACAATAAACCATTCTAAGAGGCGAATTTCTTCATCTCAAAACCACCCTTAAAAACTACTTCTGCCATTGATAAATCTTTACTTTTAAACCACAAATTTTGTGTTTTGTTGAAAACTTATAGTATCTCCCTTTACGGTAGGACAGTATTAGTTGAATTTCAAAACTTAAAAAATTTCATCTATCAAAGGTCTTTTATGGTATCAGTTACTATCCCGCTGGAAGTCATTTACGCGTTCAACTTTTAACATTCATCTTACGGACTATGTTCTTAAACAAATATACTTTGATCTTGATATGCCTATTCTTCTGCGTGGGGTGTTCCCCTCTTAAAGTTGCGGATGTTTTATCGCCTTATTCCGGCTACGAGGTGACAACTGACGTCCCTTACGGGACACTTGAAAGGCAAAAACTTGATATCTACACGCCTACAAAAAAACAGAAATCAAGTGATATAATTATCTTTATTTACGGCGGATCTTGGAAATCTGGCGAAAAATCTAACTACAGGTTTATCGCCCAACCCTTTACTAATGCAGGTTTTATAACGATAGTTCCTAATTATCGACTTTATCCTGAGGTGAGATTCCCCGAATTCAATAAGGACATCGCAAAGGCTGTAGCCTGGATATATCAAAATTTTTCACGTTCAAAGGATTCTAAAAATGTTATCCTAGTAGGACATTCTGCTGGTGCACATATCGCGGCTTTAATTTCCCTTAATCCGAATTATCTTGAAGCTGAAGGATTATCCCCGTCAATAATTAAAAGCTGGGTATCGTTGGCAGGCCCGCTGGCATTCGACCCATTAAAAACGAAACCAACTCGTCCAATCTTCGAAACGATTGAAGGTGATATCAAACAAGCCCAGCCAGTAAACTTCGCTGATAGAAATAGTCCACCAGTTTTATTAATTCATGGAAAAGAAGACAAAACCGTTTATGAAAAAAATTCACTATTAATGTCAATGGCGCTTAAAAAGAATGGGAATAGGGTTATCCAAAAATCCATTGAAGGTTTAGGCCACCTAGGTATATTACTTGCAATCGCAAAACCCAAATTGTTTGGGGTCGACATAATAAAAGAAATAAAACGATCGATAAGCGAATTTAATGCACCCTGAAAAGAAAATAGAAATCGGAGGAGCTTACTAATTTCGCAAATCGGCATAAATACTCGCTATGTCTGATAAGGTTATGTCATAGAATTGTCATAATATTTTTATTGCTTCTTATTAGTAATCGTTTTCAAATAATATGCATAATCTTCTATAAGGAGATCGTGATGACACCTTGGGAAATAAAAGGAAGAGAACTCGCCAATTGCAACTGCGCTTATGGTTGCCCGTGCCAATTTAACGCCTTACCTACTTATGGAACATGTGAGGCGGCCGTTGGATATGAAATTGATAAAGGCCATTATGGAGATATTAAACTTGATGGACTGCGCGTCTCGGTCACCTATAAGTGGCCAGGAGCGGTGCATGAAGGAAACGGGGAATATCAGATTTTCATAGATGAAAATGCTACTCCGGAGCAACGTGACGCAATAGAGAAAATAGTAACTGGTGAAGACACTGAAGAAATGGCCACAATGTGGTGGATATTTAATGCAATGTGTACCCAGCGTCATCCTACTGAATACAAGAAAATTAACACGGAAATAGATGTAGAAAATCGATTAGGCAGTGTGATAGTAGACGGCACGTTAAATATTAAGGGCGAACCTATTAAAAATCCGGTAACAGGTGCAGAGCATAGAGCTAGAATAGATCTTCCTAACGGGTTTGAGTATAAAGTAGCCGAAATGGGTAGCGCATCAACAACTACTACTGCTGGAAAAATTGCTCTAACAAATAACAAGGATAGTTACGCCCAATTCGCTGAATTGCATTTAAACAACTCCGGGGTCGTAAGGTAACTAGCTGCCGAATGGTGCGTGAGCAAAATCTATAATGGCCGATAATAATACTGCTAACTCCACCGCTGTTGAATCACTTATCCAGCGGGATAAGGTAATTATAATTATCGCAATTGCTATCTTGGTAGTGGCGACTTTCACCTACACAGTTTTGGGCGTAGGAATGAATATGTCGGCAATCCAGATGACACCTGGCCTTGGTCAATCACAAATGTCTATGCCAAACATGAGCGCCATGAAAAACATGACCGCGACACCCGCCGTATGGAGTTTCAACTATAGTGTCCTGATGTTTTTTATGTGGTGGACAATGATGATAGCGATGATGCTACCGAGCGCTTCTCCAATGATACTTCTTTATACCGCGCTAATCAGACGAACAAAAAAAACAAAAAGTATTATCCGGCAAGTTACCTCATTTATTTGCGGATATTTATTGGCTTGGGCAGCCTTCAGTCTTTTTGCCACAGCACTTCAGTCGCAGCTCGAGCTGCGTGATTGGATGTCTCCCATGACGATGGAGGCAACCAATATTTATTTGGCAGCAGGTATCCTTATTGCTGCGGGTGTCTATCAACTAACACCATTGAAAACCGTTTGTTTAGAAAAGTGCCGCCAGCCTGCCCGTTTTTTAGCCAACTATAAAAACACGTGGGTAAATTCCCCATTAAGAATTGGTCTTGTTCACGGGTTTTACTGCGTAGGATGTTGCTGGTTTCTAATGGGATTACTTTTCTTTGGCGGCATTATGAATTTATATTGGATTGTCGGAATCATAATCTTTGTCGCTATCGAAAAACTACATGAAAAAGGCATAATATTTGGAAAAATTTTAGGCGGCGGGGCTATAGTGTCAGGTATTGCGTTTTTGATAAATTCGTAGCCATCTATTAATGGGATAGCTTAATCTTACCAATATTCTTCCCTCATAATCCGACGAAAAACTTTAAGTATTATTTCAATGAAAACTTTTCAAAAATTAGACGATTTTTTAAATTTTGCTTGGTCACAAATTGCGCGTGGGAAAGTTGATAAAAAGTCACCAGCTCGTCACCCTACTTTTGTGACATTAAACTCGGATGGGTTCCCAAAAGCTCGGACTTTAGTAATGAGAAGAAGCGATAGGAAAAATAACGAGATAGAGTTCCACACTGACACAACTTCTTCAAAAATGTTTGAGCTCGACGGAGACCCCCGTGCTGGAATTCATATTTGGTTACCCAAAGTTCAGTTGCAAATTCAGATGAGCGTTGAGGTTGAAGTAAAGGTTGGCGACATTACCATTCCAATCTGGAGAGAAGTTCCAATTAACTCCAGGGGCGCTTATGGAACTATTCCTAGTCCTGGCACTGTCATTCGGAGCCCACTTGCCTTTGAACAAGTCCCAGATCAGAAACGCTTCGCTATTTTAATATGTCATATACAAACCGTTGAACTGCTGCTTTTAGGTAATAAACACATTCGTGCTCTTTACAAAAGAACGACGAATTGGCGAGGAGAATGGCTCTCCCCTTAAATTGTAACCGTTACCAGAACATTACTATTGATTTATATTTCTTGTGTATAGATCACGATAAATGCTTTGATGGCAACACTTAAAAGATCCAATTGAGAAAAATCGAAGCGGGGAGAAAACTAATGCTCAAAGGTTCAGATCTTTTTGTAAAGGCACTAGAAGAAGAAGGTGTCGAGTACATATTTGGTATCCCCGGTGAGGAAAATCTGGACTTTTTAGATAGTCTCTCACGATCAAAGAAAATTAGGTTAATCTTAACACGGCACGAGCAAGGTGCTGGTTTTATGGCTGCAGTTTATGGCCGATTAACTGGCAAAACAGGAATTTGCATAGCCACGCTCGGCCCTGGAGCAACCAATTTTACGACATGCGCTGCATATGCCCAGTTGGGTGGCATGCCAATGATGATGATAACGGGTCAAAAACCTGTGAAAAAATCTAAACAAGGACGTTTTCAGATACTCGATGTCGTAGAAATGATGAAGCCGATTACTAAATATGCTGAGCAATTGGTTGCAGCAGACAATATCCCCAGCCGAGTAAGAGAAGCATTGCGAATAGCAGAACAAGAAAAACCAGGTGCAGTACATTTAGAACTTCCAGAGGATATCGCAGATGAACATTCGGATGAAATGCCTATACCAGCATCGTCTGTAAGACGTGCAATTGCTGAAAATAAATCAATAGACGCAGCAGTCGATAAGATCGCAACCGCAAAAAGCCCAATAATTGTGGTTGGCGCCGGTGGAAATCGGAAATTGACGAGCAATATGCTTACTGAGTTCGTCAACGAAACCGGTATTCCATTCGTAAGCACCCAGCTTGGCAAAGGTGTAATCGATGAGCGCCATCCTTTGTTTATGGGGTGCGCGGCTCTATCCAGTGGCGACTTTGTTCATCGAGCAATCGAAGCCGCTGATTTGATCATAAATGTTGGGCATGACGTTATTGAGAAACCGCCATTTTTTATGGCACATGGAACGGCAAGAGATCACGAGAAAAGTCACTCATCACAGAACGAACCAGTTCTTGTATCCGAAGGAACACAGGTTATTCACATATCATTTAGCCCCGCAGAAGTTGACCCTGTTTACTTTCCGCAATTCGAAGTTGTCGGTGATATAGCGAATGCAATATGGCAAATAAAAACAGGCCTTGCAGCAAGAATTGATAAAAATTGGAACTTTGGACGCATGATGGAGGTTAAAAAGCACCACGATGCGAATATCGCTGAAGGGGCTGACGATGCCAGATTTCCAATATACCCCCAACGACTTGTTGCAGATATTCGTAAGGTAATGCCGGATGACGGAATGATTTGTTTAGACAATGGTGTTTATAAAATATGGTTTGCCCGCAACTATGCGGCACATCAACCAAACACTTGTATGCTGGATAATGCACTTGCAACAATGGGTGCTGGTTTGCCGTCTGCAATGGCCTCACATTTAGTGTATCCAGAAAGAAAAGTTATGGCTGTCTGTGGAGACGGTGGCTTCATGATGAATTCGCAAGAAATAGAAACAGCCGTCCGATTAAAGATGAATATAACCTGCCTTATTCTGAATGACTCGAGCTATGGAATGATCCGTTGGAAGCAGGCAAATATGGGTTTCGAAGATTGGGGGTTAGAATATGAAAACCCTGATTTTATTAAATATGCAGAAAGTTATGGAGCAAAAGGCTACAGAGTGAATGATTCAGAAAGCTTAATAAAAACTCTGGAAACATGCATCTCTTCTAAAGGGGTTCACTTAATTGATTGTCCCGTGGATTATTCGGAAAATGATGAAATCCTAAATAATCATATTAAAGAGGAGAGCCTGCGGATTTAATATACCAATCCCTATAAATTCTTTATTTAACGAGCTTCAGTTAACAAATTGAAGAATACAGACTTCTAGTAATAGATTAGATCAATGCACTCTTCTTTGTAGTGTAATTTTGCAGGTTAAGAGCAAAAACCGCCTCAATGTAGTTGCAATCCTAGATACAAAAACATTAAGTGATCCAGCATAAGAGACAAACCGTAATATGAATAGGGAGGTTATAACATGCAATATACTACTAATCTGCTTATTGGGTCGACCGCCGCTTTCGAAATTGGCGCTGCAATATTGCTGAAGAGAATAATAAAACGGCGCTCTAGAATTATTGTTGAATAAAAAGCGTCTATCCGAGCGGAATGAACACTATCTAGCGGTTCCACAAGTCTGAGACATCACTGCTGACGCTTCTTGGTCATATCGTGTTTTCTGCACCCAGTGTCGATACCCACTTGTCTTTTCTTCAAAGATCCCTAGCCACTTTTTTAAACTTCTCCACTGTAATGGCAGCAGCACGGAAAGTTGAGAAACCCTCTACTTTGATAGAGCTTTCTTTGCCGAAAGTCGTTTCCAATAAACGGTGAGTTTAGATTTTTCTTCCCTGTCTTTTCTTCCAAACTCGACGGATGAAGACTATTGCGCACCATCAATCACCCACGCTATCGAAGCCGGCAGTAGACTATTAATTAATGTATGGCTTTTTCAACGGCTAGTAAAAGTGTCTACTTTAAGCTCGCTTATTGCTTGCAAACGTGGTCCCGGTATTTCTGTTGGTTTTTGCGTTTTTTTATCAACATAAACGTGCACAAAATACCCCGTAGCAGCAGGCTCCGGATCATCATTAATGAATAACCCTACCTGATATCTAACACTCGATGTCCCAACCCGAACGACTCTAATGCCAGCATTGACATTGGCTGGAAAGCCTATTGATTTTTTAAATGTACAACTTGTTTCGACAACGAGACCGACAATTTCAGCTGAATTGGGATCAAATTTGCCTACCTCTATCAGATGTTGCGCTATAGCGGTATCGAAATAAGAGTAATACTGAACATTGTTAACATGACCATATATATCCATGTCAATCCATCTTGTTGGGATCATTGTGAACCACTTAAAACTCTCACGTGAGAAGTCGTTTATATCATCCAATTTATATCTCCCGCTGCAACATTACATAGGGCAACTCTTAAACTCGGTTTGAAGACATTTTCTTGCGAGTGTCCGCATTTTAGATATCTGTTTCGAGTTCATGTAGTCTTTCTCAATACCCTCTAGCAGCATTCGCATAGCCAGATCATTTGGGTTATTCAAAAGCACGATATACCCCCATAGATAACCGAAATCGATGTTCAACTTAATTTCTCCTAGGCCGCTTATATATTTTCTAGCCATGGATGACTGCGCGAAAACCTTTCCTTCTTTGGCTAAGGTGAGACATCGCATTGAGCCTTCAAACGTATTATCATCGCATGGATTAAATGCCTTAGATGGTGATTGAAACCCAAACAGAATCATAACTAAAAAAAGGAGGTATTTATATTTAGTTTGCATAATTGATTAATTTACCAAACGCCAAAAACTTGCCCAAAAACAACTAATATTAATTCTATTACTCGTTTACTTAATCTACTATAGCAATGCCTTCAATCTCTACCTTCACATCTGGTCTGAATAAGCCTGCTACGTATAACCAACTCATAGCAGGTGAGCCAGAAGGAAAGTATTTATTGTTGCTTTCGCGAATACGACTATCATCCGGTTTATCTACTAGAAATATTGAAATTCGGGCTATGTCCCCAGATTGTCATCTCTCTGAGAAAACGATATCAATTATATTTCTTTTAGAGCTTGGTCATATTGTTCTTCTACATTTCCAAGCAAAGTTCCATCCTGCTCATTACCTATTTGATACACGAGGATTAAAAGTCGTTTATTCGGTGGTATAATTGCCATGTGTGGATAATTAGCGGCAGGTTCTGGAACGCCTTTGGGAATTTTAAATACCAGCGCCATTTAAAACTTCCTTCTTTTTAATTGGCTTATTCTACTTCTTCGGTTGATAATATTTTAAGTCTGTTTTTTTTTAATTACGACAATACGTTAGCAACAAAGGACGATTGAAATGGCGAAAAAACTTGATCGCTTACTCATAACCGGGGCATCCGGGGCACTTGGATCACATTGCAGGCAACATTTAAAAGATGTTGCTCGTATTATTCGAGTAACTGACAAGGTAGAATTAGCAAAGTCAGAGATAGATCAATCTGAGGAAATTATAACGTGTGATCTAAGTAATTACGAGGCCGTTCTTGAAGTTACAAGAGGATGTGATGGCATTCTTCACTTTGGTGGTCAAGCCACCGAAGCGGACTGGAATACTGTTAGAGAATCAAACATCGAAGGGCTTTACAACCTCTACGAAACAGCCCGGCTCAATGGCTGCAAAAGGATTTTCTTTGCAAGCTCGATCCATGCAATAGGTTTCCATCCTTTAACAAAAACAATTGACCATCAAGCAACAATCCGACCGGACACTCTGTATGGAGCCTCAAAGGCGTTTGGAGAAGCTGTGGCTAGAATGTATTTTGAAAAGTTTGGTATCGAAACAGCATGTGTTAGAATTGCCTCGTGTCAACCTACACCACAAAACCACAGAATGTTAGCAACATGGTTCAGTTATAACGATCTTGTTGAGTTAGTTAAGGCTGTATTTAGCGTGCCAGTTCTAGGGTGCCCAATTATTTATGGCGTCTCAAACAACGATAGAAAATGGGCGAACAATGATGCTGTTAAGTACCTTGGATGGTCACCGTCTGACAACGCAAATGATTATAACGAAAAAATATCCCAGGACATGGAAGAACCGCCCTCCACATCAGATGATTTCAACTTTATTGGTGGTCCCTTTGTAAGCTTCGATATAATTAAAAAATATTAAATTCATGTGTAATCGTTCACTTATGTATGAATTTATACTTATCGGTATTAAATTTATAAAAACGTCGAATTCAGCGAGTTTAGCCAAAATAGTAGGTATCCCCTTGAAAAATGTGAACTATTAAACAATGTCTGTTGAATGGAAGACTTTATCGAAACTAATGACGGTTTTATTCAAATAACATGTCATTTCTGCTTTGAGCGTTTTGAAGTTCAGCTTGAGGTATCCTCTGAAAGTTTTTTAAAAAATTCAGAAATTATTGATTGTACCATTTGTTGCAATCCAAATAGAATCTATTACGAAGTTGATGGAAATGGCATCAGTACTTTATCAATTACCGACGGCAACGATTAAAAAGCTTAGGCAACGTTTTTTCTAAACTTCAATGAAACTATTAGTGAACAATAGACATATCAGCTTCTTGAGATCTCGATATTAATTCACAAGCTTCCAGCAGCCTATCAATGCTCTCTAATTCACTAGGGCTAAAAGGAAAGTCAAAATACATAATAGCTGATAGTTCCATGAATAATTCAATCCATTGTTCTTCGGAAGTAACGGCTTTTAATCGTGAATAAAATTTTTCTAAAAACAATTTAGCGTCAGGATTTTCAATTATCTGTAACGTTTCTTCAGTGATTACTATGAGCTCTGTTTTAATTTTATCATTTAAAAAATGGACCATCAGCGTTAACTTCTAAGAAAATTTCAAAATATAAAGTCAGATAAAAAATATAAACTCCTATTATCTGAATATGCGCGACCATTCAATATGATGAGGAATTTTTAAATGACAGAAGACAATTTTTTTTGTTCACTGAAACAGAAGGTTACACAGCACCTGAGTTCAAGACACAACCACCAAACGCATTTTTTGATCAACATGCACATAAGGATGATTTAATTGCATTTATTCAAGATGGCGAATTTATTGAGGAAACGGACAAAAATAGAAAATCGTTTAAGGCAGGCGAGCTATGTATTGTTGAAGCTGGCCTCGTTCACACGGATAGTGTAGGACGTGATGGAGCAAAATATTTAATGGCGTGGCGCCCGGCGCAAACACCCAAAGGATGAGAGGCCGCGTTTAGCCGCAGAACATTGCGGCTATCTGCACGTTTACAAGCCCGCTGAGAATCATTGTTAAAATCTAATGTTTAGTCACATTTCATAAGATTTGATTGGAGGCATTTCGATGCCATTTCTTTTGCCGCAGCGATGTCAATTTTGGACATATTCATCTCGAGGATATTTATCAACTTGCCACACGTTACTCGCTCTCTTTGCGCACAAACTTTCGCCCACATATAGGCTAAGACTACGTCTCGTTTTACGCCTTCCGTACCCGTGAAATATCTAGTGCTCATGTCAAATTGTGCTTGGGCATTGCCCGACTTTGCCAAAGACAAACACCCTGAAATCGTTGTTGCGCGTTGACTAGCTGAACAAGTGGCTTTCGCGTCATTATAACCAACAGCCAATAAATAAGAAAATACGACAGTCGAGAGTAACGCTGGAATAATTTTCCTCATGGAGAGCACTTTAGATACGATAAAAATTGAGCGCAATACCTGAGTTGAAGAGCTTGGTGCTCGAGAGATATCATTAAATAATTTGCTAATATGACTTTGAAAGAATACGGCACCTTCTTGAACAGAACTTGACATCATCCCAAACTTTCTCCCACTTTTTTCGCCAAGAGAAGGGTTTTCCGCAAGCAGGGCAGGTTTTGTTTGGAAGATTAGATTTTTTTATCCCTCTAGGCACACCGATCACCGTTATTTAGAAATGCCGTCTTCTTCGCTTGGTTCCAATATTTAAAAAATCTTTTAAACTCAACTGTCCTGTCAAGGTTTGCGAAACATGTCTCAAATAAATAGTGAACCGTTTTGATTTTCTCTATCTCTGAGAAAAGGTTCTTCAACGCTTGATCGCCGGAATAGGGAATAACTAAGTGGTCAAGGTTTTCCTCATTCAAAATATCCAGTGTATTTCCGTGTATTATTTCTAAAGGAAGTTCTAAGAGCGTCTCATATATAAAAACTAGCCGCTTGAGTGAGTATTTTTGCGTACGATAGTATTCATCGTCCCATATATGGATCGCCCTAAAACTCTCACTTGCGTCGCAAAGGTCAAAACCAAAACGCAACGCTTTCTCGTGGATCAAAAGAAGTTTGTCAGCCATTTTGAACTTCCAAGTTAGGAAATAAACGATTGTGTAGTGTTGGATAGCTTGCGTCTAAAACACGGTTTCTTGATGGGGTTGTGTCAACGATACCATGAAAATACCTATCAACATTTTCAAGATTAAAAAAATAGGGTTTATTACTAAAAGTGCTCGCAATCCACTGCCATGAAAAGTTGTTGCTGGCAACATCTCCATCCAACAAGTGACTTAAAAACCAGCGAGCCCCAGCCTGCCATTTAACCCGGCGGAAGTGGACTATATAGCTGGCCAAGTACATCCTTGCATGATTATGAACGTACCCAGTATTTACAAGATCTCCTATAAAGGCATCAATACAGGCAATACCTGTGTCCCCAACCAAAATATCCTCTGGTAGTTCCTCCTGATAATCATCACTTGCGTATCCGGTTTTGTAATCTTCAACATCATTCCACAAAAAAACCTTATTGTTTTCAGCAAATCGTGACCAGAAATCTCTCCACCCTAGCTCTCTTATAAACGTCTCAATCGATTTCTGTTCATTAATATCTTTGACAACGTGGTTTCTAACCTCATTTAAGGTTATAACCCCATGACTAATATAAGGGGAAAGCATCGAAACCGATCCGTTCCCATAGTTCCGCGTTTTACCATATTTTATTGCGTTGATCCCCGTTAGTCTTTTTTTACATTCTCGTTGCCCGCCACGAATTTTGGATGCATTTCCTTCGGCCCACGGGGCAAGCTCTTTGACATACGATATTAAGTCGTTTCTGTTGTCAAAGTGTCGTTTTAAAATAGACAAAAGCATCTCCATCATTATTCTAAGAAACTAACGAGTTGTTACGTAATCAATTGCGTTGACCTTGAAACGTTTAAATCGGAGTTATAAAAGCCATTTGAAACGCGATAGTGGTTACGGCATTGAACCAATTACAGATCACTTACTGGAGAGATATTAGAAGCCATCAACTTGAAGTTTAAGGCGAGGATAAA
>Ga0160422_10001930_pt1 | contig 12944 bp, 12 predicted proteins | sample Fk160mmetaG_FD_108192 | JGI IMG/M metagenome (GOLD analysis project Ga0160422, IMG submission 108192) | Marine microbial communities from the Central Pacific Ocean - Fk160115 60m metaG | ecosystem: Environmental > Aquatic > Marine > Oceanic > Photic zone | place: The Central Pacific Ocean...
TGACCGTATCTGGAAGTTAGATGTAGACAAAAGCGGTAACGGTTATGCTGTTATCAGATTTCTACCTGCACCCGAAGGTGAAGATTTACCATTTGTAAAACTATATTCACACGCATTCCAAGGTCCTGGTGGATGGTTCATAGAGAACTCACTCACTACTCTCGGACAGAAAGACCCAGTTTCTGAGTACAATTCATTACTCTGGAACAATGGAACTGATGCTGGAAAAGAAACAGCAAGAAAACAGAAGCGTAAGTTAACTTATGTTTCCAACATCTACGTTGTGAAAGATCCTGCAAATCCTGAGAACGAAGGTAAAGTATTTTTATACAAGTATGGAAAGAAAATCTTTGACAAACTTACTGCAGCAATGCAACCTGAGTTTGAAGATGAGGAAGCAATCGATCCATTCGATTTCTGGCAAGGTGCAAACTTTAAGTTAAAAGCAAAAAATGTTGCAGGATACAGAAACTATGATAGTTCTGAATTTGCAGCACCAAGTCCTTTACTTAACGATGATGATGCAATGGAATCACTCTGGAAGAAACAGTTCTCACTTGCTGAGATTGTTGCACCAGACCAGTTCAAGACATATGATGAGTTAAAGACTCGTCTGGAATATGTGCTTGGAAATAAGAAGTCCGCTGCACCACAGTTTGAAGAAGAGGATATTGATCGTGGAGAAGCAGAAGAGTTAGTAACTGCTGCTGTTTCAAAACCTGCTCCCGCAGTGACCGAAGATGAGGATGATGATGCATTATCCTACTTTGCTAAACTTGCAGAGGAGTAATGAAATATAATCAACTCTGCCTTACTCTCTTAGTAATCGCAGCTTGGATTAATTTAATTTTTAAATAGGAGTCTTCGGACTCCTTTTTTTATGGATTAACTACGTTTGTATTTTCTGTTGTAATCAAACTACTTGTTATATAATTAGAACTCTTTTCATATCTGACTACATCTCTTAGGTCATTTACAAATGTATTGATATATGTAGAAGATAGTACATCTATTTCTCTTTTTGATTCATTTTTTAAATACTCATATTCTAAGTTAGTAACTGCGTGAGCAATATTATCAACTTTAACAGTAAATTCATCCTTATCATCAAGTTGTAAATTTCCTGATTCTGATATTAATGTATATCTTAATTCTGGTGGAAATTTTGAAGATGACCCATCAATTTTAAAATCTTCATCAACAATTAAATTGGGAGGGAGAATTTGTCTACCCATATGATCTTTTATTTCAAAAGTTTCATAATGATGTATGTCAGTCAATTTTTCTTCTGAACCATATTTTTCAAGAGCAATTTCATAAACTTCGTAATCTTGCAACGGCCATTCATTGTTTATATTTGTAATACCAGCAACTAATACAATCACATAATCTAATGATGCATCTCCATATAGAGACTCAGCGATTGTATCAGGTCTATCTCCATCACCTATTACAAACTTATTGAATAAAGTGACGTTATCTTTTAGGTAATCAAATAATTTGGATCTACGAAAAATATTCTTAATTACGACAAAATCAGTTGATGAATTTTTATGTAATAAAGGAGATTGATATGCAATATCTGGTAGTTCTCTAAAATATCCCATTAGAAACCTACTCCATCTGTGTCACCCATTCCATCATAATCTTCAGAGTAGATAGGATTGAGTTCTTTAAATGTCATATTCATTCTGATATTTACTGGTGTACCTTGATCATAACTTGCATATGTACCTGCATTTGTATAATTTACACTTAATCCAGTCAAAGCACATAACTTAAAACTATTTAAAAATGGATGATCAGAACCTTTATGCAAATAACGAAGTGAAAAAACATCAGGTGATTTGAGAAATATATCTCCTCCTCCACCTTCAACACCAGTCTTTGGTGCCATTGTTTGTTTTAGATATCTTATGATTGTTTTTACTCTTATCGCTTCCTCAAAATTTCTTGGAGAAAAGGTTACACTAAAAGGAAAGGATCTTAAATTCACTCCCTTAAATAATAACTCTAAATTTGAGTTCAGTATTTGTCCCGTTGCTCTTGCAATTACACTACCTGGACTTACATTACCACCAAGAGCGTTTATTGCTTGACCACTTATCCCTGCAAGAACTGCATTTTTTGTATCATCGTCAAGACTTGGTAGAGGAATTCCTTTTTGTAATAATGTGGCAACATCTTGAAATGTTTCACCAGGTCGAGTCATTATTCTTTGAGCAGCAGCAAGACCTGCTAACTGAAAAATATTCAAACTATCTTCACCCCAAGTCACACTGTTAGCATCATTAACTTCCTGTGGTATGGGTAATTCAATATAATATTTTGTTCTCTTATCTGCTGTTTTCTGCATTCTGGTATTTGCTTCATTGAATTTGTATTTTATTCCAGTTGCAACGCTTCCTGTTTGACCCCTCTTACCCTCTTGACCAGCAATAGTAATTCCATTTCCCTTAAACCCCTCTGATTTATCATAATATTCTATATTTGCACTAAGACCCATACCTTCACCTGGTTTTGGTGGTGTATATTCAATACATTTGATTAATAATGTATCTCCAGTTTCTTCTGCTGCGTTTCTTTTTATAGGATAACTAAGATAAAAAGGATTTTTTCTTACAGTAGTTGTTTGTGTAGTAGATTGATTTGATTGTCCAACAGTTTCTGTGCTACCCATAAACTTTGGATCATTCGATTTTCTTATCGACTTATCGTGTCTTTTATCTACATACGCTCCACTATCATTAAATTCTTTTTGTAATTGTCTATTAGCTTCTGGATCTGGACGAAACGTTGCCAATTGACCTCTTTTCTTTGCATGTGCAAGATGCTCACTTCTTGTTAAAGCTCCTCTTCTCTTTCGAGCGTTATATGACCTACGATTACTTGACATATCGACCTAATTTTTAACTATTTAGACGTATTTTCACAAAAGGCAAAGTTCTTAAGTCTCTGAGTTCCATTTCATCTACTTTATATAATCCACCAACTACCTCTGGAAATGTATATTGTCTCATTTCACCCCAATGATAATTCAATCCACGAAAACCCCAAGAAAAAACATCAGTCACTGCAACAAGGGGATGTTCGTCATATGCAATACCAGGTGTTTTGGGTTTATATACAAAAACATAGTAGTTTCCAGATTCAGGAACATTACTTCCCTCAGTCAATACACCAAGTATTTCCTGTGCTAAATCATCAGCACTTTCATTACCGATAAGGTTTTTCATTACTGGATCAAGTCTACTCATATTCCTAATTCTTTTTCTGTAACTACTTTAAACTCCCACTGACGATCAGCACAAAACTCTTTTGCCATTTTCCATTTTGCTTGATTTCTTGCATATTCATATGCTTCACGAATATAACCTTTTGTTTGTCTTTTCGGTTTTTTAGGAGGTTTAGTTTGTTTTGCAGGTTTAACTTCAATTACATAATTTTTTATTTTACCATTTGTTTCTTTTACTTTCATATAAAAATCTGGGAAGTATCTGTGCACTCGATTATCAATGGGAGAACGATAGGGTATTGCTATTTCTTCACTTGCCCACTCTAAAATATTTTGATTTTTATCACAATACACCATAAACTTTCTTTCCCAAAGTGATCTGTAAACTATATTAGTTGGATCACCTTTATACTTTCTGGGAAATGATGGATAGTATTTTCCCTTATAAGACATCTAAATAACTATACTATAGTTGTATTTAGAGTGCCAGCACCAAGACCAAAGAGAATATCAGATATATTACCAAAGTTGCAGAACGTAGCTCAGACCTCAAATTTCCTTGTAAAATTTGTATTGCCAAATGGTGGATTGAAATCTCATATGAGAAGAAAAGGTTTGAATGATCGTTTTGTTATTGAAGATGCAGGATTATTATGTTATAATGCAGTATTACCAGGTAGTGCACTTGCTGCTGTCAATACAGTCGGTGATTATCAAGGTATGGTCGAAAGATTTGCACATACCCGCAATTTTACTCAAGTAAATTTTGAATTTTATGTTGATAATGAATACAAGTCTCTAAAATTTTTAGAGCATTGGATGGAATTTATCACAGGGAATAATACAAGAGATGTATCAGCAGACACTTATTATTTTCAATTAAATTATCCTGATGATTATAAATCAAATGATACTCGTGTAATTAAATTTGAAAGAAATTACTCACAATTCCTAGAATATAGATTTGTAGGTTTGTTTCCACTCAATTTAAATTCTACAAGAGTTCAATATGGAAATTCACAGATACTCAAAGCAACAGCTTCATTTAGTTATGATCGATACATTTGTGGTGAGTCATCTTCATTGGCTAGAGATTTGGGTAGAGCGTTTAATGACATAGGTGCTGCATTTGGAAATGCAAGTAAGGATGGAGCAGTTACTTATGGAGACAATGATAGATTGAATGAAATTATGAGGATGAGTAGCACAACTGGAGGTGTTTTGAATTCAGATGTTGCAAATCTAAAAACATCTATGACAGGAAATGTAGATCAAGTATCAACTCTAGGTGGCAAGGGTTTGGGATCAGGCATTTATCCAAATTCATAACTTTTAAAACCACTATAAATAATGACACTGAAGTGCTTAGAATATTATGCCTTTACCAAAAATTGCAACCCCAACGTATGAGTTGGTGTTACCTTCGTCCAATCGAAAAATAAAATTTAGACCATTCCTTGTGAAGGAAGAAAAAGTCTTAATTCTTGCAATGGAGTCTCAAGATACGACACAAATTGCTAATGCAGTCAAAGATGTCATATCTAATTGTATTATTACAAGGGGAATTAAAGTTGACAAACTATCAACTTTTGATATTGAATATTTGTTTCTTAATATAAGAGGAAAATCTGTAGGTGAAGATATAGAGGTTATGGTGACTTGTCCAGATGATGGAAAAACACAAGTTCCAACATCAATTAATATTGACTCTATTAAAGTTCAAACAGACAAAAATCATTCAAAAGATATTAAATTGGATGGTAGTTATACTCTTAGAATGAAGTATCCGTCATTGAATGAATTTATAAAAAATAATTTTGCTACTGGTGAAATGAATGTTGATGATACTTTTGATTTGATATCGCAGTGTATTGAACAAGTTTATTCTGAAGAAGAGTCTTGGACTGCTGAAGATTGTACTAAGAAAGAATTATCTCAATTCTTAGACCAATTAAACTCTAATCAGTTTAAAGAAATTGAAAAATTCTTTGAGACAATGCCAAAATTATCTCATAAAGTGAAAGTTATCAACCCAAATACTAAGGTTGAAAGTGAAATTGTATTAGAGGGGCTACAGAATTTTTTCGGGTGAGTATGGCACACGAAGATCTTGAGTCATACTATAAATTGAATTTTGCCTTGATGCAACACCATAAATATAGCTTGACAGAGCTTGAAAATATGATGCCTTGGGAAAGAGAAATTTATGTTTCACTTTTACAGCAGTATGTTGAAGAAGAAAATTTAAAAGCACAACAAGAACAAAATGGATGAGGAACAAGGTTTAGCATCGCCACTTGCGGGTAGTATAAGAGGTATTAGAAGAAGTGTGTCTTCTAGTGTCTTCACTGGTCGTAGTGTTCTTCCACAACAACCAGATCCACAAACAACAAGTTTACTCACACAGAATTCACTAACATTAACAACAGTATCACAACAGTTAGAAAATATATCATTAAATTTGAGCACTCTTAATTTTTCATTATCAAGTATTAAAGACAATCTAGCGGTAAGTGAGACTTTAGAAAGACAGAGGGAAGCAGCAAAAAGAAATAGAGAGAGAATACTTGCAGAGCAAGGATTAAGAGAGGGAAAAGAAAGTGATATTGAAAAGAAAATACAATTTGCATTACAAACACCTGTTCGTCGTATCGCTGCCACAACTCAGGGTGTATTACAAAGATTAGTTGACTTCTTCCTTATATTAGCAGGAGGTTGGTTAACAAACACTTTAATCAATATGATTAATGCAAATGCTGATGGTAATGTTGATTTACTGAAGACTTTACAACGAAAACTTGCCACAGGATTACTAGTTATTGGAGGAACTTTGACTGCAATAACGTTTGGACTTTCAAAGATATTGCAATTAACAGCATTATTGGCATCTAGAGCGATTAGATTTGGATTTAATAATATTCTTAGAAGACCATTTGCAACAGTTATAAATTTACTTAGAACTAGATTAGCTAGAGTTTTTAGATTAGGTGTTGGTGCTGGTGGTGGTGGCATCGGTAGAGGTATAGCATCTCTACCAATCATTGGTGGTATATATCTTTTTATTAGTGATCAATTTAAAAAACTAGCTGCACGTTTTGGAAAAAAACCATTTGGAGTTGAGGGTGGACAAATCGGACCAACACCTCCACCAGCAGTTGCAAAAACTGGTGGATTATTTGGACCATTAAGAAAAATATTTGGTGGTGTAAGAAGCACTCTTGCATTGGGTACATTATTCGATATCTTTATAAGTGGAGAAAATCCTATAGATGCATTAAAAAATAATCTTGGAGGTGTTCTCATTGCAGCGATTGCTGCACCATTTATTCTTAAGTTGATTGGATTTTTAGGATTGGCTGGTTTAACAGCAGGAGTTGTAAAATTTGTTCTTGGATCAATATTTTTCGGATTAGGAAAATCATTATTCAATCGTTTTAGGGTATTTGGAGGTAATAATCAACAAGTTCAACAACAAGATACAGAGGAAGTTGATCTTGTTGAACGATCAACTGAAACTATAGCGTTCGGAATGAGTAATGTAAGTGATACTAATACCTTAGTTGCACAAACAACAAATGTTGCTGATAATATAGTTCCTGTAAATAACAAAAAAGAAATGAATGTTGCAGATAATATTTCAAACTTTGAAGAGGGTGGAACAACTATTGTAAATATTCCAACTGACGATAGTGCCCAGACACAAGCTACAGAATTAGCGTCTGCAGGAGGAGTTGAAAAACCAACATCATCAATTCCATTTATTGGTTTTAACAATGATAATATCCATACACAATATGCTGTTACCACATATGGAGCATTTGCCTGATGTCTATAAGAGCAAGAAGAGACTCGTTATTAAAATCATCGATAAGCATCAAGTCGATGAGAGATTCTGTTGCTGCTTTTAATAAAGGATTACAACTAGCGAAAAAGAATGCAGCTGAGATTGTAAAAAATACAAAGGAATCAAATATTTTCAAAAGATCTCTAATTTCAAGAGACAATAACTTTTTTAGAAAAAGACAAGAAAATATTAGAAGAAAAGATCGTGAGGATGAAATAGAAGCAGTATCATTATCAGGTGCTGTTAAAAGAAGAGGGACTATTCTTGCAAAAAGTACAAGAGGTTTCTTAGGAAGAATGTTGGATTTCGTTGGTATATTATTAATTGGATGGGCACTAATTAATCTACCAAAAATTATAAAGGCACTAAGAGGTCTAATTAACTTAATAAGAAAAGTGACAGGCATACTAGGTTCTTTCATTAATGCAATAAAGGATATTGTTGTCGGTATTGGAACAGTTATTTCTGATGCAATATCTAAATTACCATCTTTTGATTTTGAAAAAAATAAAAGAGGTATAGAAGAAAATTTAGAAAGAGCTTCAGGTGGTTTAACGAGATTAGATAGACAGTTAGTTCAATCTGGAAACGATTTCACTGATTTTGGTGATGAACTAGAACAGCAATATGAGCAAGAATTAAGAGACGCTGAAAATGAGGGATTAATTGAAGGAACACCTTCAACATCTGATGGTGTAAAAGATGAAAATCAAAATGAAAAAGATGCGATAAAAGGATACCAAGAACAAATTGGTTTTAATGTTGATAATATTGTAAAAGCAGACAAACAAGAAAGACAGGAAGAGGCAAAAGATCCTATCGAAAATGTAAAACCAAGAAAAACTTCCACAGAAAACGTAGAAGTTGATGAACCAAAGATTGATGTAAATAAAATACTAGACGATGAAATTAAAAAAAGCAATGTTGATCCAAAAGGAGAGTTTGATAAACAATCTATTAATCAGATTAATAATTTAAATATTAGACCCACAGATACTGGAAATGAAAGGATAGATGAGTTCAACAAGCGTAGAAATGAACTCATACTACAGAAAAAATATGGTGGAACTGGTAGACCAATAACTGTAGGAGATGAAACTTTTAATCCTGGTGATAAAGGTTATACTGAAGCAATTAATATGATTCAGAGTGTTACGAAAAAAAGTGGAGCAATCGTACCGATAAAAAGAGAGAGATCAAAATCCGTAAGAAGAAATAAAAAGAGAAAGGGTGATACAATTTTTATAGTTGAAAAGAAAGTTCCTGTGAATAATATGCAACCTATGATGGCAAACGCAGGAAATAATAGGGGGTTAAATAATTTGGGAGAGTTTGATACTAACAAAACCCTTATGAAATTACAAAGCACATCCACACTTAAGTACACATAATGGCTGCAGTAGATAGTTCACTTTACGAAAAATTTATTATTGAGTCTGTAGATGGTTCAAAAACTGCCAACATAGCAGAGGGTGTTGTAAGTTTTAATTACAATGAGGATTTATATTCTCCTATGTTGACTGCTAAAGTTTTGGTGATAAACACGGGTAATACGATACAGGGTAAATCTGGAAAATTTGAGTCATTGTATAATGGATTTCCATTGAGAGGTGGTGAGAGAGTTGTGATTAAAATATCTGGTAATAGTGGGACAAATAAAAGTCTAGATTTTTCCGATAAACCAAGTAGATATTTCTACGTTGGATCTATCACAAATGTACTGATAAAAGATGGTAAAGAAACATTCACTTTAAATTTAGTTTCAAGAGAAGCAATAACAAATGAAACTGTAAGAGTTGGTAAGAGATTTCCCTCGTCACAAAAGATATCGGATAGTGTTAAAGATATAGTAAAAAATTATTTAAGTTCAGATAAATTATACGATGTGGATGAAACAGGAAATCCTTATGGTTTCATCGGCAATATGAAAAAACCATTCACAATCTTAACTTGGTTGGCATCAAAATCAGTGCCATCAAAGGTTAAGGGTGGATCTACAGCAGGTTATTTTTTCTTTGAAACACAAAAAGGATATAGGTTTAAGTCTGTTGATATATTGATTGACCAAGATCCATATGAGGAGACATATATCTATACGCCTGGTGTGGTTGAATATAAAGGACCTAAAAATGATTTTAAAATTTTAGAATATAGCACCGAAAAAAATCAAAATCTTCTTGATAATTTGGAAAGAGGTGCGTTTTGTAGTCATAGAAAATATATTAATCCTTTAACTTTTGAATATACATCGCCATCAAAATGTGTATTTAAATTGGATGATTATTCAGGAAAAATGAAAAATTTAGGTGGTGATATTAATGTAACTTTACCAACTTTAAATGATAAAGATAGTCGAACACTCGCTTCTGTCCCTAGTAGATACATCACTGGATTTAAAGACATAGGCACTATTGAAAATGATGTTTCATTAAATGAAAATGCAGATGCCACTTTCATACATTCACAAGCAATGATGAGATATAATACATTGTTTACTCAATTATTAGTGATGACTATTCCTTTGAATACTAATTTAATCGCTGGTAATATTATTAAGTGTCAGTTTCCAAGAACTGATAATGAAGAGAGAAAAGAAATTGATCGTAATCAAAGCGGACTATATATGATAAAGGAATTAGTGCATTATTTTGATGCTTCAGGATCTTATACAAAACTTAAATTAGTAAGAGATACATTTGGGGAGAGAGAAAAATGATTGAAAATAATATTTTAAAAAGTAATTTTTTAGGAAGAGATGGATTTAGATGGTGGGTCGGACAAGTCGCACCAGAGGAAGCACAAGGTAAACAAATAAATGGTGCTGGTTGGGGAAATCGATTGAAGGTTCGTATATTGGGATATCATCCTGATGATGACATCGAATTAACAAACGAACAATTACCTTATGCACACGTTTTACTATCACCTGAATCTGGATCTGGAAGAGGTAATAAAGGAAAATCTATAAGGATATTACCAGGTGATAATGTATTTGGATTTTTTCTAGATGGAGATGATGCTCAACAACCAATTATTATGGGTGTCTTTGCAAATACAAAACAAGCATCTACAATAATGGGTGATAAGTACACTCAACCTTTTGTACCATTCTCAGGATATACCAGTAAAGTTAAAGCAAGTGACTTCATGATAAAAAATGAAGTAAGTGATCAATCTGGTCAATACTCTCAAAAATCTGTAAGACACATAAGTCCAAAACAAGCAAAACAACTTCAAGATAAAACAAAAGAAATTGAAAGATCTGCAAGTGCTTCTTTAGGACAGGTTGTTAACTTTGCGGGTAATAATCAAAACACTCCAGTAAACAAAATAAAATCTGAATTACAAAATGCTGTATCAAATTTTGATATAGCATCTGCTAAAGAAAAGTCTGGTATTTTAGATAATGTGGCAAGAAAAATATCTGGAATATCAAATGGAATATCAGGAAGTATTATTAATAAAACTTATGCAGAATTAGCTCCTAAATTAAACACAGGATTACACGACTTATATAAAAGAACTTATGCTTTAATTCTAGCAGCTACACAGAACCCCGCTATTGCAAAAAAAGCAGGGACTGCAGCACAGACCGCAATGGTAGGACCAGTGAGAAGTATACAAAATTTTCTACCTTGTGCAGCAAAGAATATAAGTGAAAATTTGTTTGGGTCAATTCGCAATATTTTGGGTAGTTTTTTAAATAATGTCAAAAACTTTACTGATTGTATTGGTGATCAATTTGTTGGTGCGATTTTTAATGATGTAATAAACAAAATAAATGGTCAACTAGGAGGGTTGATGAAAGGAGTGTCTAAAATATTCAATGGAAATTTAATAGGAATGCTCAGATCAACAGCAGAGGGAATATTGGGAATGGCAAATGCTTTTGATTGTGATTTACCTGTTGCAGATTTGGCTTCAAAAACAAACCAATGGACGATAGGTAAAGGACCTAAAGATAATAATATGTTTAATCTCGATAAAGTAGCGGGTGGTATATTAGCAACTGCTAATGCAGCACAATCTTTACAAGAGGCAGCAGCAAGTCCAGGTGGAATATTAGGAAATCTTGGAATTTTTGATTTTATGAGACCTGATGTTAGTACACCTGGTTTTGGTAGTCAATTAAGTGATTGTTACACAGGACCTCCTCTAAATTGTTCTGGAATTCAAGTAAATATATTTGGAGGTGGTGGAGAAGGTGCTGCTGGTAAGGCAATTTTAGGTTCAATTGTTGGTGATACTTTTGCAGAACAGACAGGAAGTTTATTAGGAATACAAATGACAAGTGGTGGTTCAGGATATACAACACCACCATTCGTTGAAGTTGTGGATAATTGTGATCAAGGTTTTGGTGCTGTTGCAAGAGCAGTCGTTGATTATGATCCTCAGTCACCAACATACCAACAAGTGGTCGATGTTTATGTTGTATCACCTGGTGAAAATTATCCAGTTATCGAGACAGATGATGATGGAGTTTATACGGTAGATCACGTTACAGTGGTCAACTCTGGTCAAGATTATTCTAGTGAAGACACTGTAACTGATGATAAAGGAAATATCTATACAGTATTTCTTGATGATAACGGAAGAATACTTAATGTTATTCCTCCAGACCCAGAAAGGGTAGATGTTGAACCCGTGACAGAACAACCTGAACTAACTATTACAACTTCAACTGGATTTGGTGCTATTTTATCAGCTCAAATTTTACCAAGACCAGAGTTCCAAGGTGAGATCAAGCAAGTTATTGATTGTATCACACCTCGTGATGGTATAGTTGGATTTGTAAATGGTGAGGCATATTATGGTGCATTCCATGTAATGCCAAATGGAACGAAGATGACAGGATCAAAACATAGTGATAATGATTTTATCATTTATGATACACCTCAAGCAAGTAGAACATCCACTGCAAGATCATCAATTCCAACAACACAAACAACTCCGACTGTCACTTCCCCTGTAATGTCGTATTCTTCACCTACTCAGACAAATGTTTCCAACACCACTACACCAAGTCAAACTACAACAAGTGCTTCTCCTCAAACTGGAGCAACTGATACATCAAGTCAACAAACGTCTGGACAGAGTGACCCTCCTAGTTCTAATAATAATTCTGATAATAGCGGGTCTTCGGGATCAGGTGGGGGTTACTCAGGATACTGATAAATATTAATAAGATAGAAAAACTATGAGCACTCCAAACGCAGCAGAGAGAGGAAATTGGCAGAATAGAGAGTATGAGTCTTTTGGACCTCATTTCAGGATTGATACTGGAAATCCGCAGAATGGATATAATGGAACAGTCGTTTATGATCTATTAGGTGATGGAAGTGGTGGTAATACTAGTGCGGTGGGTATGACAAATGGAGGATTATATCATATTTACAATGATCAGTGTATAGAAATTGTTGGAGGTAGGAAAGTAGATGCTGGTGGAGTTTGTGTCAATATAATTGGATCAAGTGGAGATGTGACAATCACTGCAATGAGTAATGGTGATGTAAAAGTAACAGGTGCAAATATAATACTGGATGCAGATAAAAACGTTGAAATAAATGCTGGAGGAGATTTCAGAGTACGAGCAAGTAATTCAATCAATATGAGTTCTAACACTTGTTATATAAAAGCACCATATGGAAAGATAAGAGTGCGTGAAGTTGGTTGGATGGGAGGAGTGTTTGCTGGTACAAAAGTATCTGAGAGTGTCTGGGGTGCATAATGTCAGATATTTTCAAAGATGGTAGTGTTCCGTTTCCCGATTATGATAGGGAAGATACTGATAATTTTACAAGAAAGGTAGAGTTTACAGATGATGTATTCGTCTATGGAAATTTATATGCAAATGTAAAATCTGAA
>Ga0160422_10001931_pt1 | contig 12944 bp, 9 predicted proteins | sample Fk160mmetaG_FD_108192 | JGI IMG/M metagenome (GOLD analysis project Ga0160422, IMG submission 108192) | Marine microbial communities from the Central Pacific Ocean - Fk160115 60m metaG | ecosystem: Environmental > Aquatic > Marine > Oceanic > Photic zone | place: The Central Pacific Ocean...
AACCCCCGGTACCTTGCGGTACAATGGTTTTCAAGACCACCGCATTCGACCACTCTGCCATCTCTCCTTTTGGAATAGCGATGCAAATATAAAGGAATCTTCTAAACCGCAAACAAAAAAAGATTAATTTTACCATCATAATTGCAAAATTAAACTCAACGAAAACTACTATAAAATGAGGGTATACAACAAATGGGTAATTACTATTTTATTTCTTTGTATTAACTCCTTGAATGCTAAAAATTTAGAAGCAAACTTTCAATACTTTAATTTTCAAAATGACAATGGAATCAATTATATTGAAACTTACTTATCATTTTTAAGTACAGAATTAAACTATAAAAAAATAAACTCAGAAGAATTCCAAGGGTCAATATTAATAAACATTATAATTAAACAAGGTGATAAGGTTAATCATATCGATAAATACCTATTTAACACACCCATTCTTAAAGATACTTTAACAACACAATATTTTATCGACAAACAAATTATTGCATTAAATAATGGGACATATGAGTTAAACATAGATCTTAAAGACATAAATTCAAACAAAAATACTATCAGTGCGAGCACTTCTTTAAAAGTAGATTTCCCTGAAAATCAAATTTGTTTCTCTGACATAATGATTTTAAATGAATATCGAGCCAGTAATAATAATGGACCATTATATAAATCAGGCTATGAAATTATTCCAATGCACAAACAAGGAGATTATTTTATAGATGAACCACAATCTAACCTAAATTTTTATGTAGAATGGTATCATCCAATTACTGATACTACTCTAAACTCAGGATATCTATTTAATTACTTCATTGAAAATGAACAGACACATATCCCTATAACAGGTTTTAATGCAGTAAAAAGAAAAACTATGAACCACCAAAAAGCTCATATTGGTGGGTTTGACATTTCTCAACTTCCATCTGGTAACTATAATTTAGTTGTACAACTGTTAAATAGAAAAGGAAAGGGCATTATTCAAAAACGGTTGTTTTTTCAAAGAAGAAATTCAAAAATCATTCTCAAACCCCAAGACTACGCGAGCTTAAATTCAGAGGGTAGCTTTGTTGATAGGTTTACCATAATTGAGGAAATGGCAGAAAATATTTCATGCTTATTTCCAATAGCAAAGGTAAGTGAACGCTCTTATGCTAATAATCAATTAAGTAAATGGGATTTAGAACAAATGAAAAAGTTTTTTTATGGCTTTTGGGTACTTCGAAACCCATTAGAACCAGAAACAGAATGGAATAAATATTATAAGGCTGTTAAAAAAGCAAACGAACTTTTTTCTGCAAATAAAATCAAAGGATTTGCAACAGACCGCGGACGTATATACTTAAAATATGGAATTGCAGATTACATTGATAATTCCGTTCACGAAGGCAATATGCTTCCATATCAAATATGGAACTACAATAAAATTGATCAGCAAACAAACCGCATGTTTATTTTTGCAGAAACTGCTGTTGGTACAAATGACTTCGAACTTATTCATTCTAATGTAAGAGGAGAAATATATAACCAAAATTGGAAAAATATTGTTACTAAAACAAAGTTTTAATTTTTGAAAGGAAAGAGTGTTATATGAATAAAATACTTCAATTTATTTTAATTTTAATTGGCAAAATTCCATTCAAAATCCTTTACATAATGTCTGAGGTAACTTTATTTTTTGTTTACCGAATATTTAATTACCGAATTGAGACAGTTCAAAAAAACTTAAAAAATAGTTTTCCAAAATGTTCTTTAAGAGATTTGATAAAAATTGAAAAAAAATTCTATCGCAATTTTTGTGATATTCTTGTAGAAAATCTGCTACTTTTCACAATATCAGAGAATGAACTAAAAAAACGCATGGTACTTTTAAATCCAGAAATCTTTGATACTTTATACAATAAAGATAAAGGAGCAATTCTTATAGGAGCACATTATAATAATTGGGAATGGATGGCTTTATCTCTGGCACTTTACGCGAAACAAGACGTATATACCGTTTACAAACCACTAAACAATAAAACAATTAATGATATTATGCTTAAAGCCAGAGAAAGGTTCGGAGCAAATATTGTACCCATGGAATCTTTTGCTAAAACTGTTCTTAAAAATAAAAATAGATCAACTATTAATCTAATGCTTGCAGATCAAAGTCCACACAAAAGTAAAGTAGATTACTACTGTACATTTTTAAATCAGGACACACCAGTCTATTTAGGTCCTGATAAACTTGTTAATGCTGCAAACTTAGAATTTCTATTTGTAGAAGTTAATCGTTTAAAAAGAGGGTATTATGAAATGAAAATTGTTCCTTTAAAAGATAAATCTATAGAAAATAAATCTATGACTTTATTGCATGTAAATCATTTAGAAAAAATTATTAATCATCAGCCAGAAAATTGGTTGTGGTCTCATAAAAGATGGAAAAACAGTCGAAAAAAATAGCCGTACTTATCCTTAATTGGAATGGAGTAAATCTGTTAGAAAAATACCTACCTTCTGTTGTTAAATACAATTCATCTGAAGCGGAAATAATAATTATTGACAATGCTTCACAGGACAACTCTATATTATTTCTACAAAATACTTACCCTAATATAAAACGTATTGAATTTAAAGAAAACTATGGCTTCGCAAAAGGTTACAACAAAGCTATAAATATTATAAATAATAAATATATTGTTTTACTTAACTCAGATGTACGTGTTACTAAAAACTGGTTACAAGCTCCTATAGAATTTCTAAATTCAAACATAGAATACGCTGTATGTCAGCCCAAAATTTTAGATGATAAAAAACCATTAAAATTCGAGTATTCAGGAGCTAGTGGTGGATATATTGACGCCTTGGGTTATCCTTTTTGTAGAGGAAGAATATTTGATTGCATTGAAGATGACAGGGGGCAATACGATGATATAGAAGACATATTCTGGGCATCCGGAGCTGCTTTATTTATAAGAAGAGAAATTTACATAAAATTAGGAGGACTAGATGAAAGCTATTTCGCTCACCAAGAAGAAATTGATTTATGCTGGAGAATACTTCATCAAGGATATAAAATTGCATGTATTCCGGAGTCTAAAGTATATCACTTAGGTGGGGCTTCATTAGATAAATCTAAGCCAAAGAAGACTTTTTTAAATTTCAGAAACAATCTTGTTATGCTTTTGAAAAATCTCCCATCATATGCACTGCCAATTATTTTCATTAGATTATTACTTGATGGACTTGCAGCTATAAAATTCTTAACAGAAGGTAAAATAAGTCACTCATTTGCCATTTTTAAAGCTCACATCTCATTTTACGTTAAGATACCTGATACAATTATTAAAAGGAGAAAAACTGGTACTATTTCTTCTAAAATAAAATACAATGGATCAATTTTAATAGACTACTACTTAAAAAGAAATAAACGGTTTAATGATCTAAATTGGTAAATAAAAATCAATAAAGTTTTTTTCTCTTTAAAAGATACGAAAGTAATACAGACTCAAATCCATTTGCGCAATCAACTGGAATAAAATCAATATTGTATTGACCACATCGTAACTTAAACTCTTGCTCAAATAAGGACATTTGATTAACATACTCCTCTTTAATTTCTAATGGATTTACTTTAATCTCCTCTCCTGTCTCAAGATCAACAAACTTGTGAAGACGAGCATCAAACTCAAAATTCAACTCCTTAGATCTGTCTATAACATGAAATATAATAACCTCATGTTTGTTGTATTTTAAATGTTGTAATGCAGAAAAAAAATCTTGAGAATTTTCTTGAGAATCTAATAAATCACTAAATAAAATTACCAAAGATCGTTTATTAATTCTTTCAGAAATTTCATGTAATGCTTCTACAGAACTCGTTGACTCTTTTAGATCATTAGTAAAGGGTTTAGCTAGAGATTCTAATTGCCATAATAAGTTCTTGTGATGAGAAATATTGGTTCGTGACCGGGTATGAGTATGAACAATATCAGAATATACTGAAAGTCCCACAGCATCTCGTTGACGTTTAAACAAATTCATCAATGCAGCAGATGCTAAAATTGAAAAACCAATTTTATTAGGAGTTTTGGAATTGAGTTTTTTTTGAATAGGAAAATGCATCGAAGAAGATCTATCTATAACCAATTGACATCTTAAGTTAGTTTCTTCTTCAAAACGCTTCACAAATAACTTATCAGTGCGTGCGAATAATTTCCAATCAATATTGCGAGTACTTTCTCCAGTATTATATAAACGGTGTTCAGCAAACTCAACAGAAAACCCATGATATGGACTCTTGTGTAACCCTGTAATAAAACCTTCGACTACTTGATTTGCAAAAAAATCAAGATTTTCAATGTTTTTTATTTCATTTTGTGAAATATATTCCTCCATAAAAAAAGGGCTTAAAAGCCCTTAAATTTAAAGTATCAAGCTTTATAATAAAGCATCAATTTTATTAGCTAAATCTGATTTAGGTGCAACACCAACATTTTTATCAACTATTTCTCCACCTTTAAAAAATAAGATGGTCGGAATATTACGTATTCCATACTTAGAAGAAATTTCTTGCTGATCATCTACATTCACTTTTCCGACAATTGCCTTACCTTGATATTCAGAATGCAATTCATCAACAATTGGCCCAACCATTCTACAAGGACCACACCATTCAGCCCAAAAATCAACTAAAACAGGCTTATCAGAATTAAGAACAATTTCTTCAAAATTTTCAGTAGTAATTTGTAGTGCCATTTTCTAAAGTTTATTAATATTTATTGATGCTCACAAAGATGAAAAATTTTAACAACAAATCAAGGCTTTTAATTCAATTTATAACTAAAATCAATAAGTGTTCCTATGTCACTCATCAACTGTTTAGATATCCTAACCTTATACGAACGAGATAAGAAATCAACATAAACTGACTCATCAGGATCGAATACATTAAACTTTAATTGATGAGGGCCTTTATGTTCACTAATTAAAGTTTTTAATTTATCAACAAAAACTTCATTTACATCAAATAGATTTATTCGTAAAGTAACACTTTTTGTAAGTTTTTCTATTACATCTGAAAGAAGTTTAATATCTGATATTCTGATTTCTAACTGATCATTCCAAGAACGTTTACGAACCTGTGCCTTTACATACACAAAGGCACCTTGCACCATTATCATTTTAAATTTTAAATAATCATCTCTAAAGAACATAAACTCCTTGGAATCCGAAAAATCTTCTATTAAGACAACACCATAAGGATTTCCTCTTTTATCAATTTTATGTTGAACATCAGTAATTATTCCAGCAAAAGTTAATTCACGATTTTTAATTGATTCTAAATCCTTAAATTTTTCTATTGTATGGTTACAGCTATGTTTAATTTCAAAGGTATAGTCATCTAATGGATGACCAGAAATATAAATCCCAACTACTTCTTTCTCTCTAGCCAGCAAATCTAATCGTTCCCAATGATCACAAACAGGTAAAGGAGGTTCAGGTAAATCAACACCTTCTGTGCTACCAAACAAATCTGGAGGTGCGTTTAAACTTTCCTGATATGCATTTCCATAACGTATTGTTTTATTTAAAAACGTATATCCTTCCTTTAATTCATAAAAATACATTGCTCTATGTTCGTTTTCAAATGAATCAAATGCACCAGATAGAGCTAAATTTTCAAGCGTTCTTTTGTTAACAGATCGTAATTCAACTCTTTTTGTTACATCATAAATTGAATTAAAATAACCATTTTCTTTACGTTTATTTACTATGTTTTCAACAGCACCTTCACCAACCCCTTTAATGGCTCCTAAACCAAAACGTATTTCACCATTTTTATTAACATTAAACTTATAAGCAGATTCATTAATATCTGGACCTAAAACTTTCAAATGCATACGCTTACACTCTTCCATAAAGAAGGTCACTTTTTTAATATCATTCATATTATGAGTCAATACCGACGCCATATATTCTGCAGGATAATGGGCTTTTAAGTAAGCAGTATGAAAAGCGATCACAGAATAACATGTTGAATGAGATTTATTAAAAGCATACGCAGCAAAAGCTTCCCAGTCTTTCCATACTTTTTCAGCTATTTCAGGGTCATGATTACGTTCAGCACAACCTTTAATAAATTGTGGTTTCATTTTTTCAAGTAGAGAAAAAATCTTCTTACCCATTGCTTTTCGAAGCATATCAGCATCTCCTTTAGAAAATCCTGCCAACTTCTGAGAAAGTAGCATTACCTGCTCTTGGTAAACCGTAATACCATATGTTTCCGATAAATAATCTTCCATTCCATCAAGATCATAAGATATCTCTTCTCTTCCGTGTTTACGAGCAATAAAATTAGGAATATATTCGAGAGGACCTGGTCGATAAAGGGCATTCATCGCAATAAGGTCAGCAAACTTATCAGGTCTTAAAGAACGAAGATGTTTCTGCATTCCTGGAGACTCAAATTGAAATGTCCCATTAGTTTCACCCTTTTGATAGAGTTCATAAGTAAGTTCGTCATCCAATGGAATAGCATCTGGATCTATATTAATATCGTGCTTTTCCTTAATTAAAGCAATTGCATCTTTTATTATACTTAAAGTCTTTAATCCTAAAAAGTCCATTTTAAGAAGACCAGCATCCTCAACAACAGAATTATCGAACTGCGTAACCAACAAAGATGAATCTTTAGCAATTGCCATTGGAACATGTTCACGAATATCACTTGGCGTAATAATTATACCACAGGCATGAATACCTGTATTACGAACAGATCCTTCTATAGCAATAGCACGATTTAAAGTTTCAGCAGAAAGATCATTCCCTTTAGAAATACTTTTTAACTGTGCCGCCATTTGCATTTGATCGGCATTAAGTTTTTCTTTTAATTTTTCTTCTGATAAATTAAATAATTTATGAAGCGATATATCTGGAACAAGTTTAGCTATTCTGTCTGCCTCATGTAAAGGTAAATTCAATACACGAGCAGCATCTCTGATGGACGACTTAGCCGCCATAGTCCCAAAGGTAATAATTTGCGCTACCTGACTCTCTCCGTATTTTTCAAGAACAAAATCAATAATCTTTGCCCGTCCTTCATCATCAAAGTCAATATCAATATCTGGTAATGATACACGATCAGGATTTAAAAATCGCTCAAAAAGTAAGTTGTAAGCAATTGGATCAACATTGGTTATACCAATGCAATACGCAACAGCAGATCCAGCAGCAGAACCTCTTCCAGGACCTACAGAGACACCCATATGACGGGCTTCAGTCGTGAAATCCTGTACAATAAGAAAATATCCAGGGTATCCTGTCTTTTCAATAGTTAACAACTCAAAATCAAGACGCTCACGAATTTCATCTGAGATTTCTCCATAGCGTTTTTTGGCACCTTCATAGGTTAAATGTCTTAAATAATTATTCTCACCTCTTTTCCCACCATCTTTTTCATCTTGCGGATCAACAAACTCATCTGGTATATCAAAAGCAGGAAGTAAAACATCTCTTTTCAGATCAAATATTTCAATTTTATCAACAATTTCCTGAGTTGTTGCAATAGACTTGGGTAAGTCTTTAAAAAGAACCTTCATCTCATCCTGAGATTTAAAATAAAACTCATCATTAGGGAAACCAAATCGAAAACCTCTACCTTTACCAATAGGGGTTTCTTTAAGTACACCATCTTTTACACAAAGTAAAACATCATGTGATATAGCATCTTCTTTATCAATATAATATACATTATTTGATGCAAAATATTTAACACCATATTTTCGTGCAAATGATAAAAGAACCTCATTTACGTGCTCCTCTTCATCCAAACCGTGACGAATGAGTTCAACATAAAAATCATCTCCAAACGTTTGATGCCACCATATAAAAGATTCTTCTGCTTGACTAACTCCAACATTTAAAATTAAATCAGGAATTTCAGCAGTCAATCCTCCACTAGTAACAATTAGACCTTCCTGATACTGAAGTAAAAGTTCTTTATCTATTCGTGGACAACCTGCATAAAGACCATCTATACAAGCATGTGAACTCAATTTAGCAAGGTTATGGTAACCTAATCTGTTTTTCGCTAAAAATACTATTGTAGAACGACGGTCAGGATTTTCTTTGGTAAACTTTCTTATCTTATGATCAGCAGTAAGATATAACTCACAACCAAGTATTGGTTTAATATCATTCTTTATAGCTTCACGAACAAACTTATAAGCGGCATACATATTTCCAGTATCAGTCAAAGCTACAGCAGGCATCTCGAAAAATTTTGCTTTTGCAATGATGTCGCCAATATCACAAGAAGCCTGTAATACAGAATAAGAAGAATGACAGTGTAAATGGGAAAAAGATAAATCTTGCATTTCAGCAAGGTCAATTTCATCTACATTAGAAGTAACTTTATCACATTTTTGATCAATTTCTTGTATATCTTCAGCCAAATAAGGTTGAATATTTTGACCTAGTAACTCAAAAGGTTTTGGATTAAATTCTGAATATCTTTTGTTATACTCATCATCTAACCCTAAAAACTTATAAGAGATCACCTTTAATCGAATCAATTCGAGAAAACAACGAGTTGTGGCCTCAACATCTGCAGATGCATTATGTGCTTCATTAAATCCTTCTTCAAAAAGTTTTACATGAAGTTCGGTTAGCGTAGGCCACTTAAACTTTCCTCCTCTACCCCCAGGAATTGCACAAAAATTTGTTGACACCTCTTTAGTATCAATGGTTTTCTGACTCATTAAGGAGGTTTCAATTTGAGCTCTGAAGAATTCAGCACCCATAATATTGATGTCAAATGAAATATTATGACCAACTATAAAGTTTGATTTTGATATAGACTTATTAAATTCCTTTAAAACGAAACTAAGATCCACTCCTTGATCTAAAGCTCTTTTGGTAGATATTCCATGAATTTTCTCTGCGTTATAAGGAATTGTAAAACCTTCTGGACGAACAATGAAGTTTTTAACTTCAATTAATTCTCCCATATCATTATGCAATTGCCAAGCAATCTGCACCAAACGAGGCCAATTTTCAGAATCACTTACTGGTGCAGAAAAATTTTTCGGCAAACCAGTAGTCTCTGTATCATATATCAAGTACATAAAGGAAAAATATCAAGTATAGATAAACCTTGGTAAATTTATGTTTTTATAAAAAAAAAAAATCTATTGTTGATAACAAAATCTAATGATTGATTAGATTTAAAGATTTAGACTTAAATCATTTACTAAAACCTAGTTTTCGTATACCTTCATATACAACTACACTAACAGCATTTGATAAATTAATACTCCTTACATGCTTGCTAAAAATAGGAATTTTATAAAGCTTATGACCCTGTTCATTAATTATTGATTCTGGAAGTCCAATTGATTCTTTACCAAAAATTAAATATATATCGTCTTCAAAATCAATAGACCAAAATGATTTTTTTCCTTTAGCAGAAAAGTAAACCATTTTTTTACCCATATTAAAGCTATAAAATTGGTCAATACTATCATATATTTTTAATGAAATATGTTTCCAATAATCTAAGCCTGCTCGCTTCAGCCTAGTATCATTTAATTCAAAACCAAATGGCTTAACCAAATGTAAATTGCATCCTGATGCTAAACTTAAACGCCCAATATTTCCTGTATTATTAGGTATTTCTGGCTCAAAAAGAACAATATTAAGTGCCATTATTTACGTTTATTTTTACTTCGTCTATTTGCAAAAATATCTCCTCTTGTTTGAGACTTTTTATATTTATTGGCAATTTTCACTCTATAAGAACCGCCTTTATTGGTTTTCATATTTTTCTCTTTTTTGTCATGAAAAGCAGCATCTCTATTGATAGTCACAGTACTTCTATTCTTACTAATTTTTATTCTATCTCGTTCTTCAGGTAACACCTGATCTGAAACATCAACAGCAAAAGGAAAATCCGTTTTAGGTATGGTATAATCCATTAAAGATTCAATTGCAATCTTTGCTTCTTCTTCTTTATCAGTATAAAAAAGTATAGAGTTACCTATTTGTTCTGCCCTACCTGTTCGTCCAATCCTATGAATGTAGTTCTCCGAAAATTTAGGTGTATCAAAATTAATGACATGAGTGATTTTATTTAAATCCAATCCACGAGCCATTACATCAGTTGAAACTAAGATTCGATTAACTCCTTCATCAAAATGCTGAATAGATCGGATACGATAATTCTGAGTTTTATTTGAATGGATCACGCATAACTCTGAACTATAACATTCATTTAATGACTCAAATACTAAATCGGCATGTTTCTTATTAGCAACAAATACCAAAACCTTACTAAAAACCTCTCTATCAGAAAGAATATATTTAAGTAAATTTAACTTAGTATAAAAATTCTTTACATTATAGCATTGCTGTGTAATATTATCCAATGGTGTTCCACTAATTGCAATTGAAATTTTCTTTGGGTTAATAAAATAATTATCGATTAATAAATCTACATCTTCAGTCATTGTTGCAGAAAACATAATGTTTTGTCTGCGATCTTTTAAAATAGAAAAAATATTGTCCAGTTGCACTCTAAACCCCAAATCCAACATAACATCTACCTCATCAATAACAAGTTGTTTTACTGCATTTAACTGAAGTGCTCTACAAGCAGCCAAATCGTATAATCGACCTGGAGTTGCAACAACAATATCAACACCTTGAGAACAGTTTTTTTTTTGTGTATTGATATTTGTCCCTCCGTAAACTCCCAACACACGAATATTCATATATATCGAAAACTCTTTAATTCGATCAACCACTTGAATTACCAATTCACGTGTTGGCACTAGAACTAAGACTCTAGGCGAATCTATATTTGAATACTTTAGATCTTGTAGAATAGGCAACATATAAGCAAGCGTTTTACCTGTTCCAGTTTGCGCTATACAAACCACATCAGTTCCTGAACGGACAACAGAAAAAGATTTTTGCTGAATAGGTGTTGGTTTTATAAACCCTAGCTCAGAAATAGCATTGCGTAGAGGTTTTGTAAGGTCTAAATCTTCAAACATCATCATTAATTATACTAATACTTAAACTAAGTTTGATATATAGTTAAGTACAGCAAAACCCTTAAATTACTTGATTAACTTATTAAAATCTTTACCGGAAGGATGCTGAAATACTTCCAAATCAAAATCAGGTGCTGCTGCATAAATATGATCAAATATATCACTTTGAATAGTTTCATATTCAGACCACTCTGTTGTTTCTGTGAAACAATATATTTGAATAGGTACACCATATTCATTTGCTTGATTTTGATAAACCATACGGGTTAATCCTGGATGAATTCCTTTAAAACTTTTTATATACAACTCAATGTAAATTCGGAAAACTCCAATATTAGTTAGTTGCCTACCATTAATCATATATGTTTTATCAAAATTACCTCGAAGATTGTAATCATTAATTTCCTTAACACGCTCTTTTAAGAAATCTTTAATTAAATGAAAATTTTCAAATCGAGATAACATTTCTTGATTACAAAATTTAATAGAACCCGATTTCAAGACTATAGATCGCTTTATTCGTCGACCGCCAGCCTCAGACATACCTCTCCAATTTTTAAATGAATCTGAAACAAATGCATATGTAGGAATCGTAGAAATGGTCTTATCCCAATTTTGAACCTTAACTGTATTTAAAGTAATCTTAATAACATCTCCATCTGCACCATACTTTGGCATAGACACCCAATCTCCAACACGAATCATATCGTTAGCAGACAATTGAATTGAAGCAACAAAACCTAAAATAGTATCTTTAAAAACCAGCATAGAAACAGCTGTTAGAGCACCCATTGCTGTTAATATGCCTTGAGGATCTTTATCAAAAATCTTTGCAACAATTAAAACACCACCAATAAAATAGGTGACTAGGCGAGCTAACTGAAAATATGAATCTATAGGTTTGTCTTTTAAAGCCTCAGTTTGCTTAAAATAATAGTCTAATGTATTAAACACAGATATCACTACCATTAAAGTAACAGCAAGCATGTATGCATCTGTGAAACGAATTAAATACGGAATAAAATCTTTGAAATCTGAAAAGAAATAGGATGCGGTAACCTGAACTACAAGAGCTGGTGCTAAATGAGCTAAGCGATCAAAAACTTTATTTTCTAATAAGACATCATCCCAAAGAAATTTTGTCTTTTTAACAATAGAATGAATAAGTCTAACAAAAAGTTTCTTTGCTAATTTATCTGCAATAAAACAGAGAATTAAAAGAAAAAGCACTTCAAATAAAAACTGAAATTGACTTGCAATATTTTCAGGTATCCCAATATCAAGTAAAAACTGATAAATAATGTAATCGATTCTATTTTCCATTTTTGTAGTATTAATAAACAAATATACAATACTCATAAATATGAATATTTAATCGGTATAACTACCGTGGTTCATTCCTTCAATTTCATCAACATTATGAAGTAATACATAACCTACAAGAAAGAAAAGAAATATAACCGAAATTCCGACACGTTGACTTTCGAAAGCAACTGTCAAAAAACCTAATAATAAAGGGCCTATGAATGCAGTGGCTTTTCCTGAAAAAGCAAAAAAACCGAAAAATTCATTTTTTTTAGATTCCGGTGTAAATCGGCCCATTAAAGATCGACTTGCGGCCTGATTAGGACCAGAAAAAATACCAATAGTTACTGCAGCTATCCAAAAAATATTTTTACCACTAACCCACTTAGGCACAACATTAGTACCAAAAAAATACTGTAACCATGATCTAAATTCGGGCGCATAAACGGCTAACACAACGGCTATCATTAAACCTATAAGTGTTACCTTTATTGTTAGCCTACCACCAACTTTATCATCTAAAAAGCCCATCAAAAAAGCACCTATCCCTGCTGTTATATTCAAAACAATTCCCAATATCATAATTTCATCAAAAGT
>Ga0160422_10001933_pt1 | contig 12935 bp, 11 predicted proteins | sample Fk160mmetaG_FD_108192 | JGI IMG/M metagenome (GOLD analysis project Ga0160422, IMG submission 108192) | Marine microbial communities from the Central Pacific Ocean - Fk160115 60m metaG | ecosystem: Environmental > Aquatic > Marine > Oceanic > Photic zone | place: The Central Pacific Ocean...
GCAAAATTAAGATTAGGTATAAGGTATGAAAGATTTTCAAAATGCTTGATTGGTTCACTTTTTATATCGTCCTCATCAAGAATGAATACGCTTGAATCCTCTTTGCTTAAGTCAGTTTGGCGATAGTCAGCCACAACTATTACTTCTTCTAATTCATCTGAAAAAATGAATTCAGATGCAAACAAAATTACGAAAATATATAGATAATTTATGATGTTTTTCATGCAATTCCTCCGCCATCACTATATGGTTCAGGTTCAAAGGGTTCCTTTTCAGATCTCAGGGCATGCCTCCCCTTTGCACTATTTAAAATAATAGTAAGGTTTAAGAAATAAATCTATTTTTCGATTAATAAATTAGGTTTATCAGCTCTTTTCTTAAGTTGAAACTCATCATGTAAATCGCCGGTGACTGTAAAAGCTCTGAAGTGAAGAGTATCGCCATCAATATCGATGATTTGATATAGCTGCTTATTTTCACCAAAAGTTTTAGCGTATTGACCCTTGGTAATTTTATACATTTTCGGGCCACTAACTGAGACAACATTGACCGTGCCAATATCTGGATCATAAGCTTGCTGATAACCAGTTGGGACATTCTTCAAATTCTTGGAATCAACAAGACCAGTTCTGGAATAAGTGTGATCATGACCACTCAAGATTAAGTCGACTTTATACTCATCAAACAACGGCTTCCAAAGGTCTCTTTGCTCTACATTATCACGATCAGAAGCAGGCGAATACATCGGATGATGAAAAGTAAGTATTGTCCATCGGTTTGGATTTTGCTCCAAAGTTTTCTCCAGCCATGGAACTTGTGCTTCCAGCTCAGTGTTAGAATCTAAAGAGATAAATCTAACGCCTTGGTAATCAATAAAGTAGACCGTTTCTTTTAAACTTTCTTTAGGGACGTCTTGAATAGGAAAAGAAAATTGTGGGCGCCAATGTGTGCTTAAAATTGGAATTCCTGTTGGGTTTTGAAGGCGATCATAAAGAGGTGCTCCTCCTCCTAAAATTACCTTACCTTTTAATTCAGCTTCAGAAAAGCCAGTAATTGTCTGGATGCCAGTATCGATCGACTGTATCTCACCATTTTCCTTCACTAATAAAGAACCACTTTGCTCAAATTCATCTTCTATAAGTAGTTTGAATACACCCGGAGCATGTAATGAATACTCTTCAACATCTATTTTTACTTCTTTGCCACCTTTAGTTGTCCATATTCTCTTGCGTTGAGAGTCGTCTAAATATTCGTGATTACCTGGTGTTGCTATTACAGGTATTGTGCCATTAACCCAGTCAGGAGCTTGATGCCATTCACCCCACTGGGCATCCATATAATGCTCATCGACTAGATCGCCAGCATGCAGTGTAAACGCTGCTCTGGGAGCGTCACGAAATGCCTCCCTAAAGACTCTAGACCAATGGGTTTTTACTTCATTTTGAGCATCTCCAAAGTAAATAAAACTAAATGGTTCGGGTTCTAAGCTTGCAGTTTTAAAGTGATAGTATTCTGTCCAATTTTCACCGTCACCAACACGGTAAGCGTAGATAGTATTTGGCTCAAGATCAGTGAAAGTAACATTATGATAGTGCGCATCGTTAATATCACTCCTAAAAAGTGTTGTGATAGCCTTAAATTCATTTGTTTGCATAGATCTACCACTTGCATTTGCAATACCAATTTGGGCATAACCACTCTTCACAGAAGTATCAGTTCGCCAAGAAACTGACTGGGTAGTTGCCGTATTATCGTTCCATGTAAGCACAACCCTGTCTGGAAGGACTGAAGGCGTATGAGCAATTGTTTCAGATAATCTGGTTGCTTTCCAACCATCATGAGGAGAGACTAAAAGACTGAGCAAGCTAATAAAAATTAAGGAAAATTTTTTCATACTTAACCTAAATGGTGGGTCTGGCTGGATTTGAACCGGCGACCTCACCCTTATCAGGGGTGCGCTCTAACCAACTGAGCTACAGACCCAAAGAACAAATTATTATAGGTTTTTTGACATGTAAGTCTATATGTCTACTTATACCAAATTACTTTATAAATAAAATAATAAAAATTTGTACTTAGTTAATATTTTGATTGTATTAAGCTGCCATTATATTTGAAAGTTAAATTTTCCATCAGATTCATGAATCTATAATTCTGCTCTTCAGTAATTACACCAAGCTGACTCACGCAATTAAAATGTGTTAAAAAAGAAATTGCGTTGATAGAAACCAATTCTTCTTTACCATCCAGTAACCTTTCAAGTGACTTAAACTCTTCTTCAGTTCTCGGCGTAGTCATAATGTCATCACCCAATATAAAAAAACTAACCTTTTCCTTATCTACATATTTAGATATAGCACTTTTTAAACCGATTATTGGGTTTGATGCACTGCCTATTGCTGGAGGGGTTTGAACAAGCACACTTAATTGTTTTTTATTTATCGAGTTAAATTCTAGCCACTTATCAACTCCAGAAATAATTTTTCTACCACCATCAGTAAGCACATTAAAGCCCTTTAAATCTGGAAATACATCTAACAATTGATTAATTTGATTGACAACCCTAGACCAAGGTCCACAATCAATCATACTCCCAGAAACGTCTACTATGAATACCACATAATCAGCATCAACTTTTATTCCTCCTATATTTGAAACTTCCTTTTCTATACGTGTGTTAATCGAACTGTTTTTAATCTCATTAGTATCTTTTTCAATTTTTTCTATTATATTTTTGTTTCTTTTTATATCTCTTTCTACTTCAGCCAATTCTGTTGCTAGAGTTGAATTTTTATTTTTTAACTTATCTAATGTGGTGTTTAGTTCTTTTCTAAATATCTCATTTTTTTTAATTTGTTCATTTTTACGAAATTCATTTAAAGCAGATAAATCTGGTTCCTCAAAGTCATTAAAATTACTTATAAGAATAATTAAAAGTATCGCACCAAAAGAACAAGCCATAATGTCAAGGAAGCTCAGGGTAAATATTTCTCTTTTACGTCTCATGGCCAAATTCTAGGAATTGTTATAAAGCAGCCCCTATTTCTCCAAGATTCCTTACTAAATCTTATTGATGCTCTTGGATCACCTTCCAAATACATAAGAATAGTATTTATTTGTATGCGGCTATTTATTTTATTCAAATAAGAGAATGCATCTGTAAAATAACCTTCTCGACAGTCACTAGATACAAGACTTCCTGTATTGCAGCCTCTTATGCTCTGCGAAATTGATCCATTTCCAGAAGTAGGTAATCCGTCTGTAATAAAAAAGATTGATCTATAATTTTCTAAATTTAAATCTTCAAAAGCTTTGTAAAGGTTTGTCTCACCATTGGGGATAATCTCGCTTATTTTTTTTAAATAATCAGGATTGTTAATGATATCTTTTTTAAATTTTAAACCATCACTTAGAAAAGTGGCTTTACCCGAAAATGTTGCAACATCAATTCTGACCTCATCTTCTCCTTGCTGAATGAGCCATTCTAAAATCCTTTTCGCAGTATCAAACTTGTCACTTTGTTGTTTAATTTCTTCGCTTGATGCCTTAGCTTTTAAAATATCAACAAAATTATAATCAAGCATGCTTGCTGATGAATCAAGCAATACTAGAGTCTTGTCCCTATCAAGCTTACAGCTTGAAAGAAAGTTTTTATTTTCTTCTTCATCATCAGAAACTATTAGACTTGATATTTCATTTTTTAATATATTTTTATTTTTAAGCTCTTCAGTTATTTTTATATCTAGTTCTGATAGATCTTTTTTCTTTGTTAAAATTAATTCTGACAATTCATTATTCTCGCTCTTAAATTTATCTACTACAGATTTAAGATCAGAATTGTCTGTCAAAGCTTGTTCAATATCTTTAATTTCTTGCTCAACGAAGAAAGGTGAGTCTTTAATGAGGATAAGAAGCAACACAACGGCCCCTAAGCCACATGAGATGATGTCAATAAACGATAGATTGAATGAGTTTGTATTACGCCTCATTATTATTTTTAATTTTCAAAATTAACTTATCTTGCATATTTTCTGACAAGTTAATTAACATAACTAAAAATATTGACAAAAATAGGGCTACAAAGGTTGAATTAAAAGCTACGCCCAAACTGTCTGTCATGCCTGAAATATCACCGGCCAATGCTTCTGAAGCTTTAGATAAAGCTTCACCTATACCTCGCACTGTTCCTATGAAACCAATTGATGGAATAGCCCATGAAATATATCTCGTCAAACTTAAATCTATCTCAAAAATTCTATCTAAATTAGATCTTGATAGTTTTTCTTTGCCCTCGCCTTTAAGTAACCTTGAGTAAGAAACTTGTTTGTCAATTAAATACATTAAGCTCCAGAAGAATAGAATTAAACATATCTCTTGCTCAATATCTTTTAATATGACGAAAATATTTCTAGGAATTGTCGTTTTATTCTCAGAAGCTATTGATAAAATTTCATTTGAAATAGGCGTTATAAGAAAAAGGTAAAAAGAGTGTACTAAGAAAATGGATATGATTAAAAAAATTGCTGTTTTGAATTCTCTTTGGCCCATTTATATATCCCTCGGAAAATCGATTCTGCTGTCAATGGAGATAAACCTCTTCTCTTGTGCATAAACCACCAGACTGATTGATAAAACAATAACTCCAATAACTATAATTTTTAAGATTTTATTTTTCTTTAATATATCCATCTTGCAACTCTAAAACCCAGATCTTCTTGACCTTTTTCAGAATCATCTCTATATGATATTCCTAATTCAGAGAGATTAAAACTTCGATAACTTGAGCCTTTAATTACATGGGTTTTCCCAAAATTAGGTCCAATATAATCTCGTATAAAATTTGTGTCATTAATAGATATTTCTTCTGTATAAAAATCATTTACCCATTCCTTTGCATTTTCAAGGAAATCATAATACCCAGAAGCTGTTTTAAAATAACTATCTGACGGTGAAAGCTTTTTATGGCTATCACTATAACCATTGATTATGTTTTTATTTCCAGAATCTTTGTCTGATAAATTTGCAATGGTCTCTTTTAGCTCCTCATCATTTCCCCAAGGATATATTTTTTGTTTTTCTCCTTTTATATTTGGCATAGAAATTACAAATTCCCATTCAGATTCTGTTGGAAGTCTGTAACCATTTGAAGAGATATCAAAGCCCAAAAGCTTTGAATTATTTATTATATAAAAAGGCTTGAGTCCCTCTTTCTTGCTTAATTCATTACAAAATATAGCTGCCATGATCCAGGTGATATTAGTTACTGGCAAGTCATCACCACCAGCTTTACCCATAACTTTGTTGTATTGCTTATTTGTAATCAAAGAATCGCTCAAATAAAAGTGTCTTGTTATTTCTACTTTTCTTCTAATCTCATTCTTGTTACGTCTAAATTCTGATGTATCTGAGCCTATAATGATCTTACCTGGGCTATTTAGAATAAGATCTATCCCAGTTTGATTTGCATATCTTTTCTTGGAATTTTTTATGGCACTTTCTTTGTAAGTTAATAACGTAATATTCAATTCAGTGAGTTTGTTTTCATCAATCGTTATAATTTTACTTTCAGGGGCAAAACCCTCGGCTTCAAAATTAATTTCATAGTTCCCAATTATTAACTCAATAGGCTTTTGAAATGCTTTTAGCTCTTTTTTAGATAATATTGCTTTTGCATTTTGAGAGTTCTTTATCAACAAAGATCCTAATTTAGGCTTAAGATCAATATCAAAGTATTCTTGATCTTTGTACTCAATTTTTTTGAGATAATATTTCTTTTTGCTGAATGAAATCACATCGCCATTAGAGAGATTTTCGAGATATGAGACGGAGTTTCCAATAAATTCATTATTCAGAAATACATCAACATCTTTCTGAACAAAGTTAATTGGTATTTTCTTAGAAAATTTTTCAAGCAATATCTCATATGAATTATTGTTATCAGCCACTATAGTCTGATCATAAATTGTCTCATCCAGTCTTTTTATTGTTAGCTTATTGACAAATTTTTCTAAGTTTAAAATATCAGATGTATTGACCTCTTTACCATTCAAGAAAATTTTGTCTTGTTCATTAAGATTAAAAATAAGTGTTTTTTTATTTATAGGCGTGAGATTGCTTTTCAGTGAGTAAGCGTCCTCTATGTCTATCATGATATTCATTGACAGTGGTAGAAATTCATCAAATTCTAGGTAAATCTCATTTACCCCCTCATTTAAAAATGCCATATCTTTTAAATACTCAATGCCGTTTATAAAAATACTAGAGGGTAATTGCTCTAGTTCTGAAAAATCGATTTTTATTGGATTCTTTTCCAATTTTATTTTATTTATTCCTAAGCTATGATTGCCTTCAAAAGTCTTGCTAACATAACCATCTGCCTCTACCAATATCACAAATGATTCTGAAAATAACGTGAAAACATTGTCATTCAGAACAATTCCATTTTTACCCTCAACTTTTAAATCTGGATAATTGCTCTCAAATTCAAGTTTTGAAGATTTAATCGAAAATATAGAAATAACTAACAACAATATGATGAAGGCTAGCAGTCTAAATAACACTATGTATTCCTATTAATTGAACATTTTGATCCATTGCAGCTAATTATTAGGCTTTGAGTGGATGGATTGCCCTTAATATCAAGACTTACTCTTGAAGTTGGCATGCCTCGTCTTTTTATGAGAAAGTCGTATTCACCCGGTCGGAGTTCAATTATTTTTTCACTAAAGCTGCCTAACTTTGAAGTGCCTATATCTACAAAAAAAGATTCGTCCGAAAATAACTTAATTTTTATGAATTTATTTTGCTCTGAATATACTCTTTCTGCTTTTTTTGTAATATTGAGCAAATTAGAGCTATAACTATTGATTTTTTTAGACTCAGAAATCTTATTCTTTAATAAATTTAAGTTGCTCTGTTTTTTTAGATCATAATCACCACTAAGAATTTGATTTAAATCAGATAATAAAACTAAGATATCATTTGATATTTTTAGCTTAAACATTGAATCATTGTCTAAGCCTTTAATTTTTTTTGCTTGATTGAGTGATGTTATAGTCTGTTCAAATTCTTCATTTTGGAAAGCTTTAGTAGCATCATCTATATATCTATTGAAAAACAAATTGTTTTTTCTTTCTTTAATATCTTCATAGAATTCTTCCACATCATAAGATGTATTCAATTTTTTTAAATCATCAACTTTTGCAGAAACTCTCTCTAGATCTTTCAAAGTTAAATTTGAATCAAAAAGCATAGTCTTAATGGAAGTAACAGCATTTTGGGTATTAATTTTTAAAAGATTCTCTTCTATTTTTTTCTTTAGATTTATTGCATCGCTGTTTTGGGGAAATAGAACTAAAGCATCATTTATAAATCTTAATGACTCCTGGTATTTTTCAAGCCTAAAACTATTAAGAGCTTCTGAAAAATTATTGTCAAAGCGAGGTCCAGAACTCATTTTAATTTCATAGTCTTTAATCTTTTGATCATCAACCGAATAATCTGCTAAAAGCTCTATTAATGGTGACATTTGCTCATACCTTTTATCAAAAAAAAGTAAATCTAGATCTGTTTCTATTTTTGATTTAGTTGTTTTGATTTGATTAAGTAAATCTAGAAGCTTTGTTTTTGCCTCATCGTACTGTTGGGAAGAATCAAAAAAAAAGTTATCAAAATACTGCCTATCTGCTTGTTTTTTTATTGTTTCTATTTCTTTTTTTTCATCCTCAAAAAGATTAGCGCTAAAAATTGGGTACTCAATCAAAGTATTTTTTGTTTTAATGTATCCCTCTAAATTAGAAAGAGCATCTATTTGATCTCTGCATAATGGATTGTTTATTGAACAATTTGGAACAACGTTTGGATCAATTACTATATCAAATTCATTGATAGCTTCGTCTACATTTGAAGGTTTAGAATTGAAGCTTGGCGCGAAAAGAAACCATGAAAGCATAATTATTACAATCGCAATTATTACTAAACTGTATGGAATCTTACGACTTGATGACAATATCTCTACCCTCACTTAGAGACTTATCATAATACGTTTTCATTATTTTTTGCCACTCGTCGAATTGATCAGATATGCTTCCCTCAACTGAAAGTGTAACTCCCTCAAATTCAATAACTTTCGGCGCAACTTCAGCATCAAAAGATTTTGAAATCTCGGTAATTGTATCAGACAATCTGTTAGCTTCTGCTCTATCTTGAGTTGATTGATATATTAAAGCAGCGCCTGCAGCCATAGCTAATGTCCCAGTTAGGTCTTGGCCATAGTCATAACTATAACCATCGTAAGAATCTGCTGAGGCTGCTGCTCCAGCAACAGCTATAAGAATACCTGCTACCGCAGCTGCATTTGCAGCAGCTTCTGCCTCTCTTTTTTGCTTGGAAATTGTGAATGCAGCTTTTCTCCACTCCACGTACCCTTCTTCAAGACTATCTAAGAAAACACTGTATGTATCCTGCATTTCTCTCTTGAAGATATTATCTTGAATTTTGACATTTTTAGCTTTTATGTAAGTAGGATCGCTTTCATCAGGAATAAAATTTAAATCGTAAGTATTCCTTCTGTTTTTAGTCAATGAATCTTTGAAGTAATCAGAATTCAGATCATTGGCAAATCTTAATTCAGTTATCTTTTGTATTTTATCAAGATCCTCATTTTGAAGATATTTCATAACATCTAGAGTAATCGAGTCATAAACAGGATCAAATGGGTCTTTATCTTTATTTCTTAAATCCCTAAAGAAATATTCATTGGTTCTATGAGAATACTTTTTGTCTTTAATAAATTTTTTTCCTGTTGAGTCTGTTGCTGATACTTGGAGAATTAAATCTTCTCCATTTGACTCAAGAATCTTACCTGTTACTACCACATCCGAAAGAAATTTATTAGAAGACACTATGTTTACATCTCCAAATTTATTAGTATTCTCAAAACTTTTTTTAAGTTTATCGGCAAATATACGTGATTCTGATCTTCGTAACTCTGGCCAAATGCCTGCTATTTCGTTCTTTTTGGGATCACTATTTATTCCCGGGTTGAATTCTACAATGTTTACATCAAGAGCTTTATTAATATTTGCTCCAGTACGTTTTAAGTCTTCAGGAGTTACTTCAGGTAAAGAAGAAACTGTTGCACAAGAAAAGGTGCAAAAAATCACGAATAATGCAATTAATCTTTTTATCATTAATTAATTAAAACACTGATTTTCAATTACATCAACGCTTTTTGAAGATCTCTTTGCTAATTCTTCTAAAAGTGCTTTTTTGATGTTTTCATCATTTGTTTTGCTTATTTCATCTATCAAGTTTTTTTCAACCTCACTATTTAAGTTCAAGTTCTGTGCACATCTTTCTACTTTCGGATCTTTATTGGTTTTGCTATTGTTATCGACCTGTTGGCTTATATTTTCATTTGGATTAATTGTTTGATTTGCGTTCGTAACATTCTGTGGTGATTGATTAGATGAAGAGCCAGATATGTAACCTTGCACATCACTTGCTAATGAAGAAGTTGGTGCAGTATTTGATGAGGATTGATTCTCTTTACAAATAGAATCACTCTCTAAAAGCTTTTTAGAGAAATCTTTATCTGTCTCAACTCTACTTGTTACCTCCTTATCAAGAACTTTCTGTTCATCCAGTATGCATGGCAGCTCTTCGACCAATACTATTGAACTTTTTTCTTTAGTATCATTATTTGCAATTGGAAAAATTAAAAAGGGCACGAATAGTAAAAGTCTAAAATTTATCTTCATATTTAACTTTTAATCTTTTCTGATATCTTTCTGATATTTATTTCGATTTTAAATAATATTATATACAGGATGATTATTACGAAGACACCTATCCCTGCAGATGAATAGAGCAATAGGTTGTAGCCTAGGTTTCTATTATTTTCTACCTTTTGAGCTTCAAGAAATTTTTTTCTTTCAAAATCATTGTATTGATCATATATTTCAAAACTAAGGTGAGCAATAAGTTTAAATAAGACATCTTCTACATCATCATATCTGGAGACCCTTTCGAGTACATAGGACTCTTGGCTTTTCGCAGAAAGTTCTAGCATCATCAGTAAATAAGTTTCATTATTTAAATCAACGCCTAAATCTTCTTTAGATTCGATAATCAACAATCTGAATTCATATGAATTTATGGTTGTAATGAATCTTGAAAAATCTGCCTGGTTCTTAAAATTAGCTGCTAAATTCCTTTGGATTTTTTTTGCTATTTCAATCTCTTTGTTTGGTATAACATTTGAGGTTTTAGTTATTTCGATATTTTCTGCCCTCTCTTCAGGGGTTATATACGTTTCATCGAATTTTTCGATATTGGCCATTGGTCGAAAGTCGTCTTCTGTTTCCTTTGACAAAGCAAGGTTTAAACCATAAATAAAGGCAACAATCGCGATGATAAATGTAAACAGTGATAAAACGATCAAAATACCCCTCGAGATGAGCACAATTACATTTTCAATTTTTTCGAAAGCAGTCATTTGTATTTAATATTAATTAATAAAACCTTTTGTGCAAATCATTCTTCAGTAAAATGCATCACATCTTTTTTCTGAAGCCTATCAATTAGTTTCTGGCCCATCGATGGAGCTGTAGTATAAATTCCACCTAGTAAGTCAGGACAATCAAAGAGAAGACATAAAGCACTTTCAGCAATCATTTTAGAAGTAGAGGAGTATCCTGGATCCCCTTCACCTTTAACAGAGACATTAATTTTTACTTCCCCATCATCTACACCTGTAAACAACATATCATAACTGCCTGAATCTCTGGATTCTTTTGAAGGACCTTCACCAGGTTTTGGAACATTATCGCCAAGCAGAGGATTGTAAGCTGAGATTAACTCTGCTTTTTTTTGGCCAGCCTCTCCTGGCCCACAAGAGAACATCTCATCATAAAGGAAACCCTCTCCATAAGGGTGTCCCATCATTGCATTTGATCTATGGACGTTTTTCGTATTGATTGCTGCCATAAAAAATGGAGCAACCCATTCTTTGGTAATCTCATCGTAATAAGGTTTATTGTCTCTGACTTGCTCAGGCCCTTTAAAACCCTCGCATAGACAAAATGGATCAATCAATACGTTAAAGAAGTCAGGGTTGGTTTTCAATTTTCCTAGTGTTGCCCTAAGAGATGCAGCCGTACCACCTGAAAATTCTCCTTTCATTGTTCGTACTCTGCATTTAACTTGCTCAACTGGTTTTCCAAACCTTTCTTTTGCAATTTTTTGGAGCATCATAACACTTAGATCAGATGGAATAGAATCAAAACCACAACTATGTACTATCCTAGCACCTGACTCTTTGGCAGCAGCTAAATGTTTTTGCATTTCAAACATCCAGCCTGGCTCTCCACATAAATCCACATAATCGACACCACGTTTAGCACACATCATCAGAATATCGTTTCCATAAATTTGATATGGACCAACTGTAGTTAAAATTAAATTTGTCATGCTTAAAGCTTTTTCAATATCTTCAATCTTCATTGAATCGAGTAATATTGCTGGCACATCACACGCAAGTTCAGCTTTAACTGCATCAATTTTTTGCTGATTTCTAGCTGCTATAGCCCATTTAAGTTCAGAATAATTTTCATTTAAATATTCCACTACTAATTTTCCAGTAAAACTGGTCGCGCCAAAGACTAATAAGTCATATTCTTTTTCACTCATGCTCAACTCCCCTGAATCGTGATATACGTGATTTTTTTCTTGCCAACTTGGATAAGTTTTTTTGTGTTAGGTTCGACATGAAAATCTTTTGAATCTATTTTAATTTGGTCAATTTTCACTGCACCTTGGCTTATAAGACGTAAAGCTTCAGATGTGCTTGAAACAAAACCAATATCTTTAAGAAGATTAGGCAGGGGATAATCTCCCTTATGCTTTACTGTTTTTTCCTCGATATCGCTGGGTAATTCGTTTTTTGCAAATTTTTTAAAAAAATTTTCTTTGGCAGTTTCTGCCTCTTTTTCAGTAGTAAACCTCTTGGTCAGTTCAAGCGCTAAAATAATTTTTGCATCTCTAGGGTTACCACCTTCATCAACTAATTTTTTTATTTTCTCAATCTCTTCTGTGGATTGAAGACTCAATAAATCAAACCATTTAAACATTATCTCATCTGGAATCGACATAGTTTTTCCAAAAATTTGATCAGCATCTTCGGTAATTCCAATATAGTTGTTTTCCGACTTTGACATTTTTTTTATACCATCAAGTCCTTCTAGTAATGGCAAAGTAATAATTGTTTGAGGAGACATCCCTTGGTTTTTTTGCAAATCCCTGCCAACTAAAAGATTAAACTTTTGATCGGTTCCACCTAATTCAACATCTGCCTCAAGCTCAACCGAATCTTGGCCTTGCATTAATGGATATAAAAATTCATGAATAGAAATCGGCTGATTGTTTTTATATCTTTTTGAAAAATCGTCTCTCTCAATCATCCTAGCAACAGTCGATTGAGCTGACAGCTTTATCATATCGGCTGCCGTCATCTTATCGCCCCACCTAGAATTAAAATCAACCACAGTTTTTTCTTTATCAAGTACATTAAATACCTGATCGGCATAAGTATTCGCGTTTTCTTTTATTTCTTCATTGGTTAATGGGGGTCTAGTTTTATTTTTTCCACTTGGATCACCAATTTTGCCGGTAAAGTCGCCAATCAAGAAAATAACCTTATGACCTAAATCTTGAAATTGTCTCATTTTTCTGAGGATGACTGTATGTCCAAGATGTAAATCTGGGGCAGTTGGGTCAAAACCAACTTTAACTACAAGTTTTTTTCCTTTTTTAAGTTTCTCAATTAAATCATTCTCACCGATGATCTCATCAATTCCTTGTTTTATAATTTGAATTTGGTTTTTTGGATCCATAAAGCTTTATATATAATATCAGAACATGTACACAGGCTCTCA
>Ga0160422_10001934_pt1 | contig 12930 bp, 13 predicted proteins | sample Fk160mmetaG_FD_108192 | JGI IMG/M metagenome (GOLD analysis project Ga0160422, IMG submission 108192) | Marine microbial communities from the Central Pacific Ocean - Fk160115 60m metaG | ecosystem: Environmental > Aquatic > Marine > Oceanic > Photic zone | place: The Central Pacific Ocean...
TCCCAATTTAATGTCGGTTCCAGCATATTTGCTGTAAAGAACTTTATCGCCAATACTCACTTCAGGAGTTTGTCGTGAACCATCATCATTAAGTTTCCCAGGGCCTACCTGAGCAACTTCTCCAACTTGTGGTTTTTCTTTAGCTGAATCGGGCAAAAGTATGCCTCCAGCAGTTTTTTCCTCAGATTCGGAAACTTTTATAAAGATGCGATCTCCCAGTGGTTTTACTGTAGAGACTGTTAATGAAACAGCTGCCATAGATTAATGCAGGGTCGTAAATTAAGACGCTAAGCGTCAAGAAAATGGAAAGAGCAATACTCAAACCTTATGAACAACAACATAATCTGCTAAGCAGCAATTCAACCACTCCTTGACTGTGCGGTTGGCCGAACCCAGTTAACGGATATACCCTCGGGATGGTATTATTTTCGGATTAAGAGCTGTTAAAAGTCAGCTAATCATCACCAAGCTAATACAAAATGGTCGCAACTCCATCAACAACTAATCCAACAAAAGGCGTAGTTCGCCAAGTTATAGGTCCTGTCTTAGACGTAGAATTTCCAGCAGGTAAGTTACCTAAAATATTAAATGCTCTTCGTATTGAGGGTAAAAACCCTGCTGGGCAAGATATTGCACTTACAGCTGAAGTACAGCAACTATTAGGAGATCATAGAGTAAGGGCTGTTGCTATGAGTGGAACTGATGGCCTAGTTAGAGGTATGGAGGCAGTTGATACTGGAGCTCCAATATCGGTCCCAGTAGGTGAAGCTACATTAGGAAGAATATTTAATGTATTAGGTGAACCTGTGGATGAACAAGGGCCTGTACAAACTACTTCAAAATCCCCTATTCATAGATCGGCTCCAAAATTAACTGATTTAGAAACAAAACCAAAAGTTTTCGAAACTGGAATTAAAGTTATTGACTTATTAGCTCCTTATAGGCAAGGAGGAAAAGTTGGTCTATTTGGAGGTGCAGGAGTTGGTAAAACAGTTTTAATCCAAGAATTAATAAATAATATTGCAAAAGAACATGGAGGGGTATCAGTATTTGGGGGCGTTGGAGAAAGAACTAGAGAAGGTAACGATTTATACGAAGAATTTAAAGAGTCTGGGGTGATCAACGCGGATGATTTAACTCAATCAAAAGTTGCTTTGTGCTTTGGACAAATGAATGAGCCACCTGGAGCAAGGATGAGGGTAGGTTTGTCAGCATTAACTATGGCTGAACATTTTAGAGATGTAAATAAACAAGATGTACTACTATTTGTTGATAATATTTTCAGATTTGTTCAAGCTGGTTCAGAGGTATCGGCTTTATTAGGCAGAATGCCTTCTGCTGTTGGATATCAACCAACCTTAGGTACAGACGTTGGAGAACTACAAGAAAGAATTACATCTACGCTTGAAGGCTCAATTACATCTATACAGGCAGTTTATGTTCCTGCAGATGATTTAACAGATCCGGCACCTGCGACTACCTTTGCACATTTAGACGCAACAACTGTTTTGGCAAGAGGCTTAGCTGCTAAAGGTATTTATCCTGCGGTAGATCCACTTGATTCAACAAGTACAATGCTACAGCCTTCAGTTGTTGGTGATGAGCACTACAAAACAGCTCGTGCTGTCCAATCAACCTTACAGAGATATAAAGAGCTGCAAGATATTATTGCCATACTTGGATTGGATGAATTATCTGAAGAAGATAGATTAACTGTTGATAGAGCTAGAAAAATTGAGAAGTTTTTATCCCAACCTTTCTTTGTGGCAGAAATTTTTACTGGTATGTCTGGGAAATATGTAAAATTAGAAGATACAATTGCTGGTTTCAATATGATTCTTTCTGGGGAGTTAGATGATTTACCAGAACAAGCATTTTATTTAGTTGGAAATATTGAAGAGGTGAAAGCTAAAGCTGAAAAGTTAAAATCAGAAAGTTAAACTTCATTAATTTTATAAAACTTATCCAATTAAATAACTAATGTCTATTTCATTAAAGGTTTTAGCTCCTAACCAAAATGTTTTCGAAGGAGAAGCGGAAGAAGTTATACTTCCAAGTACTACTGGTCAATTAGGTGTCCTTCCAGGCCATATATCTCTTGTTACAGCAATTGATATTGGAGTTTTAAGATTAAGAAATAATTCAGAATGGGTTTCTATAGCTTTGATGGGTGGATTTGCAGAAATTGAATCTGATGAAGTTACTGTCCTCGTTAATAGTGCAGAGATAGGTTCTCAAATCAACCAGCAAAATGCAGAAAAAGCATTAAATAAAGCAAAAGAAGCACTAAATAAATTTTCTGATACAGAAAAAAGTTCAGAAAAATTTAAAGCTATTAGTGAAGTTTCTAAAGCTCAAGCAAGAATTCAAGCATCTAAAAATTAATCTTTATGCAGTTCCGCAAAAAGTTACTTCAGGGAACTTGAGTTTAGCTTCTTCTAATTTCTTTGTTTTGCCCTCGCCTTGCCAGTAATTAATAACTTCTGTAGCTTTATTAAGAATCTCAACCCTTTCATTATCTGTAATCCAACCTTTATTTTCTAATTCTGTTTTTAATTTTTCCCAGGCATCCTCTCTTGGCCAAAAGAAATAAGCAGTTAATGGACTTGGACCTCCTCCTACTATCTGATCAACAGCTAATGCAACATTATCAGGTAACCATAAAATTTTTATAATAAATCTTCCTTCATCAGGTTTTGGTGTATAACCTGTTGGTACGCCATCTTCATCAATTGTTGCTGCAGCTAAAACAGCTGAAGCTCCCATCATCCCTTGATTTATTGTTGAATTTTTTGAATTTTGAGCCTCACCTTTTACTTGTTGTTGATCAGGAATATTCACATTAGAACTATCGGATGTCATCTAAAAAATTAAATTAATAACTAATAATTTATCAGTTCAAGGGTACATCTTGGCAAGTTAATCAAACTTTAATTAGTATTAGGAATTTATGTGTAAGTTTTGAAACTAAATTTTTTTTAAATTTCACCCATTTAATTTAACATCATAGTAATTATAAATTTCTAATTCAAGTTTGTCCCAAAGATCTTTTGGTATTTCGTTTTCTTCTGCAAATAATCCTAATTGTCCTGATAATGCGCGTGCTTGAGATAATCTCAAATCATAAGAATTTTCTTCTGACATATTTGAATATGAAATAACAATTATGAAAATAAATCCTTTTATATAAATTAGTCAAATAGTTCATATTTCTAAATCTGCAATCTCTTTACAGGCAACAGAACTAAGAATCTCAGGGGATTGGTCATGCACCAATACATCATCTTCAATACGAATACCAATTCCTTTCCATTTATCAGGTATCTCAGGTTGTCCTTCTGGGATTGGTATCCTATCACTAATATAAATTCCTGGTTCAACAGTTAGAATCATTCCATTCCTGAGCAAGACTTCATAATCCCCCAATCTATAAGCCCCAACATCATGAACATCTAGTCCAAGCCAGTGTCCTGTTTTATGCATATAAAAATGTTTGTATAAGGAATTTTCAATAATTTCATCAATACTCCCTTTTAGTAAATTAACGTGCAACAAACCCTCTACAATTATCTTTAATGCTTCATTGTGAATATCACTAGAACTAACCCCTATGACTACTGATTGCAGAGCCTTTTTTTGAGCTTCAAGAACAATTTCATAAATAGCTCGTTGTTCTCCTGAAAACTTTCCACCTATTGGAAATGTTCTTGTAATATCGCCATTGTAATAGTCTTGCAGGGAACAACCTGCATCAACTAAAAGCAACTCATCCTTTTTTAATTCTGAATTATTAGCGGTGTAATGCAAAACACATGCGTTATCCCCAGAGGCGACAATTGAATTGTAAGCAGGACCTCTTGTTCCTCTCTCTAAAAAGAATCCCTCCAAAAGGCCTTGTATCTGCCTCTCGTTCTTTTTATAGCAAATATTAGCCCTTACTAATTCATGCGCCTCTGCAGAGACCAGGGCTGCCTCTCTCATCCTTTCTATCTCATATTTACTTTTAATTAATCTCATTTGATTTAAATACATCTCTAGAGGTTGAATCGCACGGGGAGCTTTTCCTATTCTTGGATAATTATCAATTTGCTTTTCCCAAAAATTTAATACTATGGACTCAATTTCTGGATATTTACCGACAGAAAAAACTATTTCATCTGCTCCCATTAGATATTTGGGTAACTCTCTCTCAAATTGACTTATTGGATGCGACTTATCAGCTTTAAATACTGTTTCTGCTCCATTAATCCCCCATCTAAATCCATGCCAGACTTCACTTTCTATATTTTTTGGATGTACAAATAATATATATCTCTCTCCAATAGGTTTGTGTGATAAGAATAAAGCGATAGCATCTGGTTCATCAAAACCAGTTAAATACCAGAAATTACTTTCTTGCCTAAAAGGATATTCACAATCTGCATGATGCTTTACAAGTTTAGCTCCTGGAATTATTGCAGCTTTACCATCAAGTTTAGAAAAGAAACTTTTTCTTCTTTGTTGAAAAATCTGATTATCTAAATGATTCATAAATTATTGGGTTGGCGTGTTTAAATAAAAAATGGAAGAATGAATTTAAATATCAATCTTGTCCCAAATTAATGGAACCTAATGTTCTCATTCTAATAACACTTATTTTAATAATACTAGTAGGTTCAGCATGTTGTTCTGGGGCTGAAGCAGCAATCTTAGCTGTAAATTCAATGAGAATTTTTGAATTAGCAGCAAAACAAAAAACGAAAGGATCCGCTAATCAATTATTAAAATTAAGAAAGCATTTAGGAAGAACATTAACTGTCATAACAATTACGAATAATGGTTTCAATATTATTGGAAGTCTCGTTTTAGGTTTCTTTGGAGCTTTATTAATAAATAATCGCTTAGGTTTAACTATATTTTCAATAGGATTTTATATACTTGTAGTCTTAATTGGAGAAGTCGTTCCTAAAGCTATTGGCACAAGATTTTCATTACAGATAGCAATCTTATCAGTGCCTATTTTGCGAATATTAAATAGTCTTATGAAACCTTTTTTAATTCTAATTGAAAAATTATTTCCTGTAATAACTGCAGAGAACGAAATATCAACTGACGAGGAAGATATAAGGCAAATGGCAAAGATCGGATCACAAAAAGGATTAATTGAGGCCGATGAAGCAGCAATGATCTCAAAAGTTTTCCAGCTTAATGACCTAAAAGCTAAAGATCTTATGATCCCAAGAGTATCAGCTCCAAGTATTAATGGTTGTGAAACTCTTGAAAACATCTCAGAATTAATAATCTCAAATCCTGCTCCCTGGTGGGTCGTACTTGGAGATAAAGTTGATAAGATACAAGGAATTGCAAAAAGAGAAAAATTACTGACAGCAATTATATTGAAGAACAAATCTCACTCTATAACTGAATTATGTGAGCCTGTTGAGTATATTCCAGAAATGATTAAAATTGACAAGTTATTGACTACATTTGACAATGATAATAAAGGAGTGAGAGTAGTAGTAGATGAATTTGGCGGTTTTGTGGGATTAATTGGTGCTGAAGCCATACTTTCTGTATTAGCAGGCTGGTGGAAGAAATGAATTCACATCAAATAAAATTAGATGAAAGTTATTTACTTTTCCAAAACTGGTGGAAATCTACAGAACTTACAAATTATGAAAAATGTCTATTAAATAAAGAAATTATTAATTTTAATCAACAATTATTTAGGCTTAAGGAGAAAATTATACGAATTGGTGTCTACGGCAAAACTGGAGTAGGAAAATCATCCATATCAAATAAAATTCTGCGAGAAAATTTCTTTCATACCGATATTTTAAATGGATCTATTAAAAGTTCACGCTCAAAGGAATTTTCTTTAAGAAATAATTTTATAAAATCAGTTGAATTGATAGACTATCCAGGATTTGATATTTGTAATTCTAATAATAGAGATTTACAAAATCTTATAAGCCTTGATTTAGTTCTCTTTGTTAGTTCAGGCGACTTTAATAGACAGGAGTTAAATAAACTATTATGGCTGATAAAGCGGGGTAAGAATATAATAATAATTATAAATAAAATTGATATTTGGAAATCAGAAGAGATTAAAATTATTAAGGATAATATAAATGAAAAATTACCAATAAATTCTAAAATCCCAATAATAACTTATTCAATAAAAAATAATGATTTATGTGATAAAAATAAAATTTACAATTACTTAAATGTCACTTTAAATAGAATTGGTTATAGTTTAATAATCTATAATACATATCAAATAGCTAATTGTTTAGCTTCAAATATTAAGGAGAAAAGACTTATTAAAAGAAAGCAAAAAGCTCAGTCTCTTATTGGAAAATTTGCAACTATTAAAGCTTCAAGTGTGGCATTAAATCCTTTAATTTTTATGGACATTGCAGGTAGTACTACGCTTGATACTATTTTAATAAATGAATTAAGCAAAGTATATGGATTTAAATTAAAAAGTAAATCAAGAATTTTATTACTTAAATCATTATCATTAAATAATTTATTGCTAGGGATATCACAAATTAGTATTCATTCATCTTTTAATTTAATTAAAAAAATCAGTTTGATATTGGCTCCTCTCACAAGTGGTTTATCATTAGTTTCATATGGGCCAGTTGCTATTGTTCAAGCTGGGATAGCATTACATACAACAAAAATCATAGGGAAATTTGCTGCTAAGGAAATTCTTGAGAGAAGCATGATAAATAATAAAGAGCCTTTTAAAAATATTCAACAAATTATCTCTAAAGAACCAGAGATATTAGGCTCTAGTAAATTTTTTTTAAATAGTCAAAATTTTAATAGAGATTATTCAGTGTTTGTACCTTGAAAAGCAATATTCAGAAAGTAGCATTATTTGGAACTAGTGCGGATCCTCCCACTATTGGGCATAAGAAAATTATTGAAGAATTAGCAAAAATTTATAAGTTAGTGATCTCTTATGCTAGTGACAATCCAAGTAAAAAACATTCCGCAAATTTATTTTATAGGAGTCTGCTTTTAAAAACATTAATAAATGATTTTAATAATCCAAATATATATTTTGATCAAGAGCTAAGTAGTCCTTGGGCAATTTCATCAATCAGAAAGTGTAAAGAAAAATATAACATAGTTGATATAGATTTCGTAATTGGTAGTGATCTATTGGAAGAAATATTAGTTTGGAAAAATATTAATGAGTTATTTAAAGAGGTTACCCTATATATAATTCCAAGGATTGATTACCCTATAAAAGATAAAAGTCTAAGATTAATTGATGAATATAAAGGCAAATTTAAAATTTCTTTGTTTAAAATCCCAAAAATATCTAGTTCAAATATTAGAGAGAGTATTAATGATTCAGGATTACCAAAATGCCTAATCCCCATAATTGAAAAAAATAATTTGTATAGTTTATTAAATAAAAAAAAATAATGAAAATATATATTGCACAATTCAATCCTATAGTTGGAGATCTTGAAGGTAATGCAAAAAGAATTTTTGACATTTCACTTAATGCATTTAAAAATTCTGCGGACTTAGTTCTTACCCCAGAATTATCTTTATGGGGCTATCCTCCCAAAGATTTACTTTATGACCAAAGCCTAATTCAAAAACAGTATGAAATCATAAAGAAACTATCTATTGATATTGCCACTAAATTTGAAGACTTAAGTATAATCATTGGTATTGCTGAGAAAACAGAGGATAATTTCTTTCCAAATTTATATAATTCCTTGGTACTTTTAGAAAAAGGTAATTGGTCAGTTATAGCTAGAAAAAATATTCTACCGACTTATGAGGTATTTGATGAAAAAAGATATTTCAGATCAGGTAAGAAAGTATCTATCTTGGAAAAAAATATAAATAAAAGAATATGGAAAATAGGAATAACAATATGTGAGGATTTATGGGTTAATCAGAATATAGAAGGTAGAGGAATACATAAAAGAGATACAATTCATGATCTTAAAACGAAAAAATTAGACTGTTTAATTAATTTATCTGCTTCTCCTTTCTCTATTGGCAAATTCAAAAAAAGATTAAAAATTGCTAATAATGCCATTAATAAACTTAAAACAAAGCTTATTTATTTAAATCAAATAGGAGGTAATGACGACTTAATCTTTGATGGTAATAGTTTTATCTTAGATCAAGAAGGGAATAAAATAAGGCAATTTAGTTCATGTAAAGAAGATTTTTATTGCTGGAATATTAATGAACCAAAGAAAATAATACAGGATGATAAGAATATATCTGATATTGAATCAATTTTTGATGCATTAGTCTTAGGAGTTAAAGATTATGCAAAAAAATGTGGCTTCAAGACCGCTTTAATAGGATTAAGTGGAGGGATAGACTCTGCCCTAGTAACAGTTATCGCTGCAGCTGCGTTAGGAAATAAAAATGTTTTTTCTATCGCAATGCCCTCTCAGTGGAATAGTGTTAATTCTAAAATTGATGCAGAGGACCTTGCGAAAAGACTTCATATTAATTTTGATATAATTCCAATTGAAAATCTTTTGAATTCTTATAAAAAAACTTTTGAAGATTCAATCAATCTTCATATAGAAGGAATTGTATACGAAAATATTCAATCAAGGATCAGAGGAAACTTACTAATGGCTTTAGCAAACAAAAATAATCACTTATTATTATCTACTGGCAATAAATCTGAACTCGCTGTAGGATACTGCACTTTATATGGGGATATGAGTGGTGGATTAGCTGTTATTGGTGATTTATACAAAACAAAAGTATTTAAGCTATGTAATTGGATTGATAGTGAATTATCTAACCCATCAAGAATAACTTATAAATTACCTTTAAATAATAAAATTATTGGTGATAAAATTTGTTCAAAACCACCAAGTGCTGAATTAGGCCCTAATCAATTAGATACAGATTTCTTACCTCCATATTCACAATTAGATGTTATTTTGAAGGGGATTATAGAAGAAAAAAAAGATTTAATACAACTACAAAAAGAGGACAATAATTATGATCTCATTTCACGAATAATAATGCTTATTAAAAAATCAGAATTTAAAAGGAAGCAAGCGCCTCCAATTTTAAAATTAAGTAATCAAACGTTAGGAAATGATTGGAGAATTCCAATTGCTATAAAAAAATTTAATTGATATCGTTAAATAGCATTCTTAATTGAATTTAAAGGTCTTTGAATAGATCTATAGCTAATACCCTCTTTAAAGGCTGTTAATAAACCTGCTGCTTCCAAATAATTCTCTACTTTAAAGAGCCTTTGATAATCAAACCATTCACTTGAAACATTTAAAACTCCTTCGTTTTTTACTACTATAATATTTAAATTTCTTTCCATACATGCTAAGACTGCTTCCCCTCCTAATGCTCCGCTAGGAGCAACAATAGACTCAATTTCATCAGGATGAATTGTAATTTTTTTATTAAAATTTGGTAAATCTATCAAATCTGGAGCAGTACTTAAACCAATAAGAACTGAAGGTAAAAAGGTATAACCTATTTCCTCTGCAGCAGCCCTTGGATCCAAATTTACTTTCAAATCAATTGGAGCTAATGCTGGTGCATGTGCGCAAGGCACTTTCAAATATTTACTAATAATATGGCTGATTACCGCCTCAACTCCAGCAATAACATCAATTCCTTTCCCTTCTCTATAAAGATTTATATTTTCAACATCTACTTCATCCGGAAATCTAGTCACTATAGCAATAGCAGTAATCCCTTGATTAATTAAAATTTTACCAGCCTTTATCAATGTATCTGGATTTTTTATGTATCCACTACTTAAGCCTGATAACTCATTACTAATAACTATTCCTACCGGTTCATCAGTTATCACATAAGAAGCTACATCAATACCTAAAGTAGCTATGCATGCATCAGCTACTTGTAAATGCCTTAAAAGTATATTATTTTCAATATTCTTATCAAAGATTATACCTATTTTCTGCTGATTCACTTTTTTTAATCCAATTTCTGCTTTAGCAAATCTATCAAGACTATATCCTTCTACATAAAAAATCCTTTCATCTTTTTCAGATAGGGCACCGCCATTCATTACATTTGGATGAGTAACTAAACATCCTGAGGCGGAGGCAAGTAACTTTGCCGCGGGGAGAGCATCTCCTGCGAAGCCGCCTATCTCACATCCAATACCAGTAGGCACTACAAGAATAGTGGGTGTAGTTCTCATTATGTTATAACAATTATCATTGAAGAAATTAGTTTAAAATCAAGGCATTTATTTTTAATATTTTTTCATTTTCAGTAGTATCAATATCGTAAATTGACCATCTAATTAATTCTCCTTTTTTTGAAATTATTCCTAATATAAATTTCCTTAAATCCTTTACATTTATATATTTAGGTAGTGGCAATTCATAATAAATTGATTGCATTTTTGATGATAAATTAATTTATTAAGTAGCTGATCCACCAACAACTTCCAGAATTTCTTGAGTTATTGCAGCTTGTCTAGCTTTATTGTAAGTAAGATTTAAATTGTTTGCTAGTTCTTTAGCATTATCACTTGCGTTATTCATAGCTGTCATTCTGCAAGCTAATTCAGAGGCTGCTGATTCCTGGAGTGCTCTTAATATCTGATTCTGAAGATAAAGAGGTAATAATGCATCTAATAATTGATCTGGACTTTGTTCAAAAACTATATCTGAAGGTAATTTATCACTTTCTGATTTCTCAATATTTGATTTTTCTACACGTAGCTGACTATTTTTTGTAGTTAACCTAAAAATCTCATCATTTTCTTCTGCAATTCCTTGTGGATCTAAAGGTAATAAAGTTTGAACGACTGGCGCACAACTTACAAGTGTTATGAATTTTGTGTATATTATCTCTACCCTATCTGAACTTTCTGATAAAAATTGTGCCAATACTTCAGAAGTGATTCCCTCTGAATCTTTTGAAGTTGGTACTTGTTCTAACTCTTTAAAAGTACTCTTTATAACATATTTATCTTTTCTATTTTGAAAATATCCAATCGCTTTTTTACCGACCAATATTAAGTTGGTTGAGAAACCTTTATTGACTAATTCTGAATATCTTGTTTCGACTTTTTTAATAATATTAGTATTATACCCCCCACATAAACCTCTATCAGCAGTTATGCAAACCAGTGAAATTGTTTTTACATCTCTCTTAGATAAAAGAGGTGAATCAGAAGACTCAAATTGCATTCTTGTTTGTATATTCTGCAAAACTCTAGCGAGTTTATCTGCGAAAGGTCTACTCTTAAGAACTTGATCTTGAGCTCTTCTAACTTTTGCTGCTGCGACTAATCGCATCGCCTCAGTGATCTTTCTAGTGTTTTTAACAGAAACAATTCGGTCCCTGATTTCTTTAAGATTTGGCATGTTATTTTACTAGAAATACATTTAAATTTTGGCGAGCATAGCCGATTTAACTTCATTAATAACTTCTTTAAGAGTAGCCTCAAGTCCATCATTAAGTTTCTTCTCTTTAAGAATTTCCTCTATGAATTCAGATTTATTTAATTTAAGATATTCTCTTAACTCTGAAGCAAATTTTGTTACGTCTTCAACAGGAACATCATCTATTAAACCTTTGACTCCAGCATATACTACTGCTACCTGTTCAGCTAGATTTAATGGAGAGAATTGGGCTTGCTTAAGTAATTCTCTAAGTCTCTTCCCTCTTTCAAGTTGTTGTTGAGTTGCTTCATCTAAATCTGAGGCGAATTGAGAGAATGCAGCTAATTCGTCGAATTGAGCTAATTCTAATTTTAAAGTACCAGCAATCTTTTTAATAGCTTTAGTTTGGGCAGCTCCACCAACCCTACTTACTGAAATACCAACATTTATTGCCGGTCTGAGACCAGAGTTAAACAAATCGGCACTTAAGAAGATTTGCCCATCAGTAATTGAAATGACGTTTGTTGGGATATAAGCAGAAACATCTCCAGCTTGGGTTTCAATAATTGGTAATGCCGTCATTGAACCTCCTCCCATATCATCCGAAAGCTTTGCTGCTCTTTCAAGTAAACGGCTATGACAATAAAAAACATCTCCAGGATATGCTTCTCTTCCAGGAGGCCTTCTTAAAAGAAGTGACATTTGCCTATATGCCTGAGCTTGTTTAGTTAAATCATCATAAATCACAAGAGTAGCTTTACCCTGATACATGAAATGCTCTGCGATTGCGGCCCCAGTGTAAGGAGCTAGATATTGTAACGCTGCAGCTTCTGATGCGCCCGCACTTACAACAACTGTATAGTCAAGTGCACCCTTTTCTCTCAAAACTTCAACAACGTTAGCGACTGATGCAGATTTCTGGCCAACTGCTACATATACACAAGTAACATCCTGCCCTTTCTGATTAATAATAGTATCTATCGCAATAGCTGTTTTCCCTGTTTGCCTATCCCCAATTATCAATTCTCTTTGTCCTCTTCCGACTGGGATCATCGCATCAATTGATGTAATACCAGTTTGCATAGGCTCATAAACTGATCTTCTTTTAATAATCCCAGGAGCTAATTCCTCTATAAGTCTATTATCACTAGTTGGTATTTCCCCTTTCCCATCAATAGGTTGACCTAAAGGATTAACTACTCTGCCTTGCATGGCTTCACCCACTGGTACAGAAGCAATCTTACCTGTAGCTTTTACTGTACTTCCCTCTTGAACGCCCAAAGCGTCACCCATCATAACAGCTCCTACATTATCATCTTCTAAATTAAGAGCTATCCCTTCAGTTCCATCTTCAAACTCGAGTAATTCGCCAGCCATTACTTTTTCTAAACCATAAATTCTGGCAATACCATCACCGATTTGAAGAACTGTTCCTACATTGCTGACTGAAACAGATTGATCATAATCAGTTATTTGTTGTTTAAGTATTGAACTGATTTCATCTGGACGTATAGATACCATTTTTTTTAAGAAATAAGGGTGATTTTAA
>Ga0160422_10001935_pt1 | contig 12930 bp, 7 predicted proteins | sample Fk160mmetaG_FD_108192 | JGI IMG/M metagenome (GOLD analysis project Ga0160422, IMG submission 108192) | Marine microbial communities from the Central Pacific Ocean - Fk160115 60m metaG | ecosystem: Environmental > Aquatic > Marine > Oceanic > Photic zone | place: The Central Pacific Ocean...
TCAAGCCGACAACATACCCGGTCTTTCCGGTGTCGGACCCAAGACCGCAAGGAAGTGGATGGAGGACCATTGTGACCTGGAAGCTCTCATCGCCAATGCCGGCCGCCTTACTCCCAAGCGGTTCTGCAGCGTGGTTTACGAAAAGAGGGAGGAATTGCTTAGAAATCGGGAGCTCATCCGCCTGGAATCCGATCTCGATCTGGACATGGAGGCTTGCCCGGCATTTGATTTGTCTGCCTTGAAGGAGATCCTTCTCGAATTGGAGATGAACAAGTCATGGGAGGAAGCCCAGCGACGCTATACTTGATCGCCTGCCTTAAATTTACTTGCTTTGATCGGTCAAAAGGGCTGTTTTAGAGGGCTTTTATCATGAGTTCATTGCTTAATTTCGGATTACCCAAAGGAAGCCTTGAGGAGCCTACCGTCAAGCTGTTTGGCAAAGCCGGCTTCCGCATTTCCAAGGGCTCTCGTTCCTACACTCCTTGCTGGGATGATCCTGAGGTCGATGGTCGCTTCGTTCGCGCCCAAGAGATGAGCAGGTACGTCGAAGACGGTTTTTTCGATTGTGGCCTTACCGGTAGGGATTGGGTGCGTGAAAACGATTCTCAAGTCGAGATCGTAGCCGATCTAGTCTACAGCCGTTCGTCCAACCGGGTGTCCAAATGGGTTTTGGCTGTCCCAGAGAGTTCGGAAATACGTCAGGCTTCCGATTTGGAGGGGAAGACGATTGCAACGGAGTTGGTCAACGTAACCCGGGCTTATCTTGAGAGACATGGCGTCGATGCGGAAGTCGAATTTTCCTGGGGAGCCACTGAGGTAAAGGTTCCGGAGCTTGTGGATGCCATCGTGGACCTAACGGAAACCGGTAGCTCCCTGCGGGCCAACAATTTGAGGATCGTGGACGTGTTGATGGAGACGAATACCGTCCTCATCGCCAACAGGGAGAGCTGGGCGGATGAGGAAAAGAAGGCCAAGATCGAGAACATGGCCCTTATGCTCAACGCCGCGCTGGAGGCGGATGCGAAGGTAGGCCTCAAGCTGAACCTGGAGAGGTCGAAGTTGGACGAGATCCTCAAGGAGGTGCCTGCTCTGCGCAAACCGACCGTTTCCTCCTTGAGCGATGAGTCATGGATTGCCTTGGAAACGGTCATTGAAAAGAAGGTTTCCCGGGAGCTCATTCCCGCCCTTAAGAGGATGGGAGCGGAGGGTATCGTCGAATTCCCCCTCAACAAAATTGTTCCCTGAACGGGATCGCGCTCGGAGTTCGGTAGCTCTGCTTTTTCCTCTTGCCCCAATGGGGGTTTGTCTATTCTTTGTTAACTTTGCATTAGATTTCTCGTTCTTTACAACCCACCACTTAAACCTCTAACCCGAGCCCGAACGCGTTCGTGCATAATGGTGCGATTTTGACGCCTCGAGTTCGGTCAAATACCTAACTACGCACTATGAGCGCCGTAATGGAAGAATTGCTCGCGGAGAGCAAAATCGAATTATTAAAGGAAGGTTCCGTTATTTCCGGAACCATTATGGAAATCCGTCCAACCGAGGTCGTCATTGACTTTGGAGGCAAGGCGGAGGGGACCATCCCCGCCCATGAATTCATTGACCTCGGGGAGCTTGAGATCGGCTCCGATCTCGAGGTATACCTGGAACGCCTGGAAGATAGGGACGGAAACCCTCAACTCTCCTTCGACAAGGCCGAGCAGAAAAAGAACTGGGAAAAGATCGTCAATACCTGTGAGGAAGGCTCCGTAATTACCGGCAGGGTTCGCTCGAAGGTGAAGGGCGGGCTGGTCGTAAACATTGGAGTGGATGCCTTTTTGCCTTCTTCTCAAGTCGATATTCAGGCACCCAAGAACCTAGACCAGTTCGTTGGTCAGACCTTTGATTTCAAGGTCGTGAAGATTAACCGCGAACGCAAGAACATCGTGGTTTCGCGCAGGGAGCTGATCGAGGAAAGACGCCAGGACAAGAAGCGAGAGATCCTCTCCAAGATCAAGCCGGGCGAAACGCGTCGCGGCATGGTCAAGAACATTACCGATTACGGAGCCTTCATCGACTTGGATGGCTTGGACGGTCTGCTTCACATAACGGACATGAGCTGGGGTAGGGTTTCCCATCCCAGTGAGATGGTCAAGACGGGTGAGGAAATCACCGTATGCATAATAGATATCGATCAGAACAGGGAAAGGGTTTCCCTCGGGTTGAAGCAACTGTCCTCCAATCCCTGGGACGATATCGAGAAAAAGTTCCCCATCAATGCGAAGGTTCGAGGCAAGGTCGTCAACCTCGTGCCCTACGGTGCCTTTATCGAGCTTGAGGAAGGCGTGGAGGGTCTCGTTCACGTTACCGAAATGTCCTGGACCAAGAGAATCACCAAGCCCGGTGAGGTCCTGAGTGTCGGCGATGAGGTCGACGCCGTGGTTTTGGGAATCCAGAAGGAGGACCAGAAAATCTCTCTGGGACTGAGGCAACTGGACGTCAATCCTTGGGACATGGCGACCCACAACTATCCTCCTGGCGCTCGCGTCCGTGGCAAGGTGAGAAACCTTACCTCCTACGGTGCCTTCGTCGAACTAGAGGAGGGTATAGACGGTATGGTCCACGTGTCCGATATGAGCTGGACCCGCAAGATCAACCATCCCAGTGAAATGGTGAAGAAGGGCGATGAGGTGGATGCCATCGTCGTGGAGGTCGACGTCGAGAACCAGAGAATCTCCCTCGGGATGAAGCAACTCGTTCAAGATCCCTGGCAGGACATCGACCGCCTTTACCGATTGGGCGATGTCATCAAGGGCAAGGTTGCCCGCGTTGCAGGCTATGGTGCCTTTGTAGAGCTCGATCATGATATCGACGGACTGGTTCACATAAGTCAAATCAGCGAGGAACGGGTCGAGAAGATCAAGGACTTCCTTACCGAGGGGGAAGAAGTCTCGGCTCGGGTCATCAAGATCGACAAGGAGGAGCGTCGTATCGGGCTAAGCATCAAGGCGGCCGATTACGATGAGGACGCCTTGGCCAAGGAGGTTGCGGCCTACGACGAGGTCGGGGAAGATCTCACCACTTCCTTGGGAGACCTGCTCGACGAGGCCACCTCAACGGAAGCCGAGGATTCCGAATAGATTTCTTGACCCTTCGGGGGTTTTGCGAAACTTTCCTCTGGCCGTCTCGCTTTAATGCAAGGGCGGGCTAGGCCAAGTTGGCCTGCTCGAGGATGCCCTTCAAGATCTTGCTTCGCTCGGCAATTCTGGCCTCTTCCTTGATTTCTTCGGCCGATCGTTGCCTTTCCATGCTGGCCATGTTTTTGCGCAACTGTCGAAGGGCTTGCTCCTGGAGTTGCCGAACGCGTTCCCGGGTGACCCCGATTTTTTCGCCCACTTCCTCCAAGGTCAGTGGGTCTAGTCCTTCGAGACCGAATCGGAGGCGGATGATGTCGGCTTCCCTAGGCTCGAGCTGGCTGAGGACTCGGTTGACGTCACCCACCAGGGTTTTCGACTGGAGGGTTTCGTAGGGGTTCGATGATTTTTCGTCGGGGACGATTTCCCCAAGGGTGGCTCCGTCTTCGTCGCCAAGAGGAGAATCAAGGGACGCTGGCTTTCTGCTGACCGATTTAAGAAGAGTGATTCTCGCCACGGGGAGGTTCATCTCCGCGGCAAGCTCATCGTCGGTAGGCTCTCGCCCGAGTTTTTCCGCCAATTGGAGTGAACACCTCCGTATTTGGGTTACCCGGTCCACCATATGCACGGGAAGCCGAATGGTTTTGCTTTGATTGGCCAGGGCTCTCTTGATCGATTGCTTGATCCACCAAGAAGCGTATGTGCTGAGTTTTCCGCCTTTTGTGGGGTCGAAACGTTCGACCGCTTTCATGAGGCCTATGTTGCCTTCGTTGATCAGGTCGAGGAGAGATAAGCCGATATTTGAGTATTCCTTGGCGATTTTGACCACCAACCGCAGGTTTGCCGTGATCATGGTTTCCCGGGCTTTCGCATCGCCCTTGCTTATTTTGGCGGCCAACTGGATCTCTTCTTCCACGGTAAGCAGAGGAACCGTGGAAATTTGCCTAAGGTATATGTTCAAGGACTCCTGTTCGTCGTTTTGCATGTTTTGGACAAGAAGGTCTAAGGTAATTGACTCCCTTACTCGCTGATTCGTTCAGCCAAGGCGAGGGCCTTGAGCATTCCCTTTGCTTTATTGACGGTCTCCTCGAACTCGTTTGCGGGAATTGAATCCGCAACGATGCCGGCGCCGGCTTGAAGGTGTAGGGTTTCGCCGGCGATCATGGCGGTGCGGATGGCAATGCAGGAATCGTGGTTGCCTTCAAATCCGAAATAGCCAAGGGCTCCGGCGTAGGCGTTTCTTTGAACTTTCTCGAATTCCGAAATGATCTGCATGGCTCTCACCTTCGGCGCTCCACTTACCGTTCCGGCCGGGAAAGTTGCCCTCATCAGGTCGAAACCGTTGCAATCGGAGCGGAGAGTACCGATGACTTGTGATACGATGTGCATGACGTGAGAATACCTTTCGATATTCATGTATTCCGCCGCCTCCACGGTTCCGGACTTGCAGACCCGGCCGATATCGTTACGGGCCAGGTCGACGAGCATGAGGTGTTCGGCCTTTTCCTTTTCGTCCGAAAGTAGTTCTTTCTCAAGCAACCCGTCTTCCTTCTCGTCCCTCCCTCGCGGACGGGTACCGGCGATCGGCCTGATGAGCACGTCTTCTCCGGTCAGGCGAACGTGAACTTCCGGAGAGGCCCCCACGATGGCGAAATCGCTTTCCTCCATGAGGAACATATATGGCGAGGGATTGATCGCCCTGATTGCTCGGTAGAGGTTGAGTGGAGGACATGCGAAAGGGACGGAGAAGCGTTGGGAAAGAACCGTCTGGATTACGTCGCCCGCGCGAATGTATTCCTTCGTCCTTTCAACCATCTCCTCGAATTCCTCCTTGCTGAAGTTGCCTTGGGGAACTTCTATTTCAAGAATTTCCTCGAGATTAGCGGCCTTAAGTTCCGTTGGCACGTTCAAAAGCTCCACGGCTTCACTGATCCTCGAGCATGCCGCCTGATAGGCTTCCTCGGGGTTTTCTCCTATGTAGGCGTTGGCGCAGAGGGTCAGCGTCTGGCAAGCGTGATCGAAGATCAATACGAGGTCGGCAATCATGAAGAACAAAAGCGGAAGTTCAACTTGATCTTCGTCGGGCAATCCCACGCTCGGCTCTATGCGGTTTGCATACTCGTAGGAAAGGTAGCCTACTGCCCCGCCTGAGAAACGGGTGTCGGTCGCGGCCCCCAAATATCTGATTCCTTCAAGTTCTTGTTCTACAATGCTTAGGGGGTCATCGGGGGTGGGGATGGTTTGTGGTTCTCGTCCCGTTTCGCGGATGATGGTTTCCTTTTGTCCACAAGTGATCGTCTTGCGGGGATCAAAGCCAACGAAGGAAAACCTGCTTACCTGCTCCCCGCCGACCACGGACTCGAATAGAAAGGCCGGCTTTTTTGCATATAACTTGGCGTAAGCCGAAAGCGGGGTCTCCGTGTCCGAAGTAAATTCACCCCGGACCGCGATTACGTCGTGCTCGGAGGAGTTTGCAATGAATTCATCAAGGCTCGGCTTAAATTGCATACAGGGAATGATAGGGTTGAGGTAAGCGTAAAATTGCAATTATCTGATCGAAAATATGATAAATCCGCATAGCCCTATGTTTTGTGTTTGCGCGAAGCGAGCTTTCAATTTCCACATCAGTTAGGTAAAACTAACAAATCACCGTCCCGAGCAAGAATAATCGAGAAAAAAATGAAAAGAACCGTACATTGCGTAATCATGGGAGGTGGTCGGGGAACGCGCCTGTATCCGTTGACCAAATTACGGTGCAAGCCAGCCGTTCCGCTGGCGGGCAAATATCGGTTGGTGGACATTCCCATAAGCAACTGCATCAATTCCGGCTATAACCGTATTTATCTGCTCAGCCAGTTCAACACGGCGTCTTTGCACAGACATGTTCAGGATGCCTATCGTTTCGATCGTTTCGGGAAGGGCTTTGTGGAGATTCTTTCCGCCGAGCAGACCGAATTCGGCGACGACTGGTACCAGGGTACGGCGGATGCGGTCAGGAGAAATCTGATCCACTTTCATGCCGAGCCGAACGACGTTTTCGTGATTCTTTCGGGCGACCAGCTTTACCGCATGAATTTTTCCGAGATGGTGGAAGAACACCTGTCCCGTGGGGCCGACGTAACCGTTGCGGCCAAGCCCGTTCCCGTCTCCGAGGCTTCCGGTCTTGGTTTGCTGAGGATGGGCGAGAAGGCCAAGATCGTTGACTTCGTGGAAAAACCGACTGATCCGGAAGTGATCGCCAGGCTTGTCCCCCCCGAGTTGAAGTCCAACGACGGTTCCGGCGACCAATGCCTTGCCTCCATGGGCATCTACGTCTTTAACGCCGAGGCCATGTTCGAGGCCCTGAAGGGCGATGCGGCGGATTTCGGCAAGGAAATCATTCCTTCCCTGGTGGGGGACAAGGATATTCGCTCCCATGTCTTCGAGGGCTACTGGGAGGATATCGGTACCGTTCGGGCGTTCTTCGAGGCCAATCTTCAACTGACCGACGAAGTGCCCTCTTTCGACTTCTACGATGAGGAATACCCGATCTATAACTATCCCGACATCCTGCCCACGGCCAAGCTGAACCAGTGTGAGGTAAGCCATACTACCATTGCGAGCGGTTGTATGGTGGGAAGATCGTCTTTCCGAAGATGTATGCTTGGGGTCCGTTCCGTCGTGGGCAATGAGTGCCGGTTTTCCAACGTAGTGATGATGGGCTCCGATTACTTCTACAGTCAGGAGAATCCTTCGGACGACACGGATGGCGAAAAATGCGTAAGCGTTGGTGTGGGCGACCGTTCGGTCATTGAAGACTCCATCATCGACAAAAATGCAAAAATCGGCGCCGACGTCTCTTTGTCTCCCGCGGGAATCGAGGATGGTTGGTCGGATGAAAAACTAGGGATTTACGTCCGCGACGGTATCTTGGTCGTGGTTAAGAATGCCGTTGTGCCTGCCGGAACGAAAATAGGATCGGTGTAGGAACCTTTTTTTCTTGAGCAAGATCATTGATCAAGATAATCGACCCAGATGAGTGAAATACCTGAAAGTCTTCTTTACACCAGCGAGCACGAGTGGATAAGGGAAGAAGATGATGGCGTTCTGACCGTCGGAGTGACCGACCATGCCCAAGAGAGCTTGGGGGACGTCACCTTCGTGGAATTGCCCGACATCGGGCAATCCTTCGAAAGAAATGCCGTTTTCGGAGTGGTTGAGTCCGTAAAGGCTGCTTCCGACCTGTTCATGCCCGTCAGTGGAGAAATCGTGGCTACGAACGAGGGACTTAATGATTCTCCCGAGAAAGTGAACGACGATCCTTATCAGGAAGGCTGGATGATCAAGGTCAAGGCCATTGATGACTCCGTTGAGAAGGGCCTGCTGGATGCTGCGGGCTATGCCGCTGAAATTTCCTAGATATTTTTCTCCGTAAAAATCGCTTGCGGGCAGGTGGTTGGCGGAGGTAGGATGTCAGTGCCTTGGAAAGATTTTTTCAGTCGCCCGGCATTTTCTCCCCTTTGGGGAGTTTTGCATTGGCAGCACGTATTTTCGTCGTGCTGTCTTCGGTGTGCGCGGCCTTGTCTCTTTCCCTGTCGGGTGACGTCAAGGCCACCATTCTGATCGTCTCTCTGGAGGGGGAGGTGTCTTCCCTCCATCTGGAGGACGATTTCAAGGTCGAGCTCGATTCCTCGGCCCTTGGCAGAAAAATTGACGATCAATCCATTCTGGAGACCGGGAAAGACGGGTCGATCGGGCTTCTCTTCTCCAACGGGACCCTCGTGGCCGTCAAGCCGAGCACGAAGTTTTACGTCAGGGAGTATTCCCAGCGGATTTTCTCTCCCGAGGGCTTTCCCAAGCCTTCCGAACTGGAGGAGGAACCAAGTCGGTCCCAGTTTCTCGCGCATCTGGATTTCGGGGAGCTCGTGGTGAAGGTTCCCAAGCTTAAAAAAGGCTCGAGCATGATCCTCAGCAGCCCCTTGGGAACGGCGGGTATCCGGGGGACGATGTTTCAGCTGATGGCGGTTCGCAACCCCATCACCGGCGACATCACCGGTGGACTCAATTTGATCTCGGGCGACGTAACCTTCACCGATCTGGAGGGGAGGGAGGAGAAACTGGTTTCCGGGCAGTCTCTTCATGCCGCGACTTCTCAACTAGGCTTCAAGAGGGCCATTCAAGCCAGTACGCTTCTTGACCTCAAGTCGATCTACGGTCCGACCCTGCTTGGCGACGTCGTTCCTCCGACCGTTGAACAGCTCTTTCCAGGAGCATCAAGGGTCTCGGGCGAAGATGAGGACTTCAGCGATCGTATTTCGATGTTTCCCAGTCCCGTCCTTTTCACGGACTCCGCGGGAGGGTGGGAAGTCGTGCATAAGGTAGCGAGCGAAATTTTCTTCGATATCGAAACTCTGGAAGTGCAAGCGGGCGCCTACGATTTCGAAAGTATGCAGTATGCGGTTTCCGTTTCTTCGCCCGTTCCGCCCGTTCAATCCCTCGGATCCCTTCAGCCTTTGTCCAGCGGAGGGTTTTCGATACCAGATCCCATTGACGTACTGTACCTGAATCCGCCCGTCATCGAGATCCATCCGGGTGCGGACAGGCTTTCCCAGCAAGATCTTCTCATCGAATACCTCGTCCAAAGGAAAAATCCAAGTTATCCGGTCTCCGATCACGGTCCGTTCAAGATCACGTCCATCTTGTCCGGCAAATATCCCTCCTATTCGTCCAAGGCTTTCGACGGAACGGACTTAACCGCCGGCGTCCAGGTCTACAATGCGAACGCCGTCGATTATTCCCAGTTGGGCCAAGAAACGAAACTTACGCTCTACGTTGATGATCTGGCTGTTCGAAAACTGTCTTATCCGAGCGGTAAACCCGTTTCCACCACGATTGCCCCGACGGTTCGAATAGTGGACAACCAGAAGCCAATCATTGCCTTTGTCGATGGAGAAACCCAAGCTTCGCCATATCTTGTGACGGGTGTCCGGGGCGGGGTATTCGTGGATCCCGGAATAAGCGTTCTGGACAATTACTACAGTGAAAATGAAATCATGGCTCACATGGGCTACTCGTCCAGTTTGACTGAAAGCGCCTTTGGGTCCGTCGATATGGGTGTGGCGGGTGTTTACTCCCTGACTTACCAGTCGATATCCGACCCCTCCGGAAATATCGCCGATTCCAAGACGCGATGGGTGCAGATTTTGGACAACGAGGCTCCCTCGATCACCCTTTACGGATCCGATCCCATATACGTTGATCTGAACTCGAGCAACGTCTTCAAGGATCCGGGTGCGTTCGCGAACGACAACCTGGATGGGGTGATCGAGTGGGAGAGCGGCAGATTCGAGGTCGTGGTGGAGGTTCTCACCGATTCGGGAACCCAATTATACAACCAGTTGACCACGACCTTCGAGGAGGTTCTTGCCCTTGCCAAGACTCAGAGCAGCGTCAACGCAACCTTCAGGTTCAAATACCTAGTCAAAGACAAGGCGGGGAACCAGTCGGAAGCCTCTCGCCAAGTCGTCCTGCTGAATTCTCCCTTTGCTACGCCGACCATCATCATGCATGGAAGCAACCCGCACTACCACGAGGTCAATACGGCGTTTGTCGATCCGGGCATCACGGCTTACAAGGATATGGGGTCGGGTGTAGCTCCCATCAACTTGAACGACAAGGTTAGCGCGGTTGCCTATTCCGGTACAACCATCTCGGTGATCGATTCCACCGTGGTCAATTACGACAAGCTCAACGGCAAATACGTTGACGCCAGTGGGAACGAGGACGTGTCGAAGCGTATCTTCATACGCTACACGGTGGTCGACCAGTTTGGGAACGACGCGACCTTGGATAGGGAAGTCAGGATCGTCGACACGACTCCTCCCGTGGTAACCTTGAACGATAGCGGAGGAGCCAATTTCCTCAATATCCAGACGGGCACTCCTTTCGTTGATCCCGGTGCGGTCGCATCCGATAACTACGATTCTAGTTCCGTAGTGACGAAGTCGATCCAAACGATCCCGGGAGGTCAAGTCCTGACCGATCCCTCGGGTAGCGAAATCTTCCAGTCCTTGACCGACAGGGGGTTCTGGGATGTTGGTAGCTACAAGATCGTGTACGAGTCCGTCGACGCCAATGGAAACAAGGGGACGGCAGAGAGAAGCTTGGTGATTCAGGATACCCTCGCCCCCGATATGGCGGTAATCAGCCATGCGTTTATGGCCAATCCTGCCATTGCCTTGAACGCATACCATGATTCGAGCAAGGCCATGATCAGCGCAGTGGCTCCTCTCCCGGCAAATATATCCACCGCTCTCGGACAGGTTGCGGGGTACGACTACGGTCTGAACTCCTTCAACAGGACGACTCCCTACGTCAGCGAGTTCGGAAGCTCGAGCGACTTGTACTTCAAGTATACCCAGCTCGATCTCTTCGATAATTCCGGAACGGGCATGACGACGGTTGAATTTCAGGACGCCTATGGAAGATCCTACGTTTGGCACAGCGCCTTCAAGGCTACCGTGCAGGGAGTGGCGGTTCAGGATCCCGGGGTATACGTCCGCAATGATTCCTCTCTTTCGGTTACGGTCCAGTCCTCGGTCAACAAGACGCTCGACCAAAACGGCAACCCCTACAAGTTTTTCATTAGCTACACCGCCACCCAGTCCAGCGGGGAGACTTCTCAGATCTCGAATGCCCGGACCATCCGATTTCTTGACGAGGAGGCCCCTGTGCTTGAGCTTTCCCCTGCAACGGATGGAACCAATACCTTCATTCTTGCCGAAGGAGGAGTTCCCTATACCGACGTCGCGGCTGATGCCATTCCCTGGCAATTCGGGACCAAAGGTTCCAGCGAAACCCTGATCACAAGGGCTTTCGACGCGGTTGAGGAAGGCGCGGTGACCGATAAGATCAACCGCAATATCTTTCAAGGCTACCTCACCTTGGCCAATACCACCACTGGGGGAGCCCCGGTCCTTCGCGTCGATCCGATCACCAATGCGGTCAAATCCGTGAACGAGATCGGAAGCGCCGTTTCCGCCTTGATCCCGACCGACATCTCCGCACGAGATCAAATCTACACGATTCGTTACGACGTTACTGATTCGGCCGAGAATGCGGCCAACCCGGCGCTAAGGTATCTCGTCGTCAAGGACACCCTCCCCCCCGTGGTTGCTCTTCCTCCCACTCAACTCGTCATCGTCGACTCCACCAGTATCTCCAATCCCGACGTCAGGGACGAGCAAAGCGTCAAGGACTACCTGATTTCGGACATGACGGCCCAGGATGCGAACAACTTCGACAGCAACTTGACTTGGAGCGTTACCATAACCAAGCCGAATGGGCAAAACACTCCACCCGGTGGCACTGGCTACGACGAGCCCGTCAATCCGGGTGCCGCGAGCGGGATCGTATTTCCCATCAGAATCACGGATCCCGGGTATGTCGTTTCCATTACGGCAACTGATTCATCCGGGAATACCAGCAGTCCCGTGACCCGGGAGTTGAAGATCGGGGACGCTCTTCCTCCAACCCTGACTTTGATGGGAAAATCCGTCATCCACGATTTCCTAAGGTTCACTCCCAATGCCGGTGCGCCACCCGTCCCTCCTACGCACGTCGATCAGATTACTGCCGTTGAATACAACGCCTCAGGCTTCGGATCGGGTGAGCATCGTATGCTGGACGCGGCCTACGACTTCGTTGATCCTGGAGTGTACGCAGAGGACGAGAACGTGAACTGGTCCATCGACTCCGGTTTCCCCGACTGGGATGGCGACGGGATTGGCGAGTGCTATGAATTCGTAAAGGTGACCGACCGGGCCGAGATGGAGTCCTGCACCTATCAGGGGGTGCCCACCTACTTGAAGATTCACGTCTACAGCGTTCTGCAGACGAAGACCTTGCAGCAGATGCAGAACGAGCTTAACGCTGGCTATGGCTTTACTTCTTCGCCGAAGGTTCCCAAGACCGACAACTTCGATCCGGTCGACGGTTATGCCTTCACCGATTCAGGCAAGGAATCCAACACCTCAAGGCTTACGAACCTTAATGCGACCATGTTGACGCTCGAATACCGCGTGATGGACGGCTGGGGAAACCTCTCCAACATCGTCGTCCGCAACGTATACGTCTATCAGAGCTCCCAGTACGACCAGTATGCCTTTTTCGCCACCCCCATCAATGGCCTCCAAAATTATCCTAGCGAGGTCATGGAGACGTATTTCAACGACGGAACCGGAACGAATTATTTGACCTCCTTTAGGAAGGATACTGATGGAGACGGCATGAGCGACTACTGGGAGGCGGTTTTTCAGACCGACTACAAACTGCCTGATCCGACTCATGCAAACCCAGACTGGAGCCAGCTCAACAACCTTACTCCGACCCAAGTCAGAAACCGGGTTCAGAGCACCCTTTTGGACGCGTCCCAACTGGACGATATGAACACCAACTGGATTAATGGCTCGCACATTTTGCTGGGTCTGTAACAATGGCAGCCTTTGACGGGTTTGCTTCGGCTCTCGTCGCCCCCATAGTTTAACGGATAAAACAGTGGTTTCCTAAACCGTAGATCTAGGTTCGATTCCTGGTGGGGGCGCCATTCTTGAATAGAATGGCAATGGGGTGAAAGATCATGCTTATCAGCGCATTGCGAGATTGATGGCTGTGTTTATGTTCGTGTTTTGATCATATGGTGTATTTGCATCAAGCATACCCTTTTGGGCATATTTTGGCAAAAAAACTGACAACAAACTGACAACAAGATAAGGGGGGGAGGGGGGCCTTCCTTTCCCGATCCGGCAATCCTCGGACCGATTACCCCATTCGAAAA
>Ga0160422_10001936_pt1 | contig 12927 bp, 13 predicted proteins | sample Fk160mmetaG_FD_108192 | JGI IMG/M metagenome (GOLD analysis project Ga0160422, IMG submission 108192) | Marine microbial communities from the Central Pacific Ocean - Fk160115 60m metaG | ecosystem: Environmental > Aquatic > Marine > Oceanic > Photic zone | place: The Central Pacific Ocean...
ACGGGGCACTCTGCTTCGACTTCCCTGGAGCGTGCTTGGGATAATTTGTCTGAGAATTGATCGGGAGGTGAGTTTTCTGCCATGGTCAGTAGGAGAGATACTGCAGCATGATCGTCTGCATCTACTTGGTCCGTTATCTGGTCGAATCTGGATTCTGCAAGTAGGTCTGTGCCGGATGCGCTGGTCATTGCGTCCCTGACCATCCCAACTAGGCCGAGGTCCCTGCCATCATCCGGCGAATAAATCTTAGAAATCCCCTGCTCCTTGAGGTGTTCGATCTCTTTAGGCAGGATGGTTCCGCCCCCCCCTCCAAAGAGGAAAACGTGCTCGAAACCTTTTTTCTGCAGGATTTCTTTAGTGTGTGTGAACATCTCGACAGCCCCTCCCTGATAGGATGTGATAGCTACAGCATGCGCATCCTCCTGTATAGCGGCGCGTGCTACCTCATCTGCACCTCTATCGTGCCCAAGATGGATAACCTCACAACCTTGGCTCTGTAGAATCCTTCGGAATATTCCGATGGCCGCATCGTGCCCATCGAAGATGGCTGCCGCGGTAATTACTCGGATGGGCATTTTTCCCCCTGGAGCCCGAATTACAGAGTCGAGTTCGCCGCTATCCGCTCTACTTGCCACACTACCCCGAAAACACGATTCCACAAGAATGCGTTGACTGTCAGAAAAACATGGAACTAGTAATTCCGGGGCATTGTTCAAGACGAAAGTGGTTTACGTAGTTAAGTGGAAGGGAGGCCAGAGTCTGTCGAAATAACCTCGGTTTCTGATGGGAATCCATGGGGAGGTGAAACTACTAATCTGGAGTCTGGTGGAACCATTCTAAGCGGGAGAGTTTCTTCACTAGAGGCGAGTAACGGTGGTGCACTAGGTATCGTATCCCGCCGGGAACAGGGCAATGGCTCCAACGTAGGCTGGTTCTTCGTTGGTCTGATTCTGGCTCCTGCTGCTATGTGGATATCTTCAATTATACTCATGGAAATTGCGAACGGGCTCTCGGACACAGGAGAGGATTTGTTCATGCTGGCTAGTTTTCTTGTTTGGCCCGTAGGTTTGATTGCAGGTATTGTATGGAGTTTTACCAGGGGGAACAAGTACTTCGCGATTGGTATGCTGACTACTGTGATAGGTGTCCCCGCTGTTATGTTCCTGGCATTTATCGCAATGGTATTGATGTGGAGCGGCGGCATCTGAAACTAGAAACCACTGACGAGGATGTATGCGAACAGGTACATTAGGACGCCCATGGCTCCGTCGATCAGATGAGCGTTGGACTTCAGCCTCTCTACTCTCTCCCCCGTGGCGAGGGTCATGGCCACGGTCACGTACCATGCTCCATCAATAGTCATCCCAAGAAGCCCCATCCCCATGAGAGTCCTCATTTGGAGGTCTGCTTCTATGAAAGGGGCGTATAGTGCGAGCATCCATGCCATAATCTTGGGGTTTAGCAGGGCTATAGAAAATCCCTGAAAAAAACCTATTTTACCCGAAGATGTATACTTTCTTTCGCTATCAAGAATGGTGTTCTTCTCTGAAAGAGCATGTCGTAGGAAAGACGTTCCAAGCCAAAGTAGTAAGACCGCTCCTCCCCACTTCAAAGCCTGTTCCACGTGCATATTGGTTGACAGGGCGGTTGCGATTCCAGCGGCGGCCAGGAAAGCATAGATTCCGAATCCGAGGCCGTGTCCTAATCCAGTAGCAATCCCTTGACTGCGGCCCCCAGTCACCGTGTTTCTAATCACAACAGCCAATGATGGCCCGGGGCTTACGGCACCAAGGGCGAAAACCGTGGCAAGTGCGACCCATGCACCGAGTTCCATCGGGAAAACCGTCTATGCCTCGGAGTACATTGCCTCTATTTCATCGGCCCAGTTCTCACGAATTTGTTTTCTTCGAATCTTCAGGGTAGGAGTCAACTCCCCGGAGTCGATGTTCAGATCCCTCGGCAGAATTGTAAATTTCTTTATTTGTTCTGGATTCATGAAACGCTTATTTAATTCCGAAATCTGTGATTCTATGTCTGATCTTACTTCTTCACTCTCAACGAAGTCTGAAAGCTTGTGCCCTCTTCTTTCGAGTTCTTCGATTTGTTCCATGGGGTCCCTGGGGACCTTATCCGGGTTCATACCTAGGTTATCCCTCAATATAACACCGACATCCAAGGTTACCAATGCACTGCAGAATTTCCTGCCGTCTCCGACCAAGAACACTTGGGAGATCACGGGGATGGACTTCATGGTCTCCTCTACGACCAGTGGTGCAACATTCTTCCCACCGGATAGGACATAGATTTCCTTCTTCCTACCAGTAATGTGAATGTAACCTTCACCATCAATTCTCCCGAGATCTCCGGTCTTGAACCAATCCCCGTCAAAGACCTCAGCGTTGGCTTCGGGATTCTTGTAGTAACCCTTCATGATATTATCGCCCCTGAAGGAAAGCTCCCCGTCTTCCTCGACTCTGACCTCTGTACCTGGACAAGGAACTCCAATTGAGCCTGTCTTATTATTGCCCTTCCAATTGAATGTCATACCGGCCGTGGTTTCAGTCAAACCGTATGCCTCGTAGATATTGATGCCGACCGAATGGAACAATTGGATAATTTCTGGATTGATAGGGGCCGCCCCTGTGATAGCGTGTTTACAGTTCAGGAAACCGGCCTTTTTACGGATTGCTTTTGCTAAAACTCCCTTGATTCCAGGTATCTTAAGCCCGATTCTTATGACCGGCTTGGAGTCAATCGCGGCTTTGACATTTGAATAGACCTTCTCGTAAATGCGGGGAACGCCAACGAAGAAGTCCGGTTGTATTTCCTTTGCATAGTCGATAACGTCCAGGGGATTCCGCACAGTGGTCATATTAAGCCCCATGACGGTGAAAGCATGGTTATCACAAACCTGTCCGAATGAGTGTGCCTGAGGGAGCCACGAAATGTAATTATCATGACGATCCAATGGCACAATCAGGTCGACTACTTGATTTGTTATGAATGCGAAATTGTGATGCGTGAGTTCGACACCTTTTGGATTCCCAGTCGTCCCTGAAGTGTAAATCAGGGACGCTGTAGAATCGGGTTGGATATTCGAAATCCTGTCTTTGACTTCAGATTCTTCAATCGTATCTCCTTTGGTCATGAAATCATCCCAAGACATAGCAATGGGGTGATCTATTATTTCCTCGTCCTCCATCATAATTACGTGCTCCACTTCTGGAAGTGATTCCAGGATCTTTGAGAGCCTATTTCTGGGTAGCTTTTCCGGATCTCTGCCCCACTGGGGGTTATGTCCAACGAAAACAAATTTTGACCCTGAGTTACCGACTATCCACTCTACTTCATCTGGTGAACAAGTATGGTACACCCCAACGGCCGCCCCGTTAGTGAAATATGAGGCTGCATAGCACGCAAACCACTCTTTCCTATTGAAACTGTATATGCTCAATCTGTCTCCCTCTTCATGTCCCAATGCTATCAGTGAGCGAGAAATTCTCATCACGTAATCGGAGTATTGAGACCACGTCAATGTCTCAGTTTCACCTGAGTCCTTTTTTTGTGAAAGGGCTGGTTTTTCTCCGAACTCCTCGGCATTCTGAAGGATTTTTTGTGGTAAAGTTGGCCACGTCATAGTATACGTTCAGATAAGGTCGAGACTTAACTGTTGTCTAGGGAATTAAGTGTTGCAAAAACAACCTTCAAGGTAAGACCTTACTGATGTTTGCCCTCCAATCGGCACCCCCATTCCTGTTTGCCAAGGGGGACGCCGGGGAGGGATGCCAGCAGGTTTCTACGGAAACCCCAAGCCCAGAAAGAGCCGAAACTGCTCTGTTCTCCGCATACTTCCCGATGCCTACTACCTTTGTTGCATCTAACGCGTCCACCACTTCCCTCAGGTGTTGATCGCAAATATCCATCAGTTCTTCTACTGACTTTCCGGATATGTTGTTTGGTGTCACGTTGGTCCCCCTGTCGCCATTCAGAATCATTAACGGGCAGTGGTTGACCACGTAGATCTCTTTGGATATCTTATCTATCGACCCATATCTGTTTTCGAGCATCCCCCACAGTCTGGTTCCAGAAACCTCCTCCTTGGGGTGTTCTAGACCGTTTACAGGCCTTCTAGGGTGAATAACCTCGGGTTTTGCAACGCTTATGCCAGTAATACCAATCAAGTCTCTAACGACTGATGTTGCTGCGAAGGGGATTCCCATTTGGCCCATCCCATGTGGGCCTGGGTTCATCCCTAGCAGAATGCACTTCGCGCCACTCCCACCAGTCCTCCGAATGAACTCCTCGTGCACATTCCATGCGTAATTGAGGGGGTTGTAAACTAGATCGGCGACTCCTTCTGAGACCATCCTCGTAGCTATCGATTGGGAACCATCCCTCAATCGGGAAGCAGCAGCAATGAGCTCGAAAACCGCACCCGCCATCTACTGCTTCACGTCTCCTAGCTTGGCTCCGGATACTTCTCTGAGTTTCTCAGGCGCGATAGGGAAAACTGTCTGAGGAGTCCCCGCCGCGCCCCAAACCAAGTCGTATTGCATCAGGTCCTCGTCCATCAGTACTGTAACGGGGCAGGTGTGTCCAAATGGCGGGACCCCACCCACAGCGTAACCGGTGTTTTCGAGAACGTAGTCAGGAGAAGCCATTCCTGGCTTGAACCCGAGTATTCGCTTCAGTTTCCTCTTTCTTTCTACCTTGTTGGATCCTGATGTAATCACTATTACGGCTCCTTCCTCTCCGCTGAATACTATCGACTTGGCGATATGCGCTACTTCGCATCCCAGTTGATCTGCAGCGTCTTGTGACGTTCGAGTCCCGTCCTCGTACTTGCGCGGGTGCGGTGTGAAGCCTATTTCTTCGCACTGAGATAACCAGAGGACGTGCCCATCCATGCAATCCGCCTCGAGTATCTCGACTTATGGATTGGGGACCTAGTAATGACGGGGGGGATTGCTCAGCGACTGTAAGTTTCATGACTCGATTGTAGGCGGTTCGTCCATGGAGTGGCCCTTCGGACCGTACGAGACGGTAATGGGTGCGATACTCCTGCTGACCATTCCAATCCAGAGGGTCCTAACCAGGGATGAGCCTGAGATGAGGGTCGCACTACCCGAACTACTGGAAGAAATCAAGGAAAAGGGGTACAAATGGCATATTTCTGTTTATTTGATAATGTACGGATTCAAGGCCTTCATTGACCAACACAACGAGGCCATAAAGCCTCGAGTCGGAGGATTTACACACTACGTTCACGGATTCGAAGGAGAGTTGACTCTCTGGGTCCAGCAGAGTTTTCGTAACGAAATTCTTAGCGATGTCCTTTCTTTCCACTACCTGTTCGTCTACCTGTTCCTTATCTGGTTCAGTCCGATTTACTACATCCTCTGCAGGGATGAGGTCATGGCCGACAAGGCAGTGCTGAACTACTCGATAGTCTACTTACTAGCGGTCCCACTTTACCTATTCTTCAACGTCGAGGTGACATCCTCATTCATTCCTGGAATGGATGCTATCATGTACCACGAGTCGTGGAACCTATTTTTCTTCACTGAAGTAGACCCACTGGACAACGGCATCCCGAGTCTGCATGTTGGGCTCCCGCTTGGCCTATTGATAATCAATCGGCTACACATTAGAAGCTTAGGAATCAAAATGGCGGAATGGCGCCACAGGGAGTACGACCTCTTCGTGGCAGCAAATATCCCGATCTATTTGTTCAGCATACAATACCTTGGAATTCACTGGATTTCGGACGTAATCCCAGGAGTGATGCTGGCCCTAATTTGCGCTCTCTTCGCCCATGGCATCCAACCCAAGATTAGGAATCTGAGAAAAGACGGTTTGCGCTCCCTCGCTCCTCCGAGGGATGTTGCATACACTGCGGTCGCATTCTCCGTAATCGGGACTCTGATGCTAGTATTTGTCATCGTAGATGGTCCGGGAACCGATGAAAATGAGCCTACGATGAGAGTTGGGCCCGGAGATGTTAACCTTGACGTCATCGAAGTGCACAGTTTGTGGCACCCAGCAAAGGTAGAGGCCAGAAATGTTGGGTTAGAGGATGTACAGATTCTAGTAATTCACAGGGACATGGTCGAAGAGCATGCCAAAGGGGGGAGGATCGACTGGTCGGCATTCTCTGATCGGGACATCCAAATCATTCCCCCGGGAGAGGCATACCAGGTAGAGGTTGAGACTAATTCCCTATTCGACGGACATTATGTTCTGGTCTCCAATCAAGGGGACGATGGGATTGGCGAAGTCAGGATCACGATTAAGTACGTGGATGGGGATCTCATCTGGACCGGAGTCTTGTCATCCGTCCCATCTTTCGCGATAAGCGGACTTGTTGTAGGGAGGATGATCTGGTCAGACAAGGATGAGGTGTCCAAACAGACCACCGATGAATAATCCAGAAACTGCTCCTAATCCAATCCAAGTCCCGATTCTGAAAGCTGGATAATTCCTCCTCCAGACATACATTGACTGGGCCAGCCAAAGCAGGATGACTATGATGAACCAAACGAAGAATATTGCTTGTGGTAAAAATGCAAAGAACATCCCAATGTTGGCTCCTAGTATCAGCTCTGCCCTCCCCCCAGTCGGCTCGGGAGAGAAGTATAGAAGTGGACTCATGATCACCAGGAGGATGAATGGAGTTGTCAGCTCGCCACCCACGAGCTGAGGAGTGTTTGGAAACACGTATGGGATGCAGGCTGCTGCAAATCCGGATAGACTCGGCACCGCCACTGGCCAAAGAGGAGGTTCGTCCCACTTCATGACACATCGTCCAAGAGGTGTCCCATGAACTCTACTAGGAGAGCCGGAAGGTTTTCTTTAGATTTCTCGACCTCGGAGAAATATGGCGAAGGGAGAGATAGTACTAGGATGCCTCGCTCCACACCCCCCGCATGTGGTTTATGCGGAGAACCCGGAACAGAACGAGGCTTTCGCAGAAGGAGGATGGGAGACACTCAGATGGGGTTACAACAGACTCGCAAGGAAACTGAAGTCGATTGACTACGATGCAATGGTCATCTTCACCCCTCACTGGCAGACTTACATCGGAACTCATTTCCTCGGGCTGCCTAAATTCAAGTCAAAGTCGGTTGATCCTGTTTTCCCTAATCTCTTCCGGTTCAACTACGACATCTCGGTCGATGTAGAGTTGGCAGAGAAGATGTGTGAGGTTGCTGGGGAATCTGGGATAGTGACTAAGATGATGCGAAATCCAGACTTCAGAATCGACTATGGGACAATCACGTCATGCCACATGCTTAATCCTGAGTGGGACAAGCCACTGGTTACGATAAGTAGTAACCGAAACGCGCACTACTACTCGCCGGAAGTGATGAATGAGCAGGCCAGTGCCCTTGGCGATGCCTGTGCAAAGGCAATAGAAGAGAGTGGGAAGAGAGTTGTACTGATCAGTAGCCATAGCCTATCCCACAGGCACTTCGTAACTGAGTCCCCCCTCCCTGAGGATATGAGCAGGGAGCACATATACAACCACAGCCAATACGTCTGGGACATGAAGCTGGTGGACCTGATGAGAGATGGGAAGATGAAAGAAGTGATTGACATTATGCCCGAATTCACGGAGCAGACGATCGCTGAGACTGAAGCCGGAGGACTGACTTGGATGATGGCAGCCATGGGGTATCCCGAGTACCCTGCCGAGATTTATGGTTATCAGTCAGTGATAGGTACTGGTAACCTGATTGCAGCGTGGGATCCACTAGAGGCAACCAGAGAGATCGTGCTCTGAGGTGATTAAATGTCGGATCCAGAGATTCTTTTCGGCATTTATTGTCCTCCCCACCCACAACCACTTCTAACACCAGAAGCAAGTGAGGGATATGGGAGGCTAAGAGATGCATTTGAGACATGCAGGAAAAGGATCGAGGAAAGTGAGGCAGACCTGATACTGGTATACTCGACAACCTGGCCTAGCATCATCGGCCACCAGATACAGGGACATCCAGAGCCGGAATGGGTGCATGTGGACGATGACTTCCACTACCTGGGTAGCATGCCATACAAGTTCAAGATGGACACAGAATTCGCTGAGAAATTCAGAGAGTGTGCAGAGTCGAGAGGGCTGCAATCTAGAACTGTGGCTTACGATGGTTTCCCGATAGACACAGGCTCGATTGTTGCGCTCAAGCTTCTAAACCCAGATAACAAGATTCCTGCTTGCATCGTATCCAGTAACATGTATGCAAATAGGGCGGAGACGATTGTTCTGGGCAAGTCTGCGCGTGATGCGATTGCCTCTCAGGGCAAGAAGGCAGTTGTCGTGGTAGTTTCCAGTCTTTCAAACAGGATGTTCACGGAGCACATTGAACCTGCAGAGGACCGGATACACTCTGCCAAGGATGACGAGTGGAACAAGAAAATCCTGGAGTTTTTCGGAGACGGTAGGCTGGAGGACCTAAGTCAGCTTTCTCGAGAGATTCATGGGCAGATTAGAGTGCAAAAGGTCGTGGCTTACAAGCCAGCCTGGTGGATGTCCGCTACAATGGGCCAACACAACAACTACACAGGCGAGGTTTTGTCCTACGAGGCACTACATGGCTCGGGAGGTGCTGTTGTCGTTCTGACTCCATCCAAAGGCTCCGTGGGAGACAAGGAGTTTGATGAGGACGATGTGGAACACTACCATGGTGATCGAGGAGTATTGGATGCGGGGTCCCTGTGATGGAAGATGAGGAGCATATGACGACCGAGGAAAAAAGGAAGAAGATGGTTGAAGGGATTGTCTCTGCTCCTGCTGACGCGGTCGAGAAGGTTTACGACGAGGTCGGGCAGTCGCTTGCGAGATCTGCTGGAGGTGCTCTGGGAGCAGCTGCTGGCGTGGCGGTTGGTGGCCCCGTAGGAGGAGTATTGGGGGCGGTAGTCGGACGGAAGGCGGCTGGGAAGCTTACCAGTGAGGATGGAGCCTTCATTGCGGAGGGAGGGCCGGCAGCAGTCGGGGCTTACCCCCATTTACGCAGAGTAGGAGACCTAGTCTTCGTTAGTGGTATGGGTCCCCGGCAGCCTGGGACAAACGAAATACCTGGGGGACCAATAAAAGATGAGGATGGGAACCCTCTGGAGTATGACATTAGAGCACAGACGCACGCAGTGATTGGCAACATCAGGGTGATTCTCGAAGAATATGGAATGGGTCTGGAAGATATCGTTGATGTCCTAGTCTTCCTCACAGACATGGAAAGAGATTTCCAGGATTACAACGAGGTTTACACGGAGTACTTCTCGGAGATTCTTCCGGCAAGGACCACCGTTTCAGTCGAAGCTTTGCCGACTTCGATTGCAATTGAGTTGAAGGTCATTGCAAGAGCATGATCATTGATTTATGTCCTCGATGCTTTCAGAATTACACCAAGCAGGCGAGGATATAGGGTTGCATCTACTTGGATTCCCTTCTGGAATTGAGACCCAGTACTCGAGCCCATCGACCTTGGCTGGATAGTCCGTGGAAATGCTGTGAGCACCGACTGCAATTGCTGCGTCTCTCCTGGACGTGTCGTTGTTGTCGGCCTCCTCACCTCCGCTGTCTGCCCTGCTTCGAACTATGTAGCCCTCGGCAACCAATCTGGTAATATCTTCCCCACTGCCTACGGGGTCAGTAATGGAGAATATTGCAGCCTCGTCACTACCTTCATCTGAGAGGGTGAACATCCTAGCTCCGACTAATCCCGGAAAGTCTTGGATGTACAAATCTCTAGTCTGCCCCCTCGCTAACAATACGAAGATGGCCTTGCCCCTACTCTGCTCCAGCAGGGGCCAACCATTTTGCCCTATCGCATCACGAAGGTTGTCGCTGTCTCCCCTCACATCGTCGGGTGTAATTGTCTTGTTTAGGGGCCAGAAATTCGATATTTCCTGCTCAATGTCTCCCAGGAGCCCGGAAATTTCCAGAGTGGTTGTCACATCGGCAGCCTGCTCAGGCCAATCCTTGGGCTCAACCCAAATGAACAATGGGTGATGCATAGGATTCTCGTCGGACCATTCCAGCAACGTACCTAGACAATCCTCGAATGTCGGGCATGTTGTCCCGGAGTCGTACTGATTGTGGTAGACTCTGAGGCTACCTCTTACGTCCCACCACACATCTAACTCGAACTGCCTTACCCCTTGTTCTGAGGCCTGCAAGTCAAGGGTTTGGTGAGTATACATGTATTCCCTAGTTGGGGAGAACAGAGGTTCAACGTGGTATGAATTATGAGTTCCCTTCATCTGTATGTGATTAATGCGTAGTGGCTCTTTTTCGTCGTCTTCGTTGAAGAGACTGTCACCTGATTCTACTCCGAAGCACCCCGTGAAGGAGGTGACAAACAGAAGAGTGACTGCGAGCGCTGCTTGCTCCCTCATCCTGGTCGAATTATTGGAGGGCAAAATAACTCTTCTGAATGATTCAGTGATCGACGCCACCGGGTCCGTGGACATGCCCATGGGCCAGTTCTTCTTCGGAAGCCGCCCGAATATCAACGACTTCTACTTCGAATCTTAGGGTCCTGCCTGCCATCTGATGGTTGAAGTCAGCAGTTATCACTTCTTCGTCTATCTCGACAATAGTGAATTGAATCGGGCCTTGATCACTATGCGCACCGACGACCATTCCGACTTCGAGCTCCATGTTCTCAGGAAAGTTTTCCCTCTCAACCTTCTGAATAGCATCCTCTATTCTCTCCCCGTAAGCATCTTCAGGCGACAAGGTGAACTCCCTCTTCTCACCCACCTTAGCCCCTAGCATCTCTCTCTCGAATCCAGTAATCATCTGCCCGTAGCCAACTATGAAAACCAAGGGGTCCTTTCCTCTGCTACTATCGAACTCTCCCCCCTCTGCGAAAGTTCCAGTGTAATGCACTGATGCAATTGTTCCATGTTCTATTGTGTCGACCATGTATCTTCGGTTTAGAGGGAGTTTCTAACCATTGGGTATGCAGAACCTTCAACTGGAAAGTGTGGGGCCGACAAATCATGCGTCACTACGGTCCAGAGGACCTAGTAGGAATAGTGTTGACCCCCAGGGATACAGAGTCTGACGGACTTGAAAGGAAGTTAGGACTATTTTCGGTGATAGTTATCTCTTTGTCCGCAATGATAGGATCTGGGCTGTTCGTGCTTCCTGCCCTCGCCATGCTAGAACTTGGAGGTGGAGATAGTCCACTAGGGGGGGTTTGGCTGGCGTACCTAGTTGCTGCATTTCTCGTAATTCCTGGTGCAGTGTCTAAGTCAGAGCTGTCGACAGCTATGCCCACATCGGGTGGGTCTTACGTATACGTTCAGAAGACCTTCGGCCCCCTCATAGGAACTGTAGCAGGTCTGGGATTATGGGCGAATTTTATGCTAAAGTCTGCATTCGCATTAATTGGATTCAAAGCTTATCTCTGGGTAATAGAGGATCTGCTGGGGATGGATATTGATATTGAGGCGGCCGCAATCATACTCCTAGCAATCATCGTCGGGATAAACATCCTTGGTGTGAAGAAGATCAAGAAAGTACAGATTCCAATCGTTATATTTTCCGCAAGCTACTTATTTGCTCTGTGCGTTTATGCTATTGCATACCATGATCTGGATTGGAGTGCTGTTGCTTCCAGGGATTCTTTCGGGAGTTGGGATGATGTTGCCGCTACATCGGCATTTGTGTTTGTCTCCTACGCTGGTGTGACCAAAATCGCTGCGGTGGCTGGAGAGGTCAAGAGCCCAGAGAGGAACCTTCCGTATGGGATTCTGCTTTCGCTGCTATTCAGTTGTCTGTTGTACGTTTTGGTCACTATGGTAATGGCGGCCGCAGTTCCCCCCTCTGAATACATGCACGGTGAACACGGCGCTAGCGAGGATCCAATATACATCTTCGCTGAGGCAGTAGGAGGGGAGACCGTTGGAAAGATCGCCGCGATTCTCGCTGTCGTGACCATGACTTCAATGGCTTTAGCGGGCATTCTAGCTTCATCGAGATTTCCATTTGCGATGTCTAGAGACAATCTGCTCCCTCCCTTCCTTGAGAGTGTCCATCAAAGGTTTGGGACTCCTCATTGGGCAATAATTGGGACGGGAGTAGCTATGGGTCTGGCGATAACATTCCTCCCTGTACATGATGTTGCTGAACTCGCATCTGGGTTCAAGATTATGATATTCATGCTCATAAATGGATGTGTGATAGTGCTTAGGACTTCTTCGGATTCGCACAAATGGTACGATCCAAAGTGGAAGACACCTTGGCCACTGTATCCAGCGGTACAGTTGTTTGGAATCTTCGGAGGGGGGGCCTTGCTTTACCTGATGGGTTCGAAGTCCCTGGTCGGGGCCTCGGCGGCAATAGTTCTGGGATTAATCATCTACAACGGCTATGGCAGAGATAGGGTGGATGCACAGATTACTCCATGGGAAACTGTAAGATTGATGCTTACTAATGCAGATGAAGCTGAAAGGAGAAGATTGTTCGCTGCATTCTACGATGCCGACGAGGAGAGAGATAGGCAGTTGAATCTAGACCAATTCGTCAGCGCTTTCAAGGCTCTAGGATACATCGAAGGAGGAGGGCCAAACATTCCCGACGATGCCATAGTTCTCTCGAAAACCAGAAATCGCCGAGGAGACCAGCTGATCGGGGATGTTTTCGGCAAAGGGGACACTGACAAAGACGGGCTGATTAATATCGAGGAATTTCTCGAAGTTGCACGTGAGATAGAGCCAGAGGGCTGAAACCTCGTGCGTATGTTTGAAGTCAGCAACCGTACTGGGTAAATTGCAGGGTGAGCAGGTGGTCTCCAGTAGAGCGAAGAAGGTGACTACGCACATATTGCAAGAAATGAAGCGTTCGAATGAGAAAATAGCAATGCTCACCGCCTACGACTATTCCCTAGCAAGGCTTGTTGACGGAGCCGGAGTGGACGTGAT
>Ga0160422_10001939_pt1 | contig 12919 bp, 11 predicted proteins | sample Fk160mmetaG_FD_108192 | JGI IMG/M metagenome (GOLD analysis project Ga0160422, IMG submission 108192) | Marine microbial communities from the Central Pacific Ocean - Fk160115 60m metaG | ecosystem: Environmental > Aquatic > Marine > Oceanic > Photic zone | place: The Central Pacific Ocean...
AACGGTTTTGTTACAAAAATAACGCTCACAAAGTGGCTTTATTTTAACTAAAAACAAAAACCAAGTATCTAATAAGCCATCATCAAACAAAGGGTCTTAAAATGGCTTATTTTAAGTTTTTTAACACATATACGTGTGAGCTTGCTTGTTTTGTAAAAAAGAAGCAAACATTTGAGAGTGCGCCAATAAGAAACCCTTTTAAAAAATAAAAAAAACTTTGTTTGTATTTTTCTGACATCATTGAAATATAAAACGAATCCAAAAACAACGGCTTGATTTTAACAACATCAAAGCCTAATTGTTTAGCAGCCTTAACGAAACCTTTTTTAGTAAAATGAACCCTGTGTCTAGGCGTGTCATACGCTGCCCAAAATTTTGAGTAAAATTTTGCGTCAAAAGAATCATAGTTTGGAAGAGCCACAACCACGCTGCCATTCTTAGAAAGGATTTGTTTTGTTTTTTTTAGAGTTTTTGTATAATCAGAAACATGCTCTAATGAATGCCAAAAAGAAATTAAATCAAATTGATTCGGCAGATCACCTAGATTAGAGCTCGCTTTTAAGGATTTTTTATTACAGACCGAAACAGCTAACGCGCTTGTGTCATAGCCATAAGACGCTACTCCTTTTTTTTTCATTGAGTTAATGAGCTTTCCAACTCCACAGCCATAATCAAGATAAGTGTTTACAGCGCCTAGCCTTAACATAAAAGAGGTTTTGTTTTTGGCCATAATTTTAGAAAAAAAGTCAAACAAAAAAGACATCAAGGTTTCGTTGCTTGTGTGAGGCAAATAATCAATTGTGTTGTAGTATTTTTCTATTTTTTGATCGTTTACTACAGGCTTTGTAAAGGAAATTCCTTTTTCTTTTTCTTCCACAACAAAGGTCTCATTAGATACTAGATAGTCTTTAGTTTCAATTGAGTTACAGCTATTTGTTCCACGTGAAACCATGATTCTATCTTCCCATGAAGACAAGCATTGCGCTTATGTCGGCAGGCGAAACACCGCTAATTCTTGACGCTTGTGACAATGTCTTTGGCTTTATTTCTTCTAATTTGGCCTTTGCTTCTGACGACAATGATTTTAATTTTGAATAATCAAAACCCTCAGGGACTTTAATGTTTTCTAGATTATTTAATTTTTCCGCATTTGCTTTTTCTTTATCAATATATCCAGAATATTTTATTTGAATTTCTGCTTGCTCAAAAACATCATCTTTAATGTTGTTTTCGTGAAGGTAATTTGAAACAGCTTCAAGCTTTGATATGTCGTCCTTTGTAATATTAGGCCTACTGTAAAGCTTTCTAAGCTTCATAGATTGGGATATTTCTTTTGAATTTTTATAAGAAAGAATAGGATTGATATCTTCTGGCTTTACACTTAAACCAGTAATAAAATCAATAAACTTATTTGTTTTGTTAATTTTTGAATTAACAACAGAAAGACGATCATTAGATGCAAGCCCAATAGTATGCGACAAGTGGGTTAATCGTATGTCGGCATTGTCTTGACGTAAAAGCATTCTAAATTCGGCCCTGGAAGTAAACATTCTGTACGGCTCCTCTGTTCCTTTAGTGATCAGGTCATCAATCAGAACACCAATGTATGCCTGGTCTCTGTTTAAAACAAAGGGCTCTTTGTTGTTGATTGAAAGGTGAGCATTAACGCCTGCCATTAATCCTTGAGCAGCTGCCTCTTCATAGCCAGTTGTACCATTTATTTGACCAGCAAAAAACAAATTTTTGATTGGCTTAGTCTCTAATGAGTGTTTTAGTTGAGTAGGGGGAAAATAATCATACTCAATAGCATAGCCAGGTCTAAAAAACTTAACATCTTCAAACCCAGGTACAGATTTCAAAGCTTTGTACTGTATTTCTTCAGGCAAAGATGTGGAAAAGCCGTTCACATAAACCTCAACAGTGCTCCAGCCCTCTGGCTCAACAAAAATCTGATGCCTTTCTTTATCTGCAAATCTATTAATTTTATCCTCCACAGACGGGCAATATCGCGGACCCACAGACTTAATTCTCCCGTTAAACATGGGCGAACGGTCAAAGCCTTTTCTCAATAAGTCGTGTGTGATTGGGTTTGTGTATGTCACATGACAACTCCTTTGTTTTGAGAGTTTTGGAGATGATGGCAAAAAAGAGAAGTTCCCAGGATTAATATCTCCAGCTTGTTCTTCCATTTTATTATAGTTTAGAGTTCTTCCATCAACACGTGGAGGTGTTCCTGTTTTCATCCTTCCAGAACTAAAGCCAAGCTCAACCAAGCCTTCTGTAATGCCAAAGGACGCCTTTTCACCAACCCTTCCTCCTCCAAATTGTTTTTCGCCAATATGAATTAATCCATTAAGAAAAGTTCCGTTTGTCAGAACCACGGTTTTAGACCTTATTTCCAGTCCTAATTGTGTTGAAACGCCTCTAATCGCATTGTTTTCAACCAGAAGACCCGTAACAGAATCTTGGTAAAAATCAAGGTTTGGGGTTTGCTCCAAAAGCTCTCTCCATTTTTGAGAAAACATCATTCTATCGCTTTGAGCCCTAGGACTCCACATTGCTGGGCCCTTTGATCTGTTAAGCATCTTGAATTGGATAGCGCTATAGTCAGTAACTATGCCACTGTAACCGCCAAGAGCATCAATTTCTTTTATAATTTGCCCCTTAGCAATTCCTCCCATAGCTGGATTACATGACATTTGAGCAATGTTCTGCAGGTTCATTGTTACTAATAGGGTAGAGCTACCCATATTAGCAGATGCTGCTGCTGCCTCACTTCCAGCATGACCTGCGCCTACAACAATAACATCATATTCTTTTTTAAACATCTCTACTGTTTCACGTGAAACATGGAAAGAGCTAAAGCTTCCTGTTTCCTAATTTCTTTCTTTTCTACACTGGTTTTGTCATTAAAGCCAATAAAATGTAAAACTCCATGAATCATAACCCTGCGCAGCTCTTCTTCAAAGTCTACGCCATTGAGGATTGCATTTTCTTTAACCCTGTCAATTGAAATGGCGATATTACCTGAAACAACTTGATCAACAGTTTCATTAAAAGATATAACGTCTGTGTAATAATCTTTGTTTAAAAACCTGATATTCAGGGCCTTAAGATCATCGTCGTTAAAAAAAGCGTATACAATCTCTTCCACCTTGTAGCCGTGTGAGCCAACAACGCGCAAAACCCAATCGCTAACACACTCTTTGTTAGAAAGCTCGAAATCAGTATTATACACAAAGTCAATTGACATAATTCGGTGCAAATATAGTTTTTAAGCATGATATTTGTAATGTCAATTATTTATATATTTGGCGGGTGAAAGATTTAAAATATTTATTTGCATATACAGTTCCCTTGTCGGCGTATTTGTCTTTTTCTTCAACGGGACTTTGGACATACGCTGCTGTTATTTACGCATTTGGTATTATCCCTACGTTAGATGTTCTGTTTGGAACAAGCGACGAGAACCTTGAGGAAGATGAAGAAAAGATGAAGAAGGTGAATCCAGTTTTTGATCTAATGCTATATATAAATCTTCCGATTGTTTTTGTTCTTTTATACTATTTCTTTAAACAAATTGACAGCAATATTTACTCCAATTCAGAATTAATAGGCCTTTCGTTGTCAGCTGGAATTTTATTAGCAACTAATGCCATCAATGTTGCTCATGAATTATGTCATAGGAAAAATTATTTTGAAAAATTTATTGGAAAAATGCTGTTTATGCCTTGCCTTTACATGCATTTTTACATAGAGCATAATTTTGGTCACCACATAAAAGTGGCTACACCAGATGATGGTGCAACAGCAAAATACAACCAAAGTGTTTATAGCTTTTGGTTTACTTCGACAACAAAACAATATGTTGACGCGTGGAAAAAACAAATGGAGCTTTTAAAAATCAAAAAGCTTAGCTTCTTCTCAGTTAAAAATGACATGCTTTGGTATCATATTATTCAGCCTGTTTATCTCTTGAGTGTTTTTGCTTTGTTTTCAGCTAAAGCTTTGATTTTTGCAGTAGTAGTAGGCGTAATAGCATTTCTTTTCTTAGAGAGCATTAACTACATTGAACACTATGGATTGCTTAGAAACAAAAACGCTTCAGGAAGATATGAAAGAGTTCAGTCGCACCACTCTTGGAACTCGAACCATAATATTGGAAGAATTGTGCTTTATGAGCTAACAAGGCACAGTGATCATCATTTTAAATCTGCAAAAAAATATCAGATTTTAAAATCTTATGAAGAAAGCCCACAGCTTCCTTTTGGTTACCCAGCCTCAATACTATTAAGCTTGGTGCCTCCATTATGGTTCAAAATAATGAATCCTTTGGTACCTAGAAAAACTCAAGAAAAAAAGTAAGAATTAGGCTCAACAACGTATTTTTGCAATAATGAGAAGCAAAACGAGACTTAGGTTTGCTCCAAGCCCAACCGGTCCATTACATATTGGGGGTCTTAGAACCGCTTTGTTTAATTTTCTTTTAGCAAAAAAAATGAACGGCTCATTGATTCTAAGGGTAGAAGACACCGACCTTAAAAGAAAGGTTAAGGGAAGTCAAAAGTTTATAGAAGATTCTCTTGCGTGGGCAGGAATACAGTGTGACGAATCACCAAAGAACCCCGGAAAATACGGACCATACAATCAAAGTGAAAGAACTGAAATTTACAAAAAGTATGTAGGTATGTTGATTGAAAAAGGAGCTGCTTATTATGCTTTTGACACAAAAGAAAAACTAGATTTTCATAGAAAAAACCACGAAGAGAAGGGGAAAACCTTTATATATAATGCACACAACAGACTAAAGCTTAAAAACTCATTAACTCTTAGTAAAGACGAGACAAAAGAGCTTTTAAAAGAAGGCGAATATGTAGTGAGGTTCAAAACACCTGAGGAAGAAAATATAACTTTTACAGACGCGATTAGAGGGAATATTTCTGTTTCTACAAGAGATATTGATGATAAAATATTATTTAAGAGTGACGGGATGCCGACATATCATCTTGCCAATGTTGTTGACGATCACTTAATGGAAATTTCTCATGTTGTGCGCGGAGAGGAGTGGCTTCCGTCATTGGCATTGCACGTTTTGCTGTATAAAGCATTTGAATGGGAAATGCCTGTTTTTGCTCACCTTCCATTAATATTAAAACCAAGCGGAAAAGGCAAGCTTTCAAAAAGAGACGGTGCTAAATTTGGTTTTCCTGTTTATCCGTTAAATTGGGAAGAAGACGGTGTTATTTATAAAGGATTCAAGGAGGAGGGGTATTTGCCAGATGGCCTTAACAACTACATGGTTTTTCTTGGGTGGAACAATGATGAAGAGGATGAGATTTATAGCGCTAGTGACTTGATAGAAAAATTTGATTTAAGCGGAATAAACAAGTCTGGATCAAAATTTAATCTTGATAAATTAAACTGGATTAATTCTCAGCACATACAAACAAAAAACAATAATGAACTAGTCGACTATGTCTCTAATGATTTTAATGTAGACCGTTTGTTAGCCGATAAAATTCTTACACTCATTAAGCCTAGGCTGGAAAAGCTTTCTGGTCTTAAGGATGGGTTTTTATATCTTATTGAAAACCCCAGCATTGACGGTGCCCTGATTGATAAATTTTCTAACGAAACGAGTATAAAACTGTTAACTATTGCGACTGAATGCATTCAAAAAGCTTCTTTTAATTCATCATCGGAAATTAAAGACTTTTTGTTCGGTGAAATGAAGTCTAAAGAATTAAAGGCTGGTAAAGTTATGCCCATTTTAAGAGCTGGTCTTGTTGGCAAACTGGAGGGGCCTGATTTATTTGATTTAATGATTTTTTTAGAGAAAAATGTTGTGCTTTCTCGTCTTGAAGCTTTTGCGTATCAGTTAACAAAACCATAATGTTCTTCGCTTGACAACAGTCTTTATTTTTCGTAAATTATAAGGAAAAAACTATGAATTACTTACTTGTACCTATTTTATTGCTCACTCTATTATTATTGCTTTTTGGCACCTTTTTTATTGTTAAACAACAGTCCGCTGCTGTTATTGAAAGGTTTGGAAAGTTTGTAAGCGTAAGACACTCCGGGCTTCAATTAAAAATCCCTGTTATTGATAGAGTTGCGGGCAGGTTAAGTTTAAGGATTCAACAACTTGATGTTGTTATTGAAACAAAGACCAAGGACGACGTATTTGTTAAAGTAAAGGTGTCTGTACAATATAAAGTGATCAAAGACAAGGTTTATGACGCTTTTTATAAACTTGATTTTCCAGAAGATCAAATTACCTCTTATGTCTTTGATGTGGTTAGGGCCGAAGTTCCTAAAATGATACTAGATGATGTGTTTGAGAAAAAAGATGATATAGCCATAGCCGTAAAAGCCGAGCTTAATGATGCAATGCTTGATTATGGTTTTGATATTATAAAAACACTTGTTACAGATATTGATCCTGACCAACAAGTAAAAGAGTCTATGAACAGAATTAACGCGTCTGAAAGAGAGAAAATGGCTGCTCAATTTGAGGGTGATGCGCAAAGAATTTTAATAGTAGAAAGAGCCAAAGCTGAGGCAGAGAGCAAAAGACTACAAGGTCAAGGTATTGCTGACCAAAGAAGAGAAATAGCAAGAGGGTTAGAAGACTCTGTTAAGGTTTTAAACAATGTAGACATCAACTCACAGGAGGCATCTGCATTAATAGTGGTAACACAACATTATGACACTTTACAGTCTGTTGGATCTGCAAGCAACAGCAATTTAATTTTAATGCCAAACTCTCCACAGGCAGGATCTGAAATGCTTAATAACATGGTTGCATCATTTACAGCAAGTAATCAGATTGGCGAGGAAATGAAAAAAGCAGCAAAAGCAAAAGAGAGCGAGGAAAACAACAAAAAATAATTAACAAAGAGGAGTGTTATAATTGTTTTTTCCAACTATCTCTTAGGCCTACGGTCTTATTAAAAACAAGGTTGCTGCTTGTAGAACAAGGGTCTAAAACATAATAACCTTTTCTTTGAAACTGCACTGGCTCGTTTAATGATGTTTTTTGAATGGCAGATTCTCCATAACCGTTATAAATTTTTACAGAATCCTTGTTAAGTATTGAATTAAATTCTGAAGGATCAAAATCTCCTGGACTTTGGTGGGTAAAAAGCCTATCGTACTCTCTAATTTCAAGCTCGACTGAATTTTCAGCTGAAACCCAATGAAGGGTTCCTTTAACCTTTCTTTGGCTTTCTGGTGTACCGCTTCCGCTTTTACTTTTTGGATCATAAGTGCAAATTACTTCGCTGATATTTCCGTCACTGTCTTTTAAAACGCTTTCTGCTTTTATAATATACGCCCCTTTAAGTCTAACTTCTTTTCCTGTAGTGAGCCTGAAAAATTTAGAAGGTGGGTCTTCCATAAAATCTTCTTTTTCTATATAAATAGATTTAGAAAAATAAACCTCTCTGTTCTCTTTTACTTCAGCTTCTGGATTATTTTCCAAAAGCAATGTCTCATTGTCTTTTTCGTAGTTTGTTATAGTAATTTTTAAAGGATTTTGAACCACCATAAGCCTGTTACTTTTTTTGTTCAGATCCTCTCTGACACAAAACTCTAAAAGTGACATTTCAATAACGTTTTCTCTTTTTGCTATCCCTGCTGTTTCAACAAATTTTCTCAAAGCTTCAGGCGTGTAGCCTCTTCTTTTAAGGCCTGAAATCGTTGGCATTCTTGGATCGTCCCAGCCGTCAACAATTTTACTTTCTACTAAATAAAGGAGCTTTCTTTTGGAAGTAATTGTATGGCTTAGGTTTAATCTAGCAAATTCTCTTTGTTTTGGTCTTATTTTATCATCCTCAACAACTTGATCTAAAAACCAGTCGTATAATTCTCTGTGTGATTTAAACTCTAAAGTACACAATGAATGGGAAATTTGTTCTATATAATCAGACTCACCATGTGTCCAATCATACATTGGATAGACAACCCACTTGTCTTTAGTTCTTGGGTGTGGCTTTTTAACAACCCTGTATATAACCGGGTCTCTCATTAACATGTTTGGTGAAGCCATGTCAATTTTTGCCCTAAGCACATTTTCTCCAGGATCAAAATCGCCATTTTTCATTTGATTAAAAAGCTCAAGGTTTTCTTCAACAGGCCTGTTTCTGTATGGGCTTTCGGACCCAGGCTCTGTGGGGGTTCCTTTTTGTGAAGCTATCTCTTCTGAGGTTTGCGAGTCTACGAAAGCTTTTCCTGACTTAATTAAATCTAAGGCCCATTTATAAAGAATATCAAAATAGTCAGATGCGTACAGCTCTTCATCCCAATTATATCCAAGCCAATTAATGTTTTCTTTAATTGCGTCAATATACTTTTGCTCTTCTTTTTCTGGGTTTGTGTCATCAAAACGAAGATTGATTTTTGCATCATATTCTTTTGCTAGCTCAAAATTTAAAACAATGGCTTTAACATGCCCTATGTGTAAATACCCATTTGGTTCTGGCGGAAACCTAAATTTTAAAAGATTTTTATCAAAGCCATTTCTAAGATCTTGGTCTATGATGTGCTCGATAAAATTCTTGTGTTTTTTCATAAAAAATCAAAGGTAATTAATTTCTCCATCCTGTTTAAAATTTATATTTGTTAGATGTATAAAATTTATGTAGAAAACATTCGGTGTTATTCATATCATGGATGTTTGGAAGAAGAAACTGTAATTGGCGGAAACTATGTTGTCGATGTAGTTATAGATTTGGAAAACCCTAAGCTGTCTGGGAATGATGATTTGAGTGAAACTATTGATTACTGTGATGTTACTAATGTTGTAAGAGAGGTGATGAAAACTCCTAAAAAGCTAATAGAGACAGTAAGTGAAGCTATTTGTGACAAAATTCTGGATCTTTCTGGAAACATACAGAAAGCCGAAGTTTCATTAACTAAAATAAAACCTCCTATAGATGGAGATGTGGAAAAAGTTAAAGTTGTAATAGCTAAAGAAAGATAGGACACATAATTTTTCTATTTTTGCATTCCTTATGGCACTGTGGCCGAGTGGCTAGGCAGAGCTCTGCAAAAGCTTGTACAGCGGTTCGAATCCGCTCGGTGCCTCGAAAACCCCTTCTTTTAGGGGTTTTTTTATACTCCTTTATAAATCAAAAAAACTCCAAAAACAAAAACCAAAATGTTTAACCCTTGTTTTATTTTAATTAAAACCAAGTCGTTGAGTTTGGACTTTAATTTACTTGCTAGGTAATATTTAAAAAGATTAACAGAGAGATAAGTAGCAACGGTTAGTGCAAAGAAAATCCAAATTTTTATTGGACTCATTTCAAATTTTGGTCCAATTAGAAGCAATACTCCAGTCCAAAAAAACAACACAGCAACATTAATAATATTTAGAAAAAAACCTTTTACTGGAAAAGAAAAAAGGCTTTTTTCCTCAATTGCCTTTCCTTTTTCAATTTTTTCTCTTTTCTGTTTTGTATTAATAAAAGAGACTGCTCCATAGGCGGTTAACAGCACGCCTCCTAAAACAAAAAGGGCGGCTTGGTTGTCTTCTGTAATTAGTTTACTGGCCCCAAAGTATGCAATTGAAAAAAATATTAAATCGGAAAAAACCACGCCAAGATCAGTGAAAAAGGCGTGTTTAATTCCTTTTGATATGCTTGTTTCCAGTAATATAAAAAATAGTGGTCCAAAAGAAAAAGACAAAAGAAAACCTAAAGGAAATGCTGCTAAATACTCTGACATTAGTCTTCTATTATTTTAAAATCAATTTGTTTTTTTTCAATGTTGGTTTTTTGAACCTTGACAAAAACAGGGTCTCCTAAAACATACTCTTGGAGTGTATTTTGACCAATCACGGCGTTTGTTCTTTTATCAAAATTATAGAAATCGTTTGGAATATCTTTCATTTTAACTAACCCTTCACATTTGTTGTCATTAATTTCAACGAAAACACCCCTATCATTCATCCCAGAAATTACACCCTTAAACACCTGGTCTGTTTTGTCTTGTAAATATTTTACTTGCATAAGTTTTGTAGAGGCTCTTTCTGCTTTGGTAGCTTTTTCTTCCATTGAACTACAATGTAAACATGTGTTTTCTAAATCATATTGGCTGTTTTTTTCTTTTTTTAATATCTCATTTATTATTCTGTGTACTATTAAATCCGGATACCTACGAATGGGTGATGTAAAATGAGTATAATTTTCGAACATTAATCCAAAATGTCCTATGTTTTGTGTGCTATACTTTGCCTTGCTCATTGCTCTAATAACCATCATATCTAGTACATTTTTTTCTGGTTTTTTATCTGCCAATCTTAGAAGCCTGTTAATTTCTTTATTTGGTTCTTTAGAATTAATAATATTAATATTATATCCAATATTTTTTACAAATTTTTCTATCTCAGCAATCTTTTTTTCATCAGGTTTATCATGAATTCTAAACACTCCTTTTCTTTTGCTTTCTATAATTTTTTCTGCTACTGTAACATTTGCTAATAACATAAATTCTTCAATTAAAAAATTTGCCTTTTTTTGTTTTTTTATCATAAAATCAACAGGCTCTCCCTTTTCATTTACCTTAAATCTTACCTCTTCTTTATTAAAAAATATTGAGCCGTTATTTTTTCTTTTGTTTTTAAGGTTTTCGGCTATTGAGTTTAGTGTAATAATTGAGTCAACTAATTCTTTACAAACCTTTTTATCTTTATTAAGTATGGTTGATTCTTTTGGTATTATTCCTTTTTTATTTTCTATTATGTGCTGAGCTTCTGCATAAGAAAATCTTTCGTTTGAATTAATTAAGCTTTTACTAATTCTACTTTTTTTAATATTAAAATTATTATCAAAAGAAACATATACAGAAAAAACTAATTTGTCTTCATTTGGGTTTAGTGAGCAAACATCATTTGATAATTTTTCTGGAAGCATAGGTACTACTCTATCAGATAAATAAACACTTGTTGCTCTTTTTATTGCTTCTTTATCAATTACAGAATCTTTTTCTACAAAATGAGATACATCTGCTATGTGAATTCCAACCTCAATTTCATCATTTTCTTTCTTAAATGATATTGCATCATCAAAATCTTTAGCATCTACTGGATCAATCGTAAAAGTGAGCTCTTTTCTATAATCTTCTCTTTCTTTTTTATCGTAATCTATTTTAATTTTTTCAGCTTCTTTTAATACTTCTTTAGGAAAGACATAAGGCAAAGAAAACTCTTCAAGAATTGCATGTATTTGAGTTTCATTTTCATTTTCATCACCTAAAGATTTTACTACTTCACCATAAGGATCTTCATATAACCAATCTTTAATTCTTACTACAACAATTTCTTTTTCATAATTTTTTTTATCATCTATAAATACTCTATAATCCTTTTTAGGAATTTTTACATACTGGTATTTTCCTTCATTTATTACTTTTCCAACTAATTTTAATTGCTCTCTGTTATAAAAAGATAAAATCCTTATTTGCTCTCTTTTATTTATATAATAATAAACTGATTCTCCATCAAATAATCCTTTTAATTCAGATCTTCTTGGTTTAAATTCAATACCGGATTCTAGGTCAATTAGAACTCTTTTATTTATTCTTCCTTTTAAAAATTTGAAAGATTTACTTAATCTAAATTTATCATTTCCTGTATTAGATAAATATCCATACTTCACAAACTCATAAAGAATAGGTTTTAAAAGTTTTATGTCTAAAACATTTCCTATAAAAAATTTGATTTGCTTTAAATTGAAAGTTTTCTTTCTGTTTTCAAAAAACAAATGAAGAATTTTTTTAGTAAGTATTTCTGGAATTATCCTTTTCATTTAAAGACACTAAATTAATTTTAAAATCCTGTTTTTTCTTTTACAACAAACATTATTTTATTCATCATTATTATAAATTAATTTTAAAAAATATATAGTTATTATTATTGTCTGTTAATACCTAGAATAAAAAAATCATATTTAATTTTTATTCAGGTTATAAACAAATTATTAAAACAAACCTTTTTTATAATACTCTGTATTTATTGAATTTAGTAGACTTATTAATAATGGTTAATAATTATAAAGGTTAATATTTTAAAAAACATTTTGTGTCAATAATTAAGTTAATTTTGTTTATAACAATTAATAAAAGAGTTGTTTATAAACCAAAAAAAAAGATCTTCAAAATTATTAACAATAACTAACACGATATGAACATTATTATTTCAAATGATCATGCTGGTACAGAATTAAAAAATACAATAAAAAAGTATTTAGAAAACAAAGGACATACAGTTTTAAATGTAGGAACAAATAATAATGATAGCTGTGATTATCCAGACTTCATTCACCCTCTGGCTAAAGACCTAAACAAGCACGATTTTGGAATTATAATATGCGGATCTGCAAACGGGGTTAGTATGACAGCAAATAAGTATAATGGAGTTAGGGCTGCAATATGCTGGGAAGAAGAAATAGCAAAACTTGCAAGACAACACAACAATGCAAACATACTAAGTTTACCAGCAAGGTTTATTGAAGAAGACAAAGCAATAAAAATAACAGATGCTTTTTTAGAGACAGAGTTTGAAGGAGGCAGACACGAAAGAAGGGTTAATAAAATTGATCGATGATTTGGGAAATAAAAGAGTGGTCAGAACTATCTACAAAAGAAGTTGAAAACATCTTTTCATTAAGATCAGAAGTTTTTATTGTGGAACAAGATTGCGTTTATCAAGACATAGACGGCAAAGACCAAAAAGCAAAACATGTTTTAGGAAAAAAGAACAACGAAATCATAGCCTACTCTAGAATTTTTAAACCGGGCGATTATTTTAAAGAAGCCTCTTTTGGCAGGGCTGTAGTAGAAAAATCTGAAAGAGGAAAAGGAATAGGAGATGAGCTGGTTATTAATTCAATTAATAACATTACAGAAAAAATAATTA
>Ga0160422_10001941_pt1 | contig 12914 bp, 13 predicted proteins | sample Fk160mmetaG_FD_108192 | JGI IMG/M metagenome (GOLD analysis project Ga0160422, IMG submission 108192) | Marine microbial communities from the Central Pacific Ocean - Fk160115 60m metaG | ecosystem: Environmental > Aquatic > Marine > Oceanic > Photic zone | place: The Central Pacific Ocean...
GCTAAAGTTGGAGATAGATATGTTAAAGAAAAAATGAAACAACTCAACTTTAATTTAGGTGGAGAACAGTCTGGCCATATTATTCTTGGTAATTATGCAACCACAGGTGACGGATTATTGGTAGCATTAGAAATTTTGTATTCAATTAGCAAAGGCATTAAGGCAAGCATATTACTCAATAAGTTTAAAAAAGTTCCGCAATTACTTGAAAATGTTAATGTTAAAAATAAATCAATCATTAATTCAATTAAATGCAAAAAAGTAATTAAGTTAGCTGAAAGGTTGTTAAAAAACAAAGGGAGGATTTTAGTTAGAAAATCGGGAACAGAACCAAAAATAAGAATAATGGTAGAGACAAGTAATAAAAAATTACTCAATGAAAGTATTAAAATGATTAAGAGGACTATAATAAATTGAAAAAAAGTCCTAAAATTTTAATCATTGCCGGATCTGACTCTAGTGGTGGAGCTGGAATTCAAGCCGATATTAAAACAGCAACTAGTCTAGGAGTTTATTCAATGACTGCAATCACTGCCATTACAGCTCAAAATACTATGGGAGTAAAAAAAATAGTTCCTATAAAACCAAAAGATATTTCAGAACAAATTGAACATACTTTAAAGGATATAAAACCTGATGTAATTAAAATTGGTATGTTACATAATAAGGAGGTTGCAAAAAACGTAATAAAATCTTTAAAACAATATAAACAGAAAAAAATTATATTTGATCCAGTTATGGTATCTACAAGTGGCGCTAAATTAGTTAATAGAAAATGTATTAATTTTATCAAAACAAAACTTATTAAGGAAGTTTATTTGATTACACCTAATATACCTGAAGCAGAAATTTTGTCTGGGATTAAGATAAATAATGTTGATGATATGATATTAGCCTCAAAAAAAATTATGTATCTAGGTGCAAAAAATATTTTAATAAAAGGTGGTCACCTAAAATCAAAACAGGTAAATGATATTCTTTTTTTTAAAAATAAAATGTCAATTTTTAAAAATATAAAAATTAAATCTAAAAATACTCATGGAACTGGATGCACTTTATCAACTGCGATAGCATCATTATATTCTTGTGGAAAAACCTTGAAGAATTCTTGTTATTTGGCAATCAAATATGTTAACAATGCAATTAAAACAGCGCCAAATATTGGTAAAGGAAATGGACCTATTAATCACTTATTTAAAATTAGGAAATAGTTTAATATGAAAAATGTCGCAATAATCGGATCACAATGGGGAGACGAGGGAAAAGGAAAGATTGTTGATTGGCTGTCTAGTCAAGCTGATGTAGTCGTAAGATTTCAAGGCGGTCATAACGCTGGTCACACCTTAGTTATAAATGGCAAGACTTATAAATTAAGATTACTCCCCTCAGGAATAGTTAGACGAAATAAAATTTCGATGATTGGAAATGGGGTAGTTATAGACCCTTGGTCATTATTAGATGAAATTGAGGAAATGCAATCCAAAGGTATACAAATTTCCTCAAAAAACTTGATAATCTCGGAGTCAGCAAATTTAATTTTACCCTTTCACAAAGAGATGGACGAAATAAGAGAAGACACAGCTGGTAAAGCTAAAATAGGAACAACTAGAAGAGGTATAGGCCCTGCATATGAGGATAAAATTGGTAGACGTTCAATAAGAGTAATGGACTTGATTTCTAAAAAAAACCTTAGCCATCGGCTCGAGGTAGTACTAAAGCACCACAATGCAATCAGAAAAGGGTTAGGTAAATCAATTTTTAAAAAGAATAAACTTATTAAAGAATTAATGAGCATTGCTCCGAAAATACTTAAATTTTCTAAACCAGTTTGGAAAAAAATTGATGAGTTTAAATCCAAAAAAAAAAAAATTCTTTTTGAGGGAGCGCAAGGGATATTACTAGATGTTGACCACGGAACTTATCCATTTGTAACCTCTTCAAATACTGTTGCTTCGTCAGCGGCAACAGGCTCAGGATGTGGGCCAAATTCTATTGATTATGTATTAGGAATTACAAAAGCTTATACTACAAGAGTTGGTGAAGGCCCTTTTCCCACTGAGTTAAAGAATAAAATTGGAGAGGAGCTAGGAAAAAGAGGTAAAGAATTTGGAACAGTAACAAGCAGGAAAAGAAGATGCGGTTGGTTTGACGGTGTTTTGGTTAGACAAACAATTAAAATTTCTGGTATTAATGGAATTGCTTTAACAAAACTTGATGTATTAGATAATTTTGAAGAAATTAAAATGTGTATAGCATATAAGTTAAATGGTAAAATTATAGATTATTTGCCTGCAGCTGTAGAGGATCAAATCAAGGTAAAGCCAATTTATAGATCATTTAAAGGTTGGAGCACTTCAACTAAAGGTATAAAAAAATTTAACAAATTACCAAATAACGCAAAAAAATATATAAAAGAACTTGAAAGATTTATAAATGCCAAGGTATCAAGTATATCAACCAGTCCTGAACGTAATGATACAATATTAATTGAAAACCCTTTTAAAATTTAATTTGCAGGCAAAAGATTCTTTGATCTGGCTGCGTTGAGCATATGTTTTTGTAATTTATCAAAAGCTTTATTTTCAATTTGCCTTATTCTCTCTCTACTTATTTTAAATTTTTTACTTAATTCTTCAAGTGTTGTTGGGTTATCTGTAAGTCTCCTAGAATAAAGGATTTCTTTTTCTCTATCATTTAATACCTTTATTGAATCCTTTAATAGATCCTTTCTCTGTTCCATTTCCTCATTTTGAGCAAACTTTAACTCTTGATCCATTTCATTATCAACTACCCAATCTTGCCACTCGTCTCCGTCTTCGCCGATAGGTGCGTTTAACGATTGCTCTTTACCAGCTAGTCTTCGATTCATTGAGACCACTTCCTCCTCACTAACTGATAGTCGATTAGCAATATTTTTTACATCCTCTTTTTTTAAATCGCCTTCAGATTTAGGTGCTATTTGGTTTTTTAATTTTTTTAAATTAAAAAAAAGCTTTTTTTGTGCAGTTGTTGTTCCTATTTTTACTAAACTCCATGATCTTAGAATATATTCTTGAATTGACGCTTTGATCCACCACATTGCATAAGTAGCAAGTCTGAAACCTTTTTCAGGTTCAAATTTTTTTACTGCTTGCATTAGTCCAATATTCCCCTCTGATATCATTTCGTTTAATGGAAGACCATAACCTTTGTATCCCATTGCAATTTTCGCTACCAACCTTAAGTGGCTAGTAACTAATTTTTCTGCAGATTTTATATTTCCGGTTGCTTTCCAATTTTTTGCGAGCATATATTCCTCTTCAGCATCTAACATAGGAAATTTCTTAATTTGACTTAGATATGCTGCTAAAGAAGCCTCTGTTGTTACAGCAGGTAGATTATAAGATGTGTTATTCATTAAGGTATTTATTTAATAAAGATTTGAAATTTTACAATAATTTTTTTTTCAAGTATTCCTTAGTTTTTTTAAAATATTTGACAGTTCCTTGGGCAAATCCACCTCTAATGAAATTTTTTTGTTCAGTGATGGATGTATAAACTCTATTTTCTTTGCATGTAAAAATTGTCTATCTAACTCCAAAATCTGATGCTCTAAACTTTTGTCGATTTCCTTAAAACTTTTAAATTTTTTTTTATAGTTTTTGTCGCCTAAAATATGATTTCCTTTGTCACTCAAATGTACTCTTATTTGATGAGTTCTTCCAGTTTCAAGTTTACATTCTACTAAACTAAAAGTTGGAATTTTTTCATTTTCAAAAATTTCAATTGTTTTGTAATTTGTAATTGCTCTTTTGCCTTTTGTTAATCCAACCTCCATCAATTGTCTATTTTTTGAGCTTCTTTTAATTAAATTATCAATTCTTCCTGATTGTGGTCTTAATTTTCCCCATACTAAAGCAACATAAACTCTATTAATAGAATGATTTTTAAATTGTTCTGACAAATGTTCATGACATATATTATTTTTTGCTATAACGATAAGTCCCGAGGTATCTTTGTCAATTCTGTGGACTATGCCAGGTCTAAACTTTTCTCCTAATGATGAAAGATTTTCTCCAATATAATTGATCAAAGCATTGACTATAGTATTGTCATAGTTACCTGCACCGGGGTGTATAGATATTCCTGCTTTTTTGTTTAAAACAATTAAGTCTTTGTCCTCATAGATGATGTCTAATTTATAGTTATATGGTTTTAAAGAAATACTTTTCTCATTTTCTAGTTTAATACTTATTTTGTCTCCAGAGAAAATTTTTTTTGAAGGGTCCTTAACGATTATACCATTTATTTTTAGGGAACATTTTAAAATTAATCTCTTAATCTTTGATCTACTGAGTTTTTCAAATTTCTTACTTAAATAGTAATCAATACGTGGTTTATCACTTATATCCTTTACAATAAAATTAATGATATTATTCATAATTTATAATATTAATAGAAAATGCGTCTGTAGCTCAACTGGATAGAGCGCCAGATTTCGGCTCTGGAGGTTCAGGGTTCGACTCCTTGCAGGCGCACCAAAAATATTTTTACCCAATTTATACAAAAATTAATTACTCTCCCATATTTACCAATGTACCTTTCTTTCTAGCACCATAAAAAGAAAAGTAAAATACAGCAACAGCTGTTGAAAAATAGAATATATTTAACATTAATGCTTTAATTATGTTTTCATAGTTTACAGAGTTATTTACTAATATCGATCTTGCCTCTTCAAAAATATAAACTAAAGGTAAAAATTTAGAGATAATCTGAAGCCACTCAGGTAGTATTGATATTGGATAATAAACACATCCTAAAGGCGCCAACAAAAAAAGTGAAGACCATGCAGTATTTTCAAATGCAGGTCCAAATCTTAGCAGACCTGAAGTTACCAAAATACCTAATGTTGTGCCAAATAAATATAAGCTTAAAAAAAGCAGCAACAGAGATGGTCCCATATTTAATATGGAAACACCAAATAAAGGACTCATCAAAAATATTGCTGGCACTATTCCGATCAAAGTTCTTATTAAAGCAGTACTTGTAAGAGCTATAATTATTTCACTAATTTTTAATGGAGCAACAAACAAATTTGTAAAATTTCTGCTCCAAATTTCCTCTAGAAACAACATATTAAAACTAATACTTGATCTAAAGAGAAAGTCGTAAAGTATTGCGCAACTTAAAATAACACCAACAGTGTTTGTGTAATAATCACTATACATAGTAAAAAATTTTGAAATAAAACCCCACAAGATTATCTGAATTGTTGGCCAATAAATTAAGTCTAAAATTCTAGGAAATGAACCTTTAATTAAATATAAGTGCCGCAATGATAAAGCATATATTTTATTAAATTTCATTTTTATTCCCTTACGATTTTTAAAAAAGTTTGCTCAAGATTCTTTCTACCATGCTTAGATATTAATTCTACACATGTTCCCTCATCTATTATTTTACCTCCCTTCATCATCATAATCTTTGAACAGAGTCTCTCTACTTCATCCATATTATGTGATGCGAGCAAAATAGTTGTGTCATTAATTTTTGCATAATTTTCTATATATGACCTTATGTAATCGCCTGTATCAGGATCAAGACTGGCTGTAGGTTCATCCAATAACAATATCTGAGGACTATTTATTAATGACTTAGCAAGAGAAACTCTGTTTTTTTGGCCAGATGATAATTCTCCTGTTTTTTTATTCTCAAATTCACCTAGGTTGAGCTCATCAACTAATTTTTTTATTTGGTTTTTTAAATCTTTTACCTCATACATCCTTCCATAAACAATCAGGTTTTCTCTTACTGTAAGTTTTTTTGGTAATTCTACATATGGTGAGATAAAATTCATTCTTTCTAGCACCTCAATTCTACTATTTTCATTTTCTACGTTTTTTCCATTTATTAAAATTTCACCTTTAGTTGGTTTTATAAGTCCTAATATCATCCCTATTGTTGTGGTCTTACCACAACCATTTGGTCCAAGAAGACCAATTATTGACCCTGTATCAATCTTAAAGTTTAAATTGTTCACAGCTTTAAAATTTTTATAATTCTTGTATAAATTTTTAATTTCTATACCCACTAGGATGATGCCCTCTTTAATCTATCGTTAATTGTTTGGCCAATTCCATAATTAGGAATTTTTTCAACTTCAATTAATTTATAGTTTTTTTTTTTTTTTTTTTTCAAAATTTTATAAAGATTTTCGCCTGCTTCAGTTAAATTTCTTTTCTTAGAAAGATAATAAAAATTTTTATTATTGTATTTCTTTTTTTGAATCAATATATAAGCACTATTGTTTTTAGGATGTTTGATATTCAACTTAATGGGTATTCCTGGAGAATAATGAAGTTTGCTCTGGCCTGGAAATTTTAAATTATTATTTGATTTATACTTAAGATTTGAATTGAGAATACTATTAATATTTTCAAGTTTTAATCCACCAAGTCTTACAATTTTTGGTTTTGTTACGAGATCGATTATTGTTGACTCTAAACCAATTTGCGATCTTCCACCATCTAGAATATATTTAATTTTATTTCCAAATTCCTCTCTAACATCATTTGCCATTACGGGGCTAATACTAGTAGATATATTTGCACTTGGTGCCGCTAAAGGAAAATTAATTTTTTTTAAAAGCAAGCGAGTTACTGGATGCCGGGGAAATCTTACTGCTAAGGTCTTTTTTTTATTTGTAACATTTTTTGAAATAAGACTTTTTTTTTTAAGTTTTAAAATAAAAGTAATTGGTCCCGGACTGAACTTTTTAAACAACTTCATAAAATTCACATTTATATAACAATCTTTTTTGAGGGTTTCTAAATTATAATAATGAACAATTAGAGGGTTCATACGCGGTCTTTTTTTTATTTTAAAAATTTTTGCAGTTGCTTCGTCAGAATATGCATTTGCAGCTAGTCCATAAACAGTCTCAGTAGGTATACCAATACACTCATTTTTTTCTAAAAATTTGATCGATTTTTTAATTCTGAAATTATTGATTTTCATGTATTAATTAGATGTTTATATGAAAGACAAAAATTTACTAGATGATATTAAAGATAAATCTCTGAATGAACTTACAAAATTAGTTGATAATTTAGTGGAAAAACTAGAAAAAGAAAAAAATTTGGAGGACACTATTACAGAATATCAAAAATTAGTATCTATAAACAATCTTATTCAAAAAAAATTCCAACAAGCCTCTAAAGATATATCCGAGGAAACAAATAATAAAATTAAAAAAATTTTAAAAAAATGAAGGGAAAATTACTTCAGGTAGCTAAGGATATAAATTTTTATTTGAAAAACTTTTTAAAAAAACAAAAAAACTCGAACCTTCTTGTATCTATGAAGTATGGATTGTTCCCTGGAGGAAAAAAAATAAGATCTAAGTTGTTAGTCGATGTAGGAAAAATATTTAATGTTAAGTACAAAACTTTGATTCAAATAGGCGCTGCAGTTGAGTGTATTCATGCTTACTCATTAATTCATGATGACCTTCCGTGCATGGATGATGATAATATCAGAAGGGGCAAGCCTACTACCCACAGAAAATTTGGAGAGTCCACTGCTATATTAGCTGGAAACTCCTTATTAACAATTAGTTTTGAAATTCTAAGCTCTAAAAGACTTGATTTACCCAGTAATATTAAAAATGAATTAATCAATTTAATTTCAATATGCTCTGGTCATTCTGGTGTTGCAGGAGGACAATATCTAGATTTAGATTATGAAAAAAAAAAAGTTTCTAAATATAAAATTATTGAAATGCAGAGAAAAAAAACTGGTATGCTATTTCAATTTTGTTGTCTTGCACCAGTGATGATATCAAAAAGACAAAAATTATTTAATAAGTTTTCTAATATAGGTTCTGATATAGGATTATTATTTCAAATTACTGACGATTTAATTGACTATAGGGGTATAGCCAAAAATGTAGGGAAAAGAACAAGAAAAGATAAAAAAAAAGGAAAAGCAACTTTAATAAGTTTACTTGGATACAAAAATACTATTAATTATTCAAATAAATTAAAAAGCAGAGTTTTTGAACAACTAAAAGATTTTAAAAACAAAGCTGATGATTTAAAAGAGACCTTAGAATTTGTAATTTATAGAAATAAATGAGTAAAAAAATTAAATACTTAAATAAAATAAATTTTCCATCAGATTTAAGAAAACTGAAAAAGTCAGAATTAAAAGAACTTGCTAATGAGCTAAGGGAGGAAATGATAAGTGCTGTTTCAGAAACAGGAGGTCATTTAGGTGCTGGTTTAGGAGTTGTTGAATTAACTGTTGCCTTACATTACGTGTTTGATACTCCAAAAGATAAACTTATTTGGGATGTCGGTCATCAAGCGTATCCTCATAAAATATTGACTGGGAGAAAAGATAAAATTAGAACTTTAAGAAAAGGTAATGGTTTGTCTGGATTTACAAAAAGATCAGAAAGTGAATATGATCCATTTGGAGCAGCTCATAGTTCAACTTCAATTTCTTCCGGACTTGGAATAGCCATAGCCAATAAATTATCAAATAAATCTAGCAACGTCATTTCAGTTATTGGAGATGGTGCAATAAGTGCCGGAATGGCTTATGAAGCAATGAACAACGCTGGAGCAAGTAAAACTAAGATAATAGTAATTTTAAATGATAATGACATGTCAATTTCAAAACCTGTGGGTGCAATGAGAAGCTATCTAGCAAAAATTTTATCAGGAAAAATTTATTTTAGCTTTAGAGAAACTATTAAATTGATAATATCGGCTTTTTCAAAAAGATTTTCAAAAAAAGCTGGAAAGGCTGAGGATTTTTTAAGATCAGCGGTAACTGGAGGGACGCTATTTAATTCTATGGGATTTTATTATGTTGGACCAATAGATGGACATGATATTGATGCATTATTACCAGTTCTTCAGAATGCTAAAGAAGTAAATTATCAAGGTCCAATTATGATTCATGTCAAGACACAGAAGGGAAAAGGTTATAGTTTTGCTGAAAAATCGGAGGATAAATATCATGGTGTCTCTAAATTTAATATTGATACTGGTAAACAGGAAAAGTCTGCCTCAAATATTCCTTCTTATACAAAAGTTTTTGCAAATACTCTTATTCAGCATGCTGAAAATGATAGTAAAGTAGTTGGTATTACAGCTGCTATGCCTAGTGGAACTGGAATGGACTTATTTGGTAAAAAATTTCCTAATAGAATGTTCGATGTTGGAATAGCAGAACAGCACGCAGTTACTTTTGCTGCAGGTTTAGCAACAGAGGGATATAAACCTTATGCAGCTATATATTCAACATTTCTTCAAAGAGCATATGATCAAGTTGTTCATGATGTAGCTATACAAAGTTTGCCAGTCAGATTCGCTATAGATAGAGCAGGATTAGTAGGAGCAGACGGACCAACGCACGCAGGATCTTTTGATATTACCTACCTCGCTACACTACCAAATTTTGTAGTTATGGCTGCAAGTGACGAAGCTGAGCTAGTAAAAATGATAAATACTTCAATAAATATTAATGATAGACCTTGTGCATTTAGATATCCGAGGGGCAATGGTTTTGGTGTTGATCTACCAACAATAGATGAAAAATTAATTGTGGGCAAAGGAAGAATTATTAATGATGGTAAACAGGTTGCAATTTTAAACTTTGGAGCAAGATTGAATGAAACTTTGTTAGCAAAAGATAATTTACTGAAAAAAGGAATCAACCCAACAATAATTGATGCAAGATTTGCAAAACCATTAGATGAAAAACTTATTTGGCAAGTAGCCAATGATCATGAAATATTAATTACAATAGAGGAGGGATCAATAGGTGGATTTGGCTCGCATGTTTCTCATTTTTTAACTGAAAAGAATTTTTTAGATAATAAGTTAAAATTTAGATCTATGATTTTTCCAGATAAATTTATTGATCAGGATAAACCAGAACAAATGTACAAAGTGGCTGGATTAGATAGTAATAGCATCACAGAAAAAATATTAGATGCTTTGAATTCCAAAGTGATTTTAAAAAAAATTAATTAATTTTGCATTGCGCGATATTCATCATTAAATGGTCTAATAATACACAATTCATCATTGCCTCACCTATTGGAACTGCTCTTATACCTACGCATGGATCATGTCGACCTTTAACAGATATAGATGTATTTTTCCCAAATTTATCGATTGTCTTTCTAGAGGTAAGAATTGACGAAGTAGGTTTAACAGCAAATGAAACTTTTATTTCTTGCCCAGAGGAAATACCACCTAGTATTCCTCCAGCATGATTAGATTTAAACTTTATTTTTTTTCCCTTTTGAGAAATTTCATCAGAATTCTCCTCCCCTGTTAATTGAGCCGAATTCATACCAGATCCAATATTAACTCCTTTAACGGCATTAATACTCATCATTGCGGAGGCTAAATCCATATCCAGCTTTGAGTATATTGGAGCCCCAAGACCAACAGGAATACCTCTTGCCCTAATTTCTATTACTGCTCCGCAAGAAGAACCAGATTTTCTAACATTTAATAAGTATTTTTCCCATAATTTTAAAACTGATCTGTCAGGACAGAATAAATTATTTTTTCTTATAAAATTGTCATTCCAGTTATTTATATTGCATCCTAAAATTCCTAATTGTGTAACAGCACCTAAAACTTTATATTTTTTTCCCAATTTATTTTCTAAAACTTTTTTAGCTACGGCTCCAGCAGCTACTCTCGATGCCGTTTCTCTTGCTGACTGTCTACCTCCACCTCTATAATCTCTATGTCCATATTTTTTAAAATAAGTAAAATCAGCATGTCCTGGTCTAAATTTATCTTTAATTGTCTCATAATCGCGAGATCTCATATCTTTATTATAAATAATCATAGAAATCGGAGTCCCGGTTGTCTTTCCCTCAAATACACCAGATAAAATACTTACTTTATCATCCTCTTTTCTTTGAGTGGTAAATTTTGATTGACCAGGTTTCCTTTTATTCAGCTCAACTTGTATATTTTGTTCACTAAGAGATATATTGGGTGGACAACCGTCAACAACGCATCCAATGGCTGGCCCATGAGATTCTCCCCATGTAGTGAAACGAAATATCTTTCCAAAAGTATTAAATGACATTAAATATATTATATAAGTTATTTTGTTAAAATTATGAATCAAAAAAATGCTTTAGGCATAAATAATTGTTTTGAAGATTTGGATAATCCAATTGATTTGTTTAAAAAATGGTACGATGAAGCAAAAAAAACTGAAATTAATGACCCAAATGCTGTCGCACTGGCTACCTCAAACAAGGACAATATCCCTTCAGTTAGAATGGTTTTGTTAAAAGATTTCAGTAATAAAGGATTTATTTTTTATACAAACTTAGAAAGTAAAAAAAGTAGAGATATAAAATCTAATCCAAATGCAGCCATGTGTTTTCATTGGAAAAGTCTTTTAAGACAAATAAGAATTGTTGGTAAAATTAGTCCAGTAAGCAAGGATGAGGCAGATGAATATTACAATTCCAGAGCTTATGGTAGTAGAATAGGTGCTTGGGCGTCTAGACAAAGTTCAATATTAAATAACAGAGATGAATTGATGAAATCTATATCTTCTTTTAAAAAAAAGTATCCTGACAGCAAAAATGTTCCAAGGCCCACTTACTGGTCGGGATGGAATTTAGAACCAAAAAAAATTGAGTTTTGGCTTGATGGAGAAAATAGAATTCATGAGAGATTAGAATATAATTTGAATAATGATACTTGGGAAAAAAATCTTTTAAGTCCTTAAAATTCTCTTTCTATACTAAAAGAAGTTAATTTTTTAAATATCTCTTTTTCTTTACAATCTTCAAAAATATTTAATGCGTTAGAGGCGATCTCAATAAAATAAGATGCTTTATTATAACAATCTTTTATAACATTATATTTTTTAATCATTTTTAAAACTAATAAAAATTCCTCCTCATTTCTATCAATCTTAGTAAATATTTTATTTAGAAAAATCTTTTCATCTTTTGTCACTTTTTGACACAAAATAATTATTGGAAGTGTGATTTTGCCTTCAAAAAAATCATTACCTATTTGTTTACCAAAAAGTTTTATATCCGAGTTATAATCCAAAGTATCATCTGCAATTTGAAAAGTTAATCCTAAATTTTTTCCATAGGAATGGAGTGCGTCTTTAATTTTTTGTTCTTTGTTTGATAAAATCGCACCAACTTTAGTAGCAGATGCAAATAATGCAGCTGTTTTCCAAGAAATAATTTTTAGATATGTTTCCTCTAAAATATCAATATCATTTTTATGCTGCAATTGAAGAACCTCACCTTGAGATATTTCAGCTGAGGTAGATGATAATAATTTTAATACTTCTATATCTCCATCTTCTACCATAATTTCAAAACATCTGCTTAGCAAGTAGTCTCCTACTAATATAGAAGATTGGTTGCCCCAAATTTTGTTTAAAGTTTTTTTTCCTCTTCTAACTTCACCATTATCTATTACATCATCGTGCATAAGAGTTGCTGCGTGTATTAATTCAACACATGCTGATAGATTTATATCCCTACCTCCTTTGTCATAACCACATAGTTTAGCAGCTCCCAATGTAAGCAAAGCTCTGAGTCGTTTTCCACCTGTTTTAAGGTGATAACTTGTCATTTGATCTACTAAATTTACTTCACTGTTAAGTTTTTGTTTTATTTTTTCATCTACAAGAGTAAGTTTGTTTTCTACTGAATTTTTTAGATCTAAATATGAGTTATTAATCTTAGTTTTTAGTTGAACGACGGTTCCCATCACCTCAAGTTATTATAAATATATTATTAATATACTTATCAATTGACGCACCTAAACTTCAACTATAAGGAGACTTTATATTGAGCAAAAAATTTAATAAGCATAACCATGATTTCAATTTTCAAAAAAAAAAAAATAGTA
>Ga0160422_10001942_pt1 | contig 12913 bp, 12 predicted proteins | sample Fk160mmetaG_FD_108192 | JGI IMG/M metagenome (GOLD analysis project Ga0160422, IMG submission 108192) | Marine microbial communities from the Central Pacific Ocean - Fk160115 60m metaG | ecosystem: Environmental > Aquatic > Marine > Oceanic > Photic zone | place: The Central Pacific Ocean...
ACAACTATTTTCTCTACATGTTTGGATCGAGCAACCCGTTCTAATTGATGCAATAATAAAGGTTTCTCATTAACTTCTTTGAGTACTTTTCCCGGAAGCCTCTCAGACGACATACGTGCTTGAATTATTGCAACCTTGGTCAACTCACCAATCCTTTTTTGCACCAACTATGAAAAAGATGGCATCACTTCCTCGCCGAAACGCCGCATTGACGAAATATTTTGCTCCATATCCATTGCCCCAAAACCTGTCTGGCAAAGGAGGTGACATACCCCCAACCCTTTTAATTCGGCAACTTGCTCTTTTACTTTTTTAGTACAGCCGTACAGCGACCCTGTTTCCATAGCCATTTTTGCACCCTCTTCATGGCTCACGGCCGGATCGGTCCATGCATTCAATGTTTCAGGAAGTGGCTCAAAGTCACTTGGATTTAATTCACTCCGTATTTCCATCATATGTTTTCTCGTGTCTATCAGAAATTCATAGAGTTCGTCTTCCGCTTGACTATCAGTTTCAGATACATAAACGTTTCTCCAAAGGGCATTTTGGTCTAACAACTTTTGTTTCTTAACTTCGCAATGCTGTCCTTCTTCAAGTCCCTGTTTATATAATTCCCACCTCTCTCCAATACTTGAAACTGGTAACCTTGCTGTCAGTATAGGAATACCCAGCCTACCACATTCTACAAATGAGTTTGCGGATATTACGCTTCTCCATATAGGAGGTCCAAGTTGTTGGACTGGACGAGGCCTGATTTCTGGGACTGTTACATCATAAAAATGGCCCTTATGGCTGAAGCTTCCACCCCTCCAGGCTTTTTCTAAAATTTCAAAACCTTCTTTCGCCCTTTGTGGGCTATCCTCGCTCCTTAAACCATGACCTATAAATTCATATTCGTTAAACACAGTTCCCTTCCCCACCCCGACATCAATTCTCCCGTTGGATAGATTATCGAGAAGAGCCAATTGTGTTGCCAATCTCACTGGATGATGAAAAGGTATCTGCACCACTGAAAAACCAATACGGATTTTTTCAGTTTTCATGGCAAGAGCTGCCGCAAATAGAAGGGCGTCATTGTAAACACTCTCCCCAGTGAAATAATGTTCAGTAAGCCAAACATCCTCAAAACCCAGCTGCTCAGCTTCTTGAGCTTGAATTAAGACATTATCAATATTTTGTTTGTCCTCATGTGGGGAGGAAGAAAGTGAAAGTGTCAGCCAACCAAAGCGCATTTTAAATTCCAATTCCTAATTTAGACGAAAGACTGCGGTTTTTTTTATTTCGGGTCAATTGGTAAATTTTTGCATCGCGTCAATAACTCTACCTGCCCCTTTTCCATCGATCAAATTGCCTGCTTTGTCTCCTAGAGATAAACGGTATTCCTTGTTTTCTATCAGGGCATTCAATCTTTCAAATACCTCTTTAAAACTCGTCTTTATAGGATCTTTAATTATGATTGCAGCATCATTGACTTCCATGTGCCCGGCAATTTTTTCTTCAGAATCTGATACTGGTATTAATACCATGGGTGTCTGATAGAAAGATAATTCCCAGACTGTAGAGCCCCCCGATGACAAAGCTATATCGGACCAACGAATGTGATCTTCCATATTAGTCACACCCTTCAAAACACAACAGTTTGGAAGCTGCCTCGAAAGTATTTTTATAGTTTTAAAATTAGAATTCATCTGTCCGACAACTAATCTTACGGATATTTTCCTGAGCAAATTGTCAAACGACAAGCCGGTATAATTGCTTAAGAAGCTCTCCGTCAATTGAAGAGGATCGGCACCACCAAAAGTAACTAACAATTTTGTGGCAACATCTGGGTGTTCACGACTGCGACTTTGTCTTTCGAGTAGATTCGTACGAAGTAAAGTATAATTTTCTCCGAGTAATAATGTGGCTCTTGTTTTTCCCGTGTACATGGCCGGCGCGGCGAAGATATTCTGATTTAGCAATAAATTTACCGGGTAACTTGTCAAGAAAGCATTATCATCTAAGAATAATATTTTAATCCCCTTTTTCGCTATTTTTGTAAGAAATACTTCGTCGAAGCACTCTCCATCAATTACAGACCAAGTAGCGCTTCGTCTCTCTACTAATTCGATTAATTGATCGGGATTTGTCGAACCCCCTAAGGTTTCAACAAAAGTTATTCCAGGAGCCTCTCCAATCCTTTCATCTGCAATATTTGTGAGGATAGAGGCTTGGCCGCCGTAAAGACACCAGTGTTGAGCCAAAGCGAGACATCTGACGTAATGACCCATTCCGATTCGTGGTCCCGCATCCACCCTTATCACTAAATTTTGCATTTGATTTTTCATTTTAACTACTATTCGCTCAGACTTTTGCCTATTGTTCATACTACTTTAGTATAGACACTTTCTTTCTGAATACTGTCAGTTTAGGGTATCGGAAAATGTTTTTGCAAAAACTGTTTTTTATAGGGGCCAAAATTGGTAGAGCCGGTCACCATAAATGGACACAAGATTGGAACAGGATACCCTCCCTATATTGTTGCGGAAATTTCCGCTAACCATAACGGTGAGTTATCGCAAGCGATAACGCTAATTAATAAAGCTAAAAAGGCTGGTGCGCAGGCGGTTAAACTCCAAACCTATACACCTGACACCATCACTTTAAATCATCGAAGTCCTGATTTCATCATTCAGTCGGGTCTGTGGAAAGGCCAAACTCTTTATGACCTGTATCAAAAGGCTCATACACCGTGGCATTGGCATGAAGAACTCATCAACCATGCGAAAGCGATTGGTCTTACCGTTTTTTCAAGCCCGTTTGATGAAACCGCAGTGGACTTTCTTGAAAGCTTTGATCTCCCTGCGTATAAAATAGCATCACCTGAAATCGTGGACCTCAATTTAATTAAAAGATGCGCCGAAACCAGAAAGCCTCTTATAATTTCCACCGGAATGGCAAACCTCGAGGAAATAAATGAAGCCCTTTCAGCAGCTTACGAAGTAGGGGCTAAGGAAATTATTCTCCTGCACTGTGTAAGCGCGTATCCGACCCCATTAGAGGAATCCAACTTATCTACTATTACAACTTTGAAAGAAAAATTTGATATTCCTGTAGGTCTGTCAGACCATACTAGTGACACTCTAACAACGCTTGTGGCCGTTGGCCTTGGCGCGGTTCTTATTGAAAAACACATAACACTATCGCGCGAAAACAATGGACTAGATGATGCATTCTCGCTTGAACCTGCTGAATTTAAGAAACTTAGCACCGACGCACAGCTTGCATTCTCGGCATTGGGAAAATTGGAAGTTAATTTATCGAAAACCGAAAAGGAAATGCTATTCGCACGACGCAGTCTTTATATCGTTGCCGATATACGAAAAGGTGAAGTTTTTACAAAAGAGAATGTTCGCTCAATACGCCCTAGCCACGGTGCACATCCCAAGCATCTAAAAGGTATTTTGGGAAAGTGTGCAGAACGAAATTTATTCAAGGGACAAGCTTTTAATTTAGACATGATCAAAGCTAATAAAATTTAAAAGTTAAGATGGAACAGATTGATAAAAAGAAACTCGTAACAACAGCCCGCCAACAGGTGGAAAATGGATTCCCACAAGAAGCTTTGAGAATATATCAATATATTTTAGCTATTGATCCAGAGTACCCCCAAGCGCTTCACGATCTTGGAATGATACAATTTAATGCAGGAAATATTTTTGAGGCAATTTCATTATTAAAAGAAGCAACGCAGCGTGACGATAAACGTACTGATTTTCACAATAATTTAGGCACCGTTTTAAAAGCATCTGGTGACCTGGCAGGAGCAGAAAAAGCCTTTAGAAAAGCTTTGACTTTAGATAGAAATCTCGTGCCAGCGCTTGTAAATATTGGATCTCTTCTTAATGAACGTGGTCGAATCCCAGCTGCTCTTAAAGCTCTGAAAAGAGCAATCGAGTTAGCGCCCAAAAATTCGACTGCCTTATCTAGCTACGCTGAAGCAAATAAAGCCAATGGCGATATCTTTGAAGCGCTCAATTCACAGCTACAAGCCGCTAAGGTCGACCCGTTAGCAGATTTCATATGGCTTAATCTTGCAAATACGCATATGGATCTTGAACAATGGGTTGAATCGTTTGAAGCAGTCAAAAAATCTTTAATTCTGTCACCGAACCGTTGCGAAAGTTGGAGCAACCTTGGTTTCATCAAATTAAATTTTGGGGACTTTTTTTTAGCTGAACGATACTTTGTTCAGGCGTTAATCATAAAGAGCCATTTTGCCCCCTCTTACAGCGGTTTAGCCGAGGTGAATTATCTACAAAATCAGCTAGACAATGCTCTGAAGTTTTCAGCACTCGCTATCCAAAACAGCCCCCAGTCACCATATCATTACCAAAGCCGCAGAGCTTTACAGCTGCTATCCAAAGGCTCCCTGAGCGAGGGTTGGGATTTAAAAGAGGCCCGCCTGAAGTTGGACCATAGTATAGATCATCGGGGACGGCCCCCACGTTGGGAGGGGCAACCGCTACATAATAAGTCCTTACTTATCACAGCGGAAGAAGGGATAGGGGATGAAATATTTTTCGCGAGTTGCTTTAATGATGCTATCAGGGCTGCAGAAAATTGTTTCATAGAATGTGATCCACGTCTTGTTAGTCTCTTTCAGCGCTCTTTTCCTGACGCGACCGTGAGAGAGGTTGAAAGAACGGGCTCACGATTAAAGCCAGTTCAATCATATTACTGGCTCCCCCAAGACCCAAAAGTTGACGTTGCAATAGAGACGGGAAGCCTATTTCGGTTTTTTCGACCTACCATAAATGACTTCCAAAATAGTGTTCCTTATTTGGTACCATGTCAAAATTTACAACAAAAGTGGAAAGAACGGGTTTCAGAATTAGGACCGGGCCTGAATATTGGTTTTTGCTGGCGGAGTAAGTACCCGAGCGTTTTTCGCAACCATCATTACACACAATTAACTGACTGGGAAAAGATCTTTGAATTTCCCAGAGCCAACTTTATTTCGCTACAATACGGAACTGACTGGCAGCAGGAAATAGATGCCTTGCCTCCTTCGATCAGAGAAAGGATAACCGTGTTCAAAGAAGCGGATATGTCAGATGATATGGAAACGGTTTTCGCAATTACCGCAAATTTGGACCTAATAATCAGCCCAAGCAGCACCGTTAGTTGGATCGGTGGTAGTCTTGGTATTCCAACTTGGATTTTTCACCTGAGGCCAAATCATACCCAATTAGGGACTAGTCACTTTCCAGGGTTTCCCTCAATGCGAAGCTTCCCCAAAAATATAAGCGAGACTTGGGATATTTGTTTTTCGAACATTTACACTGAATTAAAAAATATACACCAGAAAATCGGCCCTTAAGTATAAGTTACAAATTATACAATTTACTTTAATTTCTTCTCCACCAAGTCCCTCGGAAAGCTGAGACAAACAAGGCTGAGATTAGCTCTTCGTAATCTTCCGTGGCCCCTTAACCCGGCACGCTTAAATGAAATAATGGCAGGCCAATTAATTGCTCGGAGTTCGAATACGATTTGTTCAATTTTGGTTGCGCGAAATATCCCTTCGACCAGTTTACCGATTATAACTCTGCCAAGTTTTCGCTTTAAATATGCGGTATCAGCGATAAAAAACCTAAGTTCACATTCGCCACAGCTGAGGTTTGTCTCGGAGGAAGGTGTGCTAAAGTACATTTGAGATAATCCTATAAGTACGTCATCTATAGAAATTATCGTCGAGCCATGGGTAAATGACTCATTCTTTTCATACGCCGCATCTTGGAAAATTTCTCCGGATCAACTCTCTATCCACCATCGGCATACATGAGGTTTGGCCACCCAGGCTTTGACCACTCCTATGTACTCATTGCTTATTTCTGCAAAAGTTATTTTTCCCTCTTTGCATTCAATTATCTTCATTTTACAAACTTCGATAATTTTAAAAGTTCCGGAATTAACATACAACAATACTGATAACGCATAATGGCTAATTATTTATTCTTAACCTGATCTATCCATTCTTTTGCAATACGGGCCTCTGCGCTATTCGGCGCCACTTCAATAATTTTTTTCCAATCCGTTGCAGCACTTTCCGCCTGTCCGACTAAATTAAAGATTATTCCGCGCTCTAGAAGAGCTGCCGGCAAATTTGGCAGAAGCATTAGAGATTTATTTATATCAGCTAAGGCACCAAAAAAATCTTTTAGATGCCTTTTTGCGATGGCACTGAAAAGCAGCGCATCACCAAACAACGGGTCTTTTTTAATTGCTATATTGATGTCAGAAAGAGCGCCCGTATAGTCTTTGAGCGCTATTTGGGTTATTGCTCTATCAAGAAAAAATTGAGGCTCGTCTCGAACAAAATTAAGAGCAGCTGTTTGATTTTCTAGCGCTTTTTTAGACTGCCCAATCAACAATCTCGCTTGTCCCGCTTGTGAAAAAAGCTGCGATCGAAGTTGGTCTGTAAAATCATCGTCCGTTGTGGCGAGATTTTCGAATATAGTTGCTGCGGCTTCATAAGCACCGGAAAAAAATTTACCTGTGGCTAAGCAGTGCTTTGCCGCCGAAAAATCCCCCTCAGCAAGCCAAGTCCTTGCCATCTCTATACCATTTTCAGGGTGCGTTCTACTTTGCGACATACACTGATTATAGCGCTTTAACTCAGCGTCATTATTTCCTGCTCTTGCTTGAAAAAATAAAACAAAAAAACACATTTGAACTAGACAGAGAATTTGAAAACCGCGCTTCATTATTTTGTCAAATATCCTGTCAAACTTTTGACCGCTCTCAAAATCTCTACCAAGTCTTGTTCGCGTGATAATCTATGATCACCATCTTTTATAATATTTACGCGTACGTTCTGACTATCAACATGCTCTGCAAGTTTTAACGAAAGTTGATAAGGAACATCCTCGTCTGTCATTCCATGAATTAAATGAATTGGAATTTTTATTTCTAGTTTATTTCGTAAAACTAGATGCTGTCTGCCATCTTCAATCAAACCCCTAGTGACAATATATGGCGACTCGTCATACTCAGATGCCAGTGTGCATTGTCCATCTGTCATTATCTTCTGTTTTGTTTCAACGTCAAACTGGGACCACATTAGGTCTTCTGTGAAATCAGGCGCAGAAGCAATCCCAAGTATACCCCCAACCCGTTTTGGTCTTTCTTTAGCGGTTAAAAGCACTAGCCAGCCGCCCATTGAAGACCCAATCAAAATCTGCCGACCTTGAGTAAGATTATCTAGAACAGCAAGACAATCGGAAAGCCATTTTCCAATATTACCATCCGTGAAAACTCCCGAGGATTTACCGTGACCTCTGTAGTCAAATCTCAAAAAAGCCTGCCCCTGTTGCATTGCGTAATCCTGCAATGCAAGAGCTTTGGTGCCTTCCATATCCGATGCAAATCCGCCAAAAAAAATAATTCCTGGTTCGGCCCCAGATAGTTTATTATATGCGATTTTAACGCCATCGGAACTGACGAAGTAACTCATTTCCACCTTTGGAGGATTCATAGTCGCTTTAGACATCTTGTTTTCTCTCTCTTTGATACCTGGCCGGGACTATCTTATGACTAGTTTAAATTCTTCATACTACACAGCCATTAATACGCAACATGAAAAATTAGGCTTTGATTTTTTTAGACCCAAAAACTCGTCCAACCCCCCGACGGTTTTACAAGTTTTACCCGCTCTGAACTCTGGCGGGGTCGAGAGAGGTACTCTTGAAATTTCAGATGCTCTAATTGCTTCGGGCTGGAGATCAGTCGTTGTTTCCAAAGGCGGAATGTTGGTCGATACTCTACAGAAGACCGGGGCGAAGCATCTCGAGATAAATATCGGTGCGAAGAATCCTCTCACATGGCTAAAATCTCTCAGGAAACTTAAACGTGTGATTTCAGAATACAATGTAGATATTGTGCATGCTCGGTCAAGAATGCCCGCATGGATATGTAAATATGCAGCTCAGCAATGCGGTGTCCCATTCATAACCACATTTCACGGTCGCTACGGGGACGCGAATGCATTAAAGAAAATATATAACTCCATTATGATTCGAGGGGAGTTTGTGATCGCGATATCAAAGTTTATTGCTGATGATATTCAGAGCCGCTACCGGATAGAAGATGATACTTTGAAGATTATTCCGAGAGGTGCCGATATATCATTATTTAATCCCGAAGACGCCTCGCAACAAGGGGCTAATCGACTAATTAAAGAATGGGAAGTACCAGATGACACCCCTGTAATTATGTTGCCAGCACGCCTGACTCGCTGGAAAGGTCATGAAATTCTCATAGAGGCCCTCTCACTCATAAAAGATATTCGTTTTTTTTGTGTTTTGGTAGGAGATCACGATACAAAAAAAAATTACAGGTCCGAGTTAGAGAATAGCATCAATTTCCGAGGCTTGACAAATAGAGTGAAAATCACTGGACATTGCAAGGATATGGTGTCGGCTTATAAAATTTCAGATATTGTTATATCTGCATCGTTAGACCCCGAACCCTTTGGACGAATAACTGTTGAAGCTCAAGCTATGGGTTGTTTGGTAGTTGCGGCTGACCATGGCGGGACACGAGAAACAATTCAACACAATCGAACCGGTATTTTAGTTGAACCCAGGAACAGCAAGGCATTGGCTGATGGAATTAAAAAAGCATTAGAAATGAAAACTGAAGATCGAACGTCAATGGGTATTTTGGCCAGAGAATTCGTTGCGAGCAATTTTTCAAGGGAAACTATGTGCTATAGAACTATGTCTTTGTATTGTCAGCTTTTAGACTTAAACCCGCAGTTGAATAGTTAGCATATGCCCCAAGAAAATATTTTAGTGATAAAATTGGGAGCTTTAGGTGATTTTATCTATGCTATTGGCCCAATGCAGGCTATCAAAAGACACCACAAAACGGCGTCTATTACACTCCTTACCCGACCATCTTTTGCGGAGTTGGGGAATGCAACAAAACTTTTCAATAACATATTGATTGATCCTGAGCCAAAGTTTTGGCAACTCAAAAGTCTTTATGAGTTTGGTCGGAAAATAAAGTCTCTCCAGTTTGATAGAATTTATGACCTCCAAACCTCCGATCGAACAGGTTTTTACTACAGATTATTCAGTTTATTCAAAAAGCCTGAATGGTCAGGGATTGTGCCAGGATGTAGTCATTATCATCATTACGAACGGCCAACACTTCAGCATACGCAAGATCGACATCGAGAACAGTTAGCTATTGCAGGAATTAAAGACGTGCCCAACCCCGATTTATCTTTTATGACGGGTGAAACAGATCTATTTGGCCTGCCTCTTAACTTTGCTCTTATTGTTCCAGGAAGTTCCCCTAAAATGAAAGTTAAAAGATGGCCGTCAGAAAACTTTGCCTATATTGCTGATGCCTTGATTAGCAAAAAAATCACTCCTGTTTTAATTGGAGGAAAAGATGATCTCGATATCATTAATTCCATTCAAGAAAGGTGCCCCCAAACCATCAACTTAATCGGGGAAACGACTATTTTTCAAATTTCTTCATTAGCGCGGAAAGCAAAGGTTTGTATCGGGAACGATACCGGACCGATGCACCTGATAGCCCTTTCAGGATGTCCAACGATAGCTCTGTTTGGTCTTGGATCTTTCCCAGATAAGGCCTCCCCAAGAGGAGAAAAGATAAAAGTTCTTGCAAGCGAAAAACTCGTAGAGCTAACTGTAAGTGAAGTCGAGGAAGCAATGACGAACCTACTAAAAGCAGACTAAGTTAGATAATAGACAATTCGAATGAACCAATTCTCTAACAAACAGCTTAAAGACAATCTTGAAAAAACACTTAAGCAAAATAACTATTCAAAAGAAATCTGGGTTTTTGCATATGGCGCTCTTATGTGGGCGCCATGTTTTGAACCAGAAGTCACACTTACTGGCACTTTAAAAGGTTGGGCGCGAAAACCTTGCCTATGGGCATTAACCGCAAGAGGATCCAAACAAAAACCCGGGATCGTATTCGCTTTAGACAAGGCGCAAAGAAACTATTGTCATGGTTTAATTTTTAGAATTTCCCAATCTCGACTAGAAACTGATCTTCTTAACTTATGGCGAAGAGAGATGTCTGTTGGTCTTTACAATCCAACTTGGTTACCAGTAGCAGCGGGAACAAAAAAAATCACTGCCCTATGTTTTGTAGTTAATCGCCATCACAAGTTGTTTATTAAATGTGTTTCAAAAAATGATCTTATTTACGCCATCGCAAATGCCTGTGGTGAATATGGAACATGTTTAGACTACTATCAAAAAACGCTTAATAGCCTGAACAAACTAGGCTTAGAAGATAGTTTTATACACAAGCTCGTTACAGCGGCTGTCGCAAAGTCCACTATCTAATTCGATGTTGTATTTAGTTTTCGTGATAATGAATAATACGCCGGATTGATGATCTCTTTTCCATCTTTTGGAAATGAAAGTTTACATTGGGGAGCTTTTCTCTCTCCACACCATCGCGTTCTAACCACCGGGTTAAAGTATACAAATAAGCATCACAGATACTAAAATGCTCTCCAAGCACCCAAGGTCCTGTGATCATCTTTTTATCTATAAGTTGGAAACAATTTCCTACGTTCTCCGGCACCTTCGCCGTCATTGACACAATAGCCGCCTCATCATTAGACCACCGCGCTCCCCTGCTGAGATGAGCATGAGCAACGTGAACTGTTGAACATAAATAACTATTAAACTCCTGAGCTTGTGCAAGTTTGAAAGGTTGGTCCAATGGAGCTAAATTTTTGCTCGGAAAACTTTGAGCTAGAAAAAACAGAATGGAAGGTGTTTCAGTTATTATTCCGTCGGCGGTTTGTAAGGCGGGGACTCGCGCTTTTGGATTGATCTTCAGGTAATCTGCTTTTTTTTGCTCACTTTTCTTAAAATCAACTAGCTCTAGCGAATAGTCTACGCCGACCTCCTCAAGAATTATATGCGAAGCCAGAGCACAAGAATTAGGCGAGTAGTATAAACGCAATTCTCTCTCCTTTTAATTCGGAATGCGGACTAATTTTTAAAATCTACGATCTACAAGAGGGCTTTGATATCAAAAGAAGGATCCTCGAGCTTACTCATTTCAGGATTATTTTTGTTTGCTAGGAGTTTTTTAGCTATCAAAAAGCTTTTTCCATCATTAATTGCGTCGACTGCTAATAATTTTTCATCTTTAAAGTACCAAGTCGACTCCGACCCGGATCGGTTTCCAAGCCTTGTAACGGTGCGGTTAAACCCAACATTTAAGCCCGCTATCTGGAGTTTCACATCAAATTGATCTGACCAAAACCACGGATAAGGTCTGTACGTCATTTTGCTTCCAAACAGCGTAGCCGCGGCAACTTCTGCTTGATCTATACTATTTTGGACTGACTCCAGCCTTATAAGATTTCCGTCGTAAGGAAAGCGAGCACAGTCGCCTGCAGCTACGACATTAGGATCGGATGTAAGACACGAATCGGTTACAACAATTCCATCATTTACCTTCAACCCTGCATCGATAGCTAATTGTTGACTAGGTCGTATACCTATGCCGCAAATCACCAAACTGATATTTATCTCAGAACCATTATCAAAGCGCGCGCCGCATACTTTCCCTTTCTTTTCTAAAAGTTCCACCAAGCTTGTTGATGCTAATATCTTCACCCCATTTTTTTTATGGAGTTTTTCGAAATACTGAGATGTGGTGGTAGCTGCGACCCTTTTTAATATTCTTTCTTCGCGTTCTATTATCGTGACATCGTGCCCGAGAGTGGACATCACAGCCGCAACCTCTAGGCCAATATACCCCCCTCCAATCACAAGTACCGACGTTGCTGATTTCAATTGGATCGCAATATTATCAACATCATCTATGTTTCTTAATGTATGAACACCATTAAGATTACCTCCCATTGAGTCAGGCAACTTAATTGCCTCAGACCCTGTTGTTAGCGCTAAACTCGAATACGAAATAGATTGGCCGTTTGCCAGAAGTAAGCTCTTGCTTTTAATGTCAATAGAACTCACTTTGCTTTGCAGATATAGAGTTACTGATTGATCGTCGTACCATTTGACGGGCCTCAATAGTAAGCGCTCAGACCGCATCGCGCCGATTAGATATTTCTTTGAAAGCGGTGGCCTTTGGTAAGGGGGATATTTCTCCGCGGTTACTAGAGATATAGAACGCGTGTCCCCCATCGAGCGTAATTTCGCTATCAAGGAGAACCCTGCCTGCCCGCCACCAACCACAACTAAGTGATTATTCATTATATTGCGACTACCTCCTATAAAGGGCCTTTAAAAAAACATTTCTGACTGGGATAATTTCATAAACCAAATCTATTCCAAAGTGTGCGATCTTCAATACAGTCTAAAAAATTTTCTATGAGTGCATTTGCCGAGCCACTCTGTATTTTACCCGATAATCCAAAACGGGATAAGAGGCCGGCCTTTTTTTCAAAAGTTTTGAATTTAACATTCTCTCCGAAACGCTCTCGCATTATCGTTCTCAAATCTCCCAACCCATCTATTAAGCCAAGTTCCTTTGCCTTTATCCCAGTCCAGAAAGCTCCACTAAATAGTTCCTCTGGAGAGCCTTTTAATTTTGCACCTCTTCGTGATTTGACCCAGTCCTGAAATAAATGAAAGATTTCACCCTGCAGGGATTTTAGGTGAGCTACGTGATCAGAATTTTCTGGCTGAAAAGGGTCCAACATTCCCTTTTTATCGCCCGTTGAATATATTCTTCTCTCTACACCGATTTTACTGATGGCCTCGGTAAACCCAAACCCAGCGGAAACAACTCCTATAGAACCTATGATTGAGCTGGGGTTAGCATATATCTCATTGGCTGCAAGTGCTATCCAATACCCCCCCGAAGCGGCTACATCTTCGCAAAATACGAAAAC
>Ga0160422_10001943_pt1 | contig 12909 bp, 11 predicted proteins | sample Fk160mmetaG_FD_108192 | JGI IMG/M metagenome (GOLD analysis project Ga0160422, IMG submission 108192) | Marine microbial communities from the Central Pacific Ocean - Fk160115 60m metaG | ecosystem: Environmental > Aquatic > Marine > Oceanic > Photic zone | place: The Central Pacific Ocean...
CAAAACGAATACATTATTTCTAGAACATTTAATGCGTTTGACTACTGTGGAAACATATCTACAGCTACTCAAACTATAACAATAGTTGATACTACAGCTCCAGTATTTACATCAGTTCCTGAGAACTATACAGCAGAGTGTTCTGATGAACTTACTTTGGAGATGGCTACTGCAACCGACAACTGTAGTGAACCATCTGTTACTGTTGATAGTATGACATTGCCTGGAGAATGTGCAGGTGATTACATTATTCTAAGAACATTTACTGCAGAAGACAACTGTGGTAATACTAATACTGTAATCCAAACCATAACAGTAATAGATACTACTGCCCCTGAATACACATTTATTCCAGAGGATTATACTGCTGAATGTTCAGACGAACATCCTATGGAAATTGCAACAGCAACTGATAACTGTGGAGAGGTAACAATCTCTGTAGAAGAGGTAACTACAACTAGCGCTTGTCAAGGAGACTACACGATTACTCGTACGTTCACAGCAACTGACGACTGTGGCAATGCAGCTCCATCAGTAACTCAAACAATTACAATAATTGACACTACTGCTCCGGTGCTTAACATCCCATCGGACTACACTGCAGAATGTTCAGCTTATCACCCAATGGATGAAGCTACAGCAACTGACAACTGTGGCGTAGTAGTTATTACTTTAGATGAGGTAACTACTCCTGGCTCATGTGCAGGTGACTACACTATCACTCGTACGTTCACTGCAACTGATGATTGTGGAAACTCAACAACTGAGACACAAACAATAACGATTATTGACACTACTGCACCAATCCTAACTATTCCTGAGGATTACACAGCAGAATGTTCTGACAACCACCCAATGTATGACGCTATTGCATCTGACAACTGTGGGGAAGTAACGTTAGAAGAAGTAACTGATACAATTCCTGGTGCTTGTGACGGTGAGTACACGATTACTAGAACTTTCACTGCAACTGATGATTGTGGTAACTCTACTTCAGCAACTCAAACAATTACAATTATTGACACAACTCCACCTGTAATTACTCTTCCAGAAGATTACACTGTTGAGTGTGAGTTAGAATTATACTATGATGATGCAACTGCAACTGATGCTTGTAGTCTGGTAGTTGACATAGTACTTTCTCAAGACACAATAATTGTATCTGAGGAGGAGGGCACTTACTTAATTCACAGAACATTTACTGCAACTGATGAATGTGGAAACGAGAGCTCTGCAACCCAAATCATAACAGTAAACGGCAGCGTTGCTGAAGGCGATTGTGATTGTGATGGAAACCAGTTAGATGCTCTTGGCATTTGTGGTGGTGATTGTATTGCTGACTTCGATGGAGACGGAGTTTGTGATGACGAAGAAGTATTTGGATGTACTGAAGAAGGAGCTTGTAACTATGATCCTGAAGCAACCCAAAACAACGGTTCTTGTGAATTTCCTGATTTATTCTACGATTGTGATGGAAACTGTATAAACGATACAGATGGTGATGGAATCTGTGACGAAGAAGAAGTTCCTGGTTGTACAGACCCAACGAACCCAGGATATAACCCATATGCTACTGATGATGATGGATCTTGTTTGGTTGGTGGTTGTGTGTTCTCTTTTGCATGTAACTACGACCCAGAAGCTGATTACATGTTATCTGGATCTTGTGACTTTACAAGTTGTCAGGGTTGTACAGATGAAAATGCATGTAACTACGATCCAGACGCAACTATTGATGACAATAGCTGTGATCTACCACAAGCAGGATACGACTGTGATGGAAACTGTATAAACGACGAAGACGGTGATGGTATCTGTGATGAATTTGAGATTTACGGATGTACTGATCCAAACAACCCAAGCTATAACCCATTCGCAACTGAGGATGATGGTAGCTGTATTGTTGGTGGCTGTGCTTTACCATTTGCTTGTAACTATGACCCAGATGCTGACTACACTATCATCGCTCTTTGTGATTTCGTAAGCTGTCAAGGTTGTACTGACGAAAGTGCTTGTAACTACGATCCAGATGCTACTTTAAACAATGGATCTTGTGAGTACTCAGAAGAATTCTACGATTGTGATGGAAACTGTATCAACGATGATGATGGAGACGGAATTTGTGATGAATTAGAAGTTTATGGTTGTACTGATCCAACAAACCCTGGATATAACCCAGATGCAACAGAAGATGATGGATCTTGTTTAAGCGGAGGCTGTACAATTCCATTTGCATGTAACTTCGATCCAACAGCGGATTACCTAGACATCTTCTCTTGTGACTTCTCATCTTGTACTGGATGTATGGATCCAACAGCATGTAACTTCGATCTAGACGCATCAATTGCTGACAACTCAACATGTACATATGCAGAAACATCATATGATTGTGATGGAAACTGTATAAATGATTCGGATGGAGATGGAGTTTGTGATGAATTTGAGATCTACGGTTGTACAGATCCTGAAGCAACAAACTACAACCCTGAAGCTACAGAGGACAACAACATAACTTGTATATATGAGATGGTGGGTGGATGTACTCTTCCATTCGCATGTAACTTCGATCCAACTGCAGATTACTACCTGCCTGGATCTTGTGATTTCTCTTGTTTAGATATGCTTCCTGTTGCTGAAGGAAGTGGATGTTTTGATCCACTCGCTTGCAACTTTGGTGCTGAAGATGAACCATGTGAATATATTGATGAGGAAGGGGAACCTTGTGTATCATTAGGTTGTACAATTCCAACAGCCTGTAATTTCGATCCAGAGGCACAGTTTAACGACGGCTCGTGTGAATTCATCTCATGCGTTGGTTGTATGAATGTAAACGCATGTGATTTCGACCCTGAAGCAACTATTGCTGGAACATGTGAGGACTTTACTTCATGTGTTGGATGTATGGATGAAAATGCAGACAATTACGATCCAGAAGCAACAATAAATGGATCTTGTATATACTATGGTTGTACAATATTTGGTGCTTGCAACTACGATCCAGAAGCAAATTCAAATGACGGTTCTTGTGACTTCACAAGCTGCATAGGTTGTATGAATACGTTTGCTTGTGATTACGATCCAAACGCAACTATTCCAGGCGAGTGTATATTCCCTGAGCCAGGTTTTGATTGTGAAGGCAACTGCGAGGATGATGAAGATGAGGATGGTATTTGTGACGAGGATGAAATTCCTGGTTGTACAAATAACCAAGCTGATAATTATGACGAAGAAGCAACTGACGATGATGGAAGCTGTATATTCAATATCGATGGGTGTATGGATCCACTAGCTTGTAACTATAACTTTATGGCTACAAATGATGACGAAAGTTGTGAGTTCGAAAGTTGTATAGGCTGTCTGTCAACAGGAGCTTGTAACTATGATCCAACTGCTATATATCAGGGAGATTGTGTTTGGCCTGAAGAAAACTACGACTGTGATGGAAACTGTATAGTTGATACAGACGAAGATGGGGTTTGTGATATATACGAGGTTCTTGGATGCACAGACAACACAGCTATAAATTGGGATGAAGATGCAACGGATGATGATGGGTCATGTATACCAACAGTACTTGGCTGTATGGAAGAGGGTTACTGCAACTACAATCCTGAGGCAAACGTTAGCGATGATAGTTGTGAGCTGGATTCTTGTACGGGATGTATGGAGTCAAACGCTTGTAACTTCAACGAAATCGCAATCTACCCTGACACTTGTGTTTATGAAGATGAAGGATATAACTGTGACGGAGTTTGTGTAGAGGACACAGATGGTGATGGAGTTTGCGACATGTTTGAAGTGGTAGGATGTACAGACCCTGATGCTTGTGGATACAACCCTGATGCTACAGATGACGATGGTTCGTGTTTCTACGTTGATACAGATATCTTCAATTGTGATGGCACTTGTATTGATGATGCTGACGGAGATGGAGTTTGTGATCAGAATGAAGTTTTTGGATGTACGAATCACTGTGCTTGTAACTACAATGCTGATGCAACTGACGACGATGAATCTTGTGCTTATGACGATTGTTCGGGATGTATTTATGCTAATGCATTGAACTACGATGCAAATGCTATTTACGATGATGGAAGCTGTGAATTTGAAGGATGTATTGATTCGAGTTACACTAATTACAACCCGTTAGCAAACGTTCAGGGTGATGCAGTTTGTTCTAATTCGCCAGCTAATGCTGACTTTACGGGGGATAACTTCGTTCAGCTAGACGATCTATTGCAGTTCTTAACTGTGTACTCGACAGAGGCACCAAACTTTGGTGATCAGGTTTGGGCTCAAGAAGCGTGTGACTTAACACCAATTGATGATGTTACATTATTGGAGGGCGTTGGATTTGCTGACGGGGATCCTGCTGCAGAATGCTATGTGAATGAAGGATGTACTTATGCTGGAGCAATCAACTACGATGCAGAGGCAGAATCTGATGCAGGTTTCTGTGTTTTCCCTGGATGTACAGATGCTGCAGCAATCAACTTCAATTCGGTGGCTAATGTAAATGATGGAACTTGTAAGTACTCTCCATGTCCTGACTTCAATGGAGACGGAGCTATATATGCAGGAGACTTATTAGATTTCCTAACTTCTTGGGGAGCTATCTACTAAATAGCTAATGAGCAATAAATTGAAAAGGCTCCATCTATAAGGTGGGGCCTTTTTTTATTTAGTACTTTTACTGAACCTCTAATAAAAAGAAAATGGGAGCAACTGAAATAGTATTTGTCTTTGTCGTGTATTTGCTGTTTTTTGGGGCGAAGGGTATTCCTTCTCTAGCCAAAACTCTAGGCGAGGGTGTTAGACATTTCAGGAGTGCAACCGATGAAATCCAAAGGGAAATTCTCGATACAGGAAATGAGATTAAAACTGATTTTAGAGAGGTGAAAAAGAAGACTAGTAGCGTAGCTGATAACGCCAAAAAATTATGATAGAACTTGTAGTGGGCCTTACACTTCTTGTATTTGGTGGTGATGTGCTCGTTAGGCATGCATCAGCATTTGCAATCAAATCTGAGGTACCCCCTTTAATTGTGGGGCTTACAGTAGTATCTATCGGTACTTCATCGCCTGAATTGTTCGCATCGCTTCAGGCGGTTTGGACTGGGGCAAACGGAATTGCAGTAGGGAATGTGATAGGATCGAATATTGCTAATCTTGGTTTGGCCTTGGGATTAACGGCTATGATAAAGCCAATGGTTGTAGACAGAAGCGTACTTGGTATGGATCTGCCGTTGATGGTGTTTGTTACCTTGTTGTTTGGTCTATTAGCACTTGAAGGACAATTCAACAAAGTTGATGGAGTTATTCTTATGACTGGATTAATAGGTTATATCTGGTTTCAAATCAGAAGATCCAAGGCTTTTAAGGAGGAGGAAGAATTTAAGGAGGTTAAAGAGGGAGCCAAAATTGCAGATAAGAGCTATGCTTATTTGGTTCTTTTGATGACTATTGGTTGTGTGATGCTTTATGTAGGTTCAGAGACATTTATTGAGGGAGCTAGCATAATTGCAAAGAAGTTAGGGGTGAGTGATTTGACAATCGGGGTGACTGTAGTTGCTTTTGGAACTAGTGTTCCAGAGATTGTTGCTTCGTTGGCAGCGGCATTAAAAGGCCAAGGTGATTTGGGCATTGGAAATTTGGTTGGTTCGAATATCATGAATATCCTTCTTGTTTTAGGCGGTTCTTCATTAGTTGGAAACTTACCTGTCGACCCACAAGTGATGGAGTTCGATTTTTGGTGGATGCTCGGAACAGCAGCCCTACTATACCCCATCTTAAAAATTGGCAAAAACATAAGCCGATTTGAAGGAAGTATTTATGTCGTTTGTTATTTGACATTTATATACTTCACGTTAGTATAATCAGTAACTTTACAAGCATGAGTATACATAAAGACGCTAAGCGCATCACTACTCAGGTGGTGTACGAGATGAAGCAAAACGGAGAGAAGATCTCTATGCTAACGGCATACGATTTCTCTATGGCTAAAATCGTTGACCAGGCTGGTATTGATATCATACTTGTTGGCGATAGTGCATCAAATGTGATGGCAGGTCACGAGACTACTCTTCCCATTACCCTAGACCAAATGATATACCACGCGCAAGCAGTTGTTAGAGCAGCTAAACGTGCATTAGTAGTGGTTGATTTACCATTTGGAACGTATCAAGGAAATTCTAAGGAAGCTCTGAATTCAGCAATCCGCATCATGAAGGAGAGCGGTGCGCATGCTGTAAAGCTCGAAGGAGGTAGAGAGGTTAGAGAGTCTATTGAAAGGATTTTGTCAGCTGGAATACCTGTAATGGGTCACCTAGGACTTACTCCTCAATCGATTTATAAGTTTGGAACTTACACTGTTAGGGCAAAAGAAGAGGGAGAAGCCCAAGCTCTAAAAGACGACGCAAAAATGCTCAGCGATATAGGATGCTTCTCAATTGTGTTCGAGAAAATTCCAGCTCAATTAGCTGGCGAGGTAACGGCCACCTTAGACTGTCCAACAATAGGTATAGGTGCCGGAGCAGATTGCGATGGCCAAGTATTAGTGCTACACGATATGTTGGGCATTACACAGGAGTTTTCGCCTAGATTCCTACGTAGATACTCGAATTTAGGAGAGCACATGCTTGGCGCAATTAAATCTTATGTAAGCGATGTAAGAGCACAAGACTTCCCATCTAAGGACGAACAATATTAGTGTGAAAGTGTCGGACGGATCTCGTAAATTTCTAAGGCAACCAAAGAAGCCCATCGTAATGAGCACGGCTTCAAACCTGCAGGTGCTTTACGAGGACAACCACATCATAGCGGTAAATAAGAGAAGCAGTGACGTAGTCCAAGGGGACGGCAAAGGAGATAAGAGTCTGTGTGAGGTAGTTGCAGAATACGTAGCAAAGAAGTACAACAAACCTGGCAAGGCATTTATAGGAACAGTTCACAGATTAGACAGGCCAGTGAGCGGAGTTATTCTATATGCAAAAACCTCAAAAGCACTGTCGAGATTGACAACTATGTTCAGGCATAGAGAAGTTCAGAAGACGTATTGGGCTGTGGTAAAACCAGATATCAATCCTTCAGAAGGACATGTCGTAAACTATCTTAAGAAAAATCAAAAGCAGAATAAAAGTTACGCCTACGACTCTCCTGGAGAGGATAGAAAAGAAGCTGAGCTTATGTACAAGAAAATAGGCGAAGGTGATCACTATTCATTTGTAGAAGTGACGCCCAAATCTGGAAGACATCACCAGATTAGAGTCACTTTGGCTTGGCTTGGGTCTCCAATTAAGGGAGATGTCAAGTACGGAGCAAAGAGGACAAATGATAATGCATCTGTTCACCTTCACGCCAGGAGGATAGATTTTGTACATCCAGTTAAAAAGGAGGCTGTAACAATTATTGCGCCTCCACAGGAGGATACGCTTTGGGATAAGTTCTTAACAATAGACTTAAAAAGAGAGTGAGATAATTACCTTTGAGTTCCGAAAAAAAAAGAAAAGAGAAACAACGAATTATGAGTTCACCTGAATTAGTGAATTGCCTAATTATAGGTTCAGGCCCTTCGGGCTTTACTGCAGCAATCTACGCTGCTCGAGCAGATATGAAACCAGTGTTATATCAAGGCGCACAGCCTGGTGGGCAACTAATGGAAACTACTGATGTAGATAATTTCCCTGGATACCCTGAAGGTATCAACGGTCCACAAATGATGATAGACCTTGAAAACCAGGCCAAAAGATTCGACACAGATGTAAGATCTGGTTGGATTACTAAGGTTGACTTTTCAGGCGACATTCACAAGATTTGGGTTGGTGAAGGAGATTCAGCGTTAGAAATTCACGCAAAGACAGTAATTATTTCTACAGGTGCATCTGCAAAGTGGCTTGGTCTAGAAAGCGAAATCAGATTGCGAGATATCGGAGGAGGAGTTAGCGCCTGTGCTGTTTGTGACGGATTCTTCTACAGAGGCCAAGACGTAGTAATTGTGGGTGCTGGAGATTCAGCATGCGAAGAAGCTTCTTACTTAGCAAAACTATGCAATAAGGTGACAATGCTTGTGCGTCGTGACGAAATGCGCGCATCAAAAGCAATGCAACACAGGGTTAGAGGGATGGAGAATATAGAAATCCTCTACAACACAGAAACTGTAGAAGTTGTTGGAGAAGATGCTGTAGAAGCTGTCAAAGTGAAGAACAACCAAACAGGAGAAGAAAGCACTCTTGAAGCAACTGGATTCTTTGTTGCTATTGGCCACACTCCTAACACTGCAATTTTCAAAGACTTCCTTGAACTTGATGAGCAAGGATATATAGTCCAAACCCACCCAGGCACTTCTTTAACTAATGTTGAAGGCGTATTCTGGAGCGGTGACTGTGCAGACAAAATTTACAAGCAAGCAGTAACTGCTGCAGGCTCTGGCTGCATGGCAGCACTTGACGCTGAGCGTTACTTAGCTGCAAAAGGGGATCACTAAAAATGACTTTTAAATTGGCGCAATATCCGAGAGTATTTCTCGTGATGTTGTGCCTTTTTGATGCGCCGTTATTGAGCTTACAGGATTCTGTCGAGCCTTTGAGCACATACTCTAAAGAAGAACTACTAGGCCAAATCAACCCTGCTTCTCACCCAGCATTCTCTGAAATCCCAAACCACTTGTGCAACAGTTCTGGGCTCTATTTGAGAACAGAAGTGTTAGATGCTTTTTTAGATCTTGAGAAAAATGCTAGAGACGAAGGGATAAGACTAAAGGTCATATCTGCAACAAGGAGCTTCAAACATCAAAAGAGGATTTGGGATAGGAAATGGCAGCGGACAAAATACATGGGTTGGAGTGAAATTGAAAAAGCCAAAGACATCCTAACCTACAGTTCAATGCCTGGGACTTCAAGACATCATTGGGGCACAGACATTGACCTCAATTCTCTAGAAAATGAATACTTCTTGAGTGGAGAAGGGTTAAAAGTATTCGAGTTCTTAGAACGATGTGGAAACGAAATCGGTTTCTCTCAGGTTTATACTGACAAAATAAATGGCCGAACTGGTTATGAAGAAGAAAAATGGCATTGGTCATACATTCCTGTTTCATCAGTAATACTTGAGGAATATAACAAATTCATCAGAAATGATGACATAAGTGGATTTAATGGTTCAAACTCAGTTGATTCGATAAAAATAATACCCTATTACGTCAATGGTATAGCAAAATAATAAATTGTTTATTTTGTTTATTTTGAATATTTCGTTTATTTTTGTCAATAAAAATACGAAAATGACATCAAATCCTACAACGTCAGAAAAAGCAATTGCAAGTGAAACTTTAGACTTTTTAAGCTCTCACTGCCCCACCCTTTTACAAGAAAAAAAGAACGGCGTGCTAAACATTACAATCGAGGAGAAGGCGATATCATTCACTGTTCCCAGAAAGGCATTTAACGTCTTAATCAGAACACTTGAAACCATGTCACTAGGAAGCGGCGGAATGCTAACTACACAACAAGTAGCAAACAGACTAAACGTCAGTAGACCCTTTGTTGTAAAACTCCTCGAAAGCGGTGTAATTGCACACATAAAAGTCGGAAAACACAGAAGAGTTAAACTAAGCGATTTACTCGCGTATGAAAGGAATTTATGAACGAAACTACTAAGAGCCATATCCTATTACATTCGGTAGTAGCAATATTTGGGTTTACAGGGATTTTAGGAAAGCTGATTAGCATTGACGCAATTCCATTAGTGTTTTGGCGAACAACGATAGGTGGCCTAGTAATCCTAATATGGCTGGTAATTAGAAAACAAATCACTAAAAAATCGAGATCCACAATTTTAAAGATGTCCGGTGTAGGGCTTTTAGTTGCATCTCACTGGATTCTCTTTTTCGCGTCAATAAAAGCAAGTACTGTAAGTGTCGCTCTTGCAATGGTTGCAACAACACCAATGTTTGTAGGACTCATCGAGCCAATTGTATTTAAACGCAAGCTCGACTGGAAAGAGATTTTTGTCTCAGCAATTGTGATAGTGGGGATTAGTACAATTTTCAAAATAAGTGTAGAGTATCACCTTGGGATGATTTTGGGTTTAGCTTCAGCGTTTCTTGCTGGACTATTTGCAACATTTAATGGAGTTCTAGTGAAAACATACGATGCGAGCAACATCTCAATGATTGAACTTTTGTCTGCAAGTTTAGGCATCACCCTTCTACTTGCATGCACAGGAGGCATAAACTCAGAGCTATTTATTTTGAGCTCATCAGATTGGCTTTGGATTAGCATACTTTCTATCGTAGCAACATCTTTTGCATTCATCGCTAGCACCTCAGTAATGAAGGTCCTAACTCCTTTCACAACAGCAATAGCAATCAACTTAGAACCTGTTTACGCCATCATCTTAGCAGTAGTGTTCTTTGGGGATGAGGAAATGATGGGAGTGGATTTTTACTTTGGGGCATCACTTATAATTGGTGCAGTGATTATTAATACCTTAATTAAAAGAAAGAAGGACAGGTGAAACCACAACCTCCCTATTAGGTTGTGATTTTCACTGCTTCTAGGACTAAAAATTTGAACAATTGTAAAGATATATCAGACAAGCTATACTGCATAAGATGGATTCTCATACTGGTCTGGCACAGTTGACATTGACGGTGGATGCATAATAATGGAGCTATACTAATTGCTTTAATACAATATAAAAAGGGCACCTAGTTGGGACCCTTTTCTTTGCTTAAAGCTATATTAACACAACAAAAACAAATCCACTTTCACATCTAGGACGATGGTGCACTAAAGAAAAAGTTTATTGTTGATCAAGCTGGATCTTTACTCTAAGAATTCTTTCGGTGCTGAAGACATGCATCTATATTTAGCTGACTAAGATATGTTGTGTGAATAGCTGTAAATTAGAAGCCTAAAATCTATAGTATGAAGCATGTGCTTTTATTTAATTTTTTGCTAATTCCTTGTATCCTCATGAGTCAAAATGACACTATTTATTTTAAAAATTTAAATGATGCAGAAAGAAAGATCATAATTGACAAAGGAACAGAACCACCATACTCTGGAACATATGTAGACCATTTCGAAACAGGCACATATTGTTGCAAAGCTTGTGGCACAGAATTGTATAATTCTACTCATAAATTTCCATCATCATGTGGATGGCCATCTTTCGATGGTGAAATAAAAAATGCGATAAAAAGAAAGGCTGACATTAGTTTTGGGATGACGAGAACAGAAATACTTTGTGCGAAATGTGGGGGGCATTTAGGACACGTGTTTGAAGGTGAACAGCTAACCGATAAAAATGTTAGACATTGTGTAAACTCTATTTCTTTGATATTTGTCGAAGAAAAGAATAGATAACTAACATCATTCTTTTCCACTCTTGCTGTTAATTATCGCTAATCAATACTATCATTGAGACTTGAAGATTTACCGAGGCTGTAAGTAACTTGCAGTAGATGATGCAATCGACTAAAAGAGATGAAAAGAAAGGAGTGGATAGTTAAATATTTGTTGGAATTTGTTATAATTGTTTTAGGTATAACTGTTTCGTTTTGGGTAAATCAACTTTCAATTAACGCTCAGAATAATAGGGAAAGATTTAAAGTCTTGAACAGCTTAAAAGAAGAAGCTGATGAGATTTATGCGTACTGTCAAGAACGAAAAGAAAACTGGAATCAAGATTTATTAATACTTAATTCACTGTTAGATGATAATTCTATAGCAATTAAATCTGAGAATATAAATAAAAGTAGAATTCAATTCACACTAATTTATTACAGAGTTTTTGAACCCCCTACTGACCGTTATCATTCAATTATTAATTCAGGTCAACTTAAATATTTACACTCAGAAAAAATCAAAGAATTGATCAGTAAACTTCATATCACATATTCTACATACGTTCAAACTACAATTGAACATGAAAGGGAACTTAGAGAAGAATTACTAAAATTAATATTGAATGATCACCCTAATTTTATTTTAAGTAAAGACAATCGAAATATATCTCTTGAAAAATATTATCACATGTTACATATTGCAGTCAGTGAAGATGATAATTTACACTCTTCTTTAATTTTGTTGAGGGATTATCAAAAAAACAGGACCAAATGGCTGGAATTATACTTGGCACTTGTTGAAGATTTAAATACTGAAATAGATTTAGCCTTAAAATTTAATTAAATCCCCATATAATCCTCAACAACAACATCATCGGTACTTGGTTGTTGTAATTGCTTAATAAGTGACTGCATATCAAAGAAATCCTGTTCTTTTTTAATTTTTGATTCTGTCATAGTCACTAAGGTTGTTCCTGATAAATTCAACTTATTTCCTGTCGCTGGAATCCCAAAAAAATCTCCTGTATGAGTACCTTTAAAATTCCAGTGTTTTACAATACGATCACCTTGTCCAAAAGCGTCAATTATAGTGAACTCGATATCATCAAATCCATTAAGATAATTCATGTAAAAATCCTTAATCGCCTCAATACCTACTAAATCACCATTTGAAGTAACAACTATAACGTCTTGATGAAAATTAGTTTCGTTAATAACAGTTGTGTCTCCCGACAAGAATTGAGTCCAGATATTTTCATATTTTTCTAAATCCTGTTCAAATGTATCATGAACATCTATTTTCATATTAGTATTTGTCGTACAGGAAGTAATTACGAATAATAGTAGGATGGATAAGTTTTTCATAAGATTAAAAAAATGAGTATATAATTAAAACATAAACATAAGGAAAGTCTATCCCTTTGATTTAAATTTCTATTAAAAAATAAGTTATAAAATTCAATTTATTGTCACAAATAATTACAAGTTCACCAATCGCATTTATTTACTAATTTTAGAGTTATGATTTATGAAACTTGGCAACTTTGGGCTTTACTATCCTTG
>Ga0160422_10001944_pt1 | contig 12907 bp, 13 predicted proteins | sample Fk160mmetaG_FD_108192 | JGI IMG/M metagenome (GOLD analysis project Ga0160422, IMG submission 108192) | Marine microbial communities from the Central Pacific Ocean - Fk160115 60m metaG | ecosystem: Environmental > Aquatic > Marine > Oceanic > Photic zone | place: The Central Pacific Ocean...
AGTCAACACAAAAATAAAGCAAAAGCAATGAAAATTCTGCTTTCCAGAGTTTATGAAAAACAACAAAAAGAAAAAGAAGAAAAATTAGCAAGTAAAAGAAAGTTATTAGTTGGTAGTGGAGATAGATCAGAAAAAATAAGATCCTATAACTTTCCTCAAGGAAGAATTACAGATCATCGAATAAACTTAACTTTATATAAGTTGGAAGAAGTATTATCAGGTAATGCATTAAATGATATTATAGAAGCATTAAAAGAAGCGGACCAGGAGCAAAAAGTAAAAGATTTAAAATGAGAATAAATGATTTTATAAAAAAAAAAATAAGTGCATTTAATAAAAAAAATATAAGCAACCCTTCGTTCGAAGTAAGATATATAATTAAAGAAAAATTAGGTATTAGCTTAGAAGAACAACTGTTTAATGAAAATTTCTTTCTTGATAATAGGCAAGTTATAGAACTTGAGAAAATATTTGACGAAAGATTTCTAGGGAAACCTTTAGAAAGAATTTTTAATAAAATCAGCTTTAGAGATGTAGAGTTGGAAATCAATAAACATACGTTTTCTCCTAGAATTGATAGCGAGATTTTAATTGATATTTTGATAGATGAAAAACTTCCAATTAAAGATATTTTAGAGCTAGGAACAGGCTCAGGGGCATTATCAATTTCTTTATTAAAACATTATAAAAAAGCTAAATGTATTGTTACTGATGTCAAGAAAGAAGCCATTTACATAGCAAAAAAAAATGCTATACTTAATGATACTTTCAACCAAATGCAGTTTATTTGTTGTGATTGGTTAAGTTGTTTTAATAACCTGAATTTTGATGTTATAATTTCTAATCCTCCTTATATTAAAAAAGAGGATATTAAGAATTTAGATGCAAAGGTTAAAGATTATGATCCTTATTTAGCTTTAAATGGGGGCAAGGACGGTTTAACCGCTTTTAGGGTAATAATAAATAGTATAAAAAAAATAGGAAAAAAAAATTTACCAGTTTTATTTGAAATAGGCTTTGATCAAGCTGAAGAAATCATTGATATAATGAAAGAAAATAATTTTAAAGATATAAAAGTTTTTAATGACTACTGCAGTACACCCAGATGTGTATTAGGAAAAACTTAATACAAAAAGGCCAAAATTGATGAAAAGAAATAACTCTTTTAAAAGAAACAAAGGGAAGACATTAAAAAAGCAATCTACCATGAACAATAATGGGTACAGGTTTAAGTCAGAAAATAAACCTAAAGGAAAACCCCTAGAAGTTATGGGAAAATACGAAATACTAGCAAGAGATGCCTCTTCTGCAGGAGATAGAGTAGCTGCAGAAAACTTCATGCAACACGCCGAACATTATCTACGAGTTAGTAACGCAAATAAAGAAAAAAAGTTAGATAATTAAGTTCTCCCCTTGTGTTGTTATCAAAGAACAACCATATCTAATTGAGTAGTATGATGAACTTAGATAATTTTGATCAGCAAACGAGCCTAATAATCAATACGGCATTTAATTACGCCTCTGAAAATGAATATGCTTATTTTTCTCCTATAAATATATTAGAAGTATTACTCAATGCTGACAAGACAATAAAGTCAACACTAACGTATTTTTCAATTAACACGAATAAGCTCTATTTAGAAGTTCAAGAATTATCAAGAAAATCAAAGAAAAAAAGTAATAACCAAGAAACCTTGGTACAAGGAACTGTAGTTATGTTAATAAAATATGCTCAAAATGAAGCTGAAAAATTAAATTATAGAAAAATTAATGTAAATTTACTACTACTAGCTTTAACATCTGACATATCTCCACAAACAAAGTTAATAATTGAAAAGTTTGGTTTGACTCATAATAAACTATTAAATTTTTTAAAAGAAAATAGAAAATCCTCACAAGAAGAATTTGAGTTCATAAAGAAATATACATCTAATATTACTGAGCTTGCATTAAATAATAAAATTGACCCTATAATAGGTCGTGAAGAAGAAATTAAAAGGACAATACAAGTTATTTCTAGAAGAACTAAGAACAACCCTATTTTAATTGGCGCACCAGGTGTTGGAAAAACAGCGATAGCAGAAGGAATAGGAATTAAAATAATAGAAGGACAAATTCCTGATAACATGAAAGACTTCAAGCTTCTATCCTTAGACTTATCTGCAATGTTAGCAGGTGCAAAATTTAGAGGTGAATTTGAAGAAAGACTTAAAAGTCTAATAGATGAAATTAATGCTCACGGAAGTATTATATTATTTATAGATGAAATTCACACAATTGTTGGTACAGGTGCGGGTGAAGGTAGTCTTGATGTTGCTAATATTATAAAACCTGCATTAGCAAAAGGTGAACTTAATTGCATTGGAGCAACTACCTTAGATGAATATAGAAAGTACTTCGAAAAAGACTCTGCTCTCACCAGAAGGTTTCAACCTGTTTTTGTAAGAGAACCATCAGTAAATGACGCTATTGCAATTCTAAGAGGGCTTAAAGAAAAGTATGAATTACATCATGGTATTAGTATTTCAGACAAAGCAATAGTGTCAGCAGTTAAGCTGTCAGATAGATATATTACAACTAGAAAACTCCCAGACAAGGCAATTGATTTAATAGATGAAGCTACGAGTAAAAGAAAGATTGAAATGAAATCTAAACCCGTCGAAGCCGAAACTTATGAAGGGAAAATTGTAAAGAATAAAATAGAAATCGAATCTTTAAAAAGTGAAAAAGAAACTTCTAAGGAAAGAGTAAATAAATTAGAAGAAGAAAATAAATTACTAACAGATAAGCTTACTAATATTATTGAAAGATGGAGAACTCAAGAGGAAAAATTCAATACCTTAAATGCTCTTAAAGAAGAGCTTGATACAAAAAAAATAGACTTAATAAATGCTGAGAGAAAAGGAGATTTGACTCTAGCAGGAAAACTAACTCATTTGATTATACCTCAAATTGAAGAAAATATTAAAAATATTCAAATTTCAAATCAAAAAATTTTAGAGACAAAAAAAGTAACCGAAAATGATGTTGCTATTATTTTGTCAAACTGGACAGGAATACCTACTACTAAAATATTGGAGACTGAAAAGTCATCACTATTAAATTTGGAAGGTATACTACATAAAAAAATAATAGGACAAGATAAAGCCATTACTGCTATTACTTCTGTAATAAAAAGATCTAGAATAGGCATAAATAATCCAAAAAAACCTATAGGCTCTTTTTTATTTTTAGGACCTACTGGTGTAGGAAAAACAGAACTAGCCAAAACATTAGCAACTTATTTATTTAATAGCGAGAAAGAAATGTTATCAATAGATATGTCTGAATTTTCAGAAAAACACTCTATTTCTAAGCTAATTGGTTCTCCTCCTGGATACGTTGGATTTGATGACGGTGGTAGGCTAACTAGAGAAGTAAGAGAAAGACCCTTTAAAGTGATTTTATTTGATGAAATAGAAAAGGCACATCCTGAGATATTTAATATATTTTTGCAAATTTTGGATGAAGGTAGGCTAATTGACGGAAAGGGGAAATATGCAGATTTTAAAAATACAATTATAATATTAACCTCTAATCTAGGTAGTAACTTTCTATTAGAAGGAAAGAAAAATAAAGTATTAGAAGTTCTTAAAAAAAAATTTAGGCCCGAGTTTTTAAATAGGTTAGATGATATAATTTTTTTTGATAAACTTACAAAAAAAGATATTGATTTGATAGTAAAAAAAGAATTGCTAGATTTTAAAAACAGATTAATTGAAAAAGAAATTTGTATTGAGTTCTCTAATGAATTAATTAATTATTTCGCAATAAATGGCTACAATCATGAATATGGCGCTAGGCCACTTAAGAGATTAATAGAAAAAAAACTAGGAACTTTTATTGCGGATGAAGTTATTAAAAATAACATTAAAAAAAAGAACAATATTTTTTTGGATATAAAAGGAGATAATTTTACTTATAATCTTGACTAATATAATCAGAAATTTTTAATAAAATGTTATCTCTTTCTAACTTAAAGCTTTCAAGTTCTTTTTTTTCTAGTATTTTCTGTTCAGGCAATCTTAGCTTTTGCGGGTTAATTTGCTTTCCATTTAATATAATTTCATAATGAAGATGAGGTCCAGTAGATCTTCCAGTTGATCCCACATAACCTATTGTTTGACCTTGCTTAACATTAAAACCTTGTTTGATTTTTCTAGCAAATTGATGTAAGTGAGCATAAGCAGTTTTATACTCAGAGTTATGTCTAATTCTTATATATTTTCCATAAGCTCCGTAAATGTTTGCTCTTTCTACAATACCATCTCCTGCTGCATATACAGGAGTACCTTTTTTAGCTGCAAAATCTACCCCTTTGTGCATTTTACTATAGCCTAAAACTGGATGCATTCTTTTACCAAATCCTGATGAAAGTCGTGCTCCGTCAATTGGGGTTTTCATTAATGTCTTTCTTATACTTTTTCCATCAAAGTCAAAGTATTGATGTTCATTTGTATCATCCTCATATCGAAACATATCCATTCTACTATTTTTTAATTTAGCTGAGGCATAAATAATATTTCCGGGCATAATCATTTCATCTTTATGATTCTTAAGAAATTCATAATATACATTGAAATTATTTGATTTTCGTATGTCTCTTTGAAAATCAATTGAATAACTAAATAGTCTTACCATATCAATTAAAATTTCTAATGGTAAACCTACATCCAAAGAGTCAACATAAAGACTTTTTTTAATTTCAATTTTTTTAAATAATAAAACTTTTTTAAAAGGTCTTTGAAAGACATATTCTTTAAAATTAGCATCAACTTTTATCACCTGAATTTCTTTTAGGTAATTTATTTCTATTGACAAACCAAAAAACTCCTCATTTTTAAAAGCTAGACTTATTTCTTGCTCGGGTCTTATCATTTTAGGATTATATATATTCTTTAAGCTATTTAGTAAACTTCCTATTTGTCTTTGAGGTACTTTTTCTTTTTTTAACGTCTCAAATAAATTGCTGCCTTTATTTATTCTTATTTTCTTTTTTTTCAGTTCGGGGTCATTTAAAAGACTAATTCTTGTTTGATTTATTTTGTTATTAATTTTCAAATATGAATTTATCTTTTCAGAAAGTTTTTTATTTACTAATTCTGTCGAGACTTTTATTGCCTCATAACCTGCAGGACCTAGGTAAGTTAGGATAGAAGTTTTAGAGGAAAGTATAATATAAAATGCTAAAATTTTTGATTTACTTATTCTAACTACTTTACCCTTAGTATTAATCTTAATCCTTTCTGGATTTAAATAAGTCGAAAAAGTCTTTATAATCTCTATGATTTCCTTTCTATTGGAGTTAGGAGAATATAAAATTTTAATCAGACTATCACCTTTTTCAAAGGTAATTTCTTCCTCAGAAAGGGTGGAATTTATTTTAGGTTTGCTTATTATATTTCTTTCTATTTCTAGCAAATTGTCATTATTAACCACTTCATCTAATCCCTTTTCTAAAAACCTATGGGCATACCTGGAAGAAGTAATAAATGTTTTAAATTTATTATTTATTTTTTTTACTAAAACAGCCTCTAATCCATCTATACTTACAGCAAAAGAATCCATACTTTTACTTGCAAAAGGAAGAATTATATAACTGGATTCAGTAAGTCTCTCAGGAGGAAAAGCCTTTTTAAATGCCTGAACAGCTAAAAAAGAGTCTTCAAAGTTAAAACCTGCTCCTTCAAGAACTCCTTTAAATAACTCCTCATTAAATTGCTCTTTATGATTATTACTTTTTTTTTCTAATAAATTAGAAAATGTGCTCTCGGTTTTTAAAAAACCTAAAACTAAAATTAAAACAATTATATGTAATACTAATTTTATAGCTCTAAATAAATTGTAATTCATCTATCTCTTTTTTCATTAATTGTTTTATTCCTGGATCACTAATATAATGCCCTGCTTGTCTTGCTGTAATCAATTTAACGTTCGATAAATTATTACTAAATAAAAATGAATTAATAGGAGGACATAAAAGATCATATTCACCTTGTATAATTGAGATAGGAATTTCCTTCAGACGATTTTTATATTTAATAAGTTGGTTTTCTTCTAAAAAAAAGTTATTTTTTATGTAATGATTTTCAATAAAAGGAGTATTAGGAGATCTCTTATATCTATCTTTGTCTTTTTCTTCTTTATTTAAGATGGATTTAAAGTCATGATCAAATGATATTATTGAAGATAAATTTTTTTCATACTCCTGCCATAATTCTGCTCCAATACTAGCTATTCTAAGGTCAGGGCTTTCTAGCATTTCTCCAAGTTTTTTAATTGGATTTTCATCTATCCTATTTTTTAAGGTTATATTCAAATCTTTAATAAGTGATGGTTTAAAAATAGAAGGCGCATCATAAAAAGCCCACTTTAATTCTTTTGCAGTACCTAAAAATAAAGATCTTAAAACCATACCTTTAACTCTTTTTGGGTATTTTTCAGCATAAGCAATTGCCAATGTCGATCCCCATGAACCTCCAACAACAAACCATTTATCTATTTCTAAGTATTCCCTAATAAACTCTATATCTTTTATTAAGTCAGTCGTAGTATTTTTTTTTAATAATCTTTTAGGAGTGGATTTGCCTGATCCTCTTTGGTCAAGAAATATGACTCTATATATTTTACTGTTGAATAACTTTTTTTGCCAATTAGCGCATCCGCTGCCTGGACCTCCATGTAAAAAAATAACTGGAATACCATTAACTTTTCCGTATTCTTCTAGATACAATTGATGTAAATCTCTTTTAATTTCATGTCTTGCAAATGACTTTTTTATGTTATATAACATTATAAATTAAAATTTTTATTATGAAGAAAAAAATACATCCAAACTATCACGATATAAAAGTTGTAATGACTGATGGTACTGAGTTTACTACAAAATCTACTTGGGGTAAACAAGGAGAAACTTTAAAGCTAGACGTAGACCCTCTTTCTCATCCAGCCTGGACAGGTGGTGGTACTCAATTAAGGGAAAATGCAGGACAAGTAGCTAGATTCAAAAAAAAGTTTGGAAACTTCAAGGTTTAACACTTATTCTTTCTAATTCTTTTCTAATTTTTTTTGGAATTTCTACTTTCTCTTTCATTTCATTTCTTTTTACAAAAACATGTACAAAATACCCTTCAGCACAAGCCACATCTTCTTCAAGTTTAAAAAGCGCAATATCATATATAATACTTGTTTTACCAATTTTAAATGTTGATAATCCTGCCTCTACTTTTTCCGGGTAACTCAATGATTTTCTAAATTTACACCTAGTTTCTGGAGATATTGCGATAACTTCAGAACATAAAGGATTGTAATCACAAATATTAATTAAAAATCTGTTTATTACTGAATCAAAAATAGAATAATATATTATATTGTTTAAATGACCAAAAATATCATTGTCACCAAATCTAGTATCTATTTTTTCAAGATAATTATAATTAGATTTAATTTTCAATATACCCACTAATCAAGTTTCTAACTACATTAGACTTTTCATGAATATGGAAATGACCACAACTATCTATAACTTTAATAGAAGAGTTTTTCATATTTCTACTTAGGTCATAACCACTTTTTGCAGGAGTCATGATATCTTTTTTTCCTGCAATAATAAGACAAGGAGTATCAATTTTTTTAATCCGCTCTAGGTCTACGGTGTACTTATCACATGCATTAAGGTCGCGATAAAGATTTTTTTCTGATGTTTTATTCATTAAAACATTTACGAAGTTAGTTAAGTTTAAACCTATTAATTGATTACCTCTTAACTTACCTTCACTAGTAAGCGACCAATCAATCATTTTCTCTATCGCCTCTTTGCTATTTTTTTTACTAATATTTAATAGAAAATTGCTAACTTTCATAGGAAATGCTACTCCTATTAATATAGCTTTTCTTACGGCGAAATATTCTTTAATTAAAATATTTAAGCAGACTAAACTTCCCATACTATGACCAATTAAAATATTTTTTTTTGAAGAATACTTTTTAACAATATTTTGCACAAATTTTGCCATTTCATCAATACTTGAGAGTCCTTTTCCACTGTTGTCGCCATGACCAGGAAAATTTATAGCTAATGTAGAATATCCTTTAAAAAAATAATATCTATTCAACAAAGACCAAAATGTTTGATCACAACCAGCTCCATGAATAAAGATTATTAATGAACTATTATTTTTAGATTTTTTGTAATTATAGTTATGGTTTATTTTGGACATTAATCTACCTAAAAGCTTTTAATAAAGCATTATTAATGTCTTTCATTAGGTCATCTAAATCCTCTATACCCACAGATAGCCTAATTAAATCTTCTGTAATTCCAAGTTTTTTAAGCTCTGCTTTGCTAAGTTGAGCATGAGTAGTGCTTGCTGGATGAATTACTAATGATTTAGCATCACCTATATTTGCTAAATGTGAGAATACTTTTAAGCTTTCTATAAATTTTATTGCAGACTTTTTTCCACCTTTTAATCCTAATGAAATAATAGCTCCAGCTCCTTTTGGCATAAGTTTAACAGCAAGATTGTGACCTTTATGAGACTTTAAACTAGGATGCTTGACCCAAGCTACCTCTTCTTTTCCAGAAAGAAATGAGGCTATATATTCAGCATTAGATACATGTTTCATCATTCTGGGACCCAATGTTTCTACACCCAACATTATGTAAAAAGCATTTTGAGGTGATAATGAAGAACCAAAATCTCTTAACCCTTCAGCCCTAGCTCTGCTTAGGAAGGCTCCAGGTCCAAATTCTTCATAAAAATTTAAATTGTGATATCCTAAATACGGTTCGGTAAGGTTTTTAAATTTTTTTGTTTGGCTCCAATCAAAGCTTCCACTGTCAATTACAGCACCTCCAACTGCTATACCATGACCTCCTATGAATTTAGTTGCGGAGTGCATTACTAGATTTGCCCCAAAGTCAAATGGATTACATAAATATGGAGTTGGTATTGTGTTATCTACTAAAAAAGGAACTTTTGCATTAGAAGCTATTTTGGCAATTTTTTCTATATCTAAAACTTCTAAACCAGGATTACCAAGTGTTTCAGCAAAAATCAATTTAGTATTTCTTTTAATGTTTTTTTTTATTTCTTCTAAATTACTTGGATTTACAAAAGTAGTATTTATACCGAATCTTTTAAGCGTTAACCCTAATAAATTTCTGCTGCCTCCATAGATTCTGTTAGATGACAATATATGATCTCCTGAATTCAATAAAGTAGCAATAGTTAAATAAAGAGCTGCTTGTCCACTGGCTGTACATATTGCGCCAATACCTTTCTCTAAAGAAGCTAATCTCTCTTCTAAGGCGCTAACTGTAGGATTAGATATTCTTGAATATATATGTCCGTCTTTCTCTAAATTAAAAACGGAGCTCGCTTCTTTTGCATTTTCAAAAACATAAGATGTAGTCTGATATATAGGTAGTGCCCTTGATAAAAAATCGCTATCAAGGTTTTGTCCTGAATGCAGACTGAGGGTATTAAAATTGAATAGTTTAAGATTATTTTTTTTTTTCATATACTATTTAAAATATTTATCTGCTTCCTTTTTTTGTTTCCGTTTAGTGCTAATAACTAAATCTATATGATGTATATAGCCTTCTAATTTCTTTTTATAATCTACTAATTCTTCAATAGAAAAATTCTCTATAGTTTTTTTTACATTTTCTTCAGTAATAAATTCTAGATCTTCCATGATACTAATTATTATATTATATTAATTTAAAATTTATAAGTGTTATTATGACTTTACAGAAAAAAATGAAATGCATTAAAATTAAAAGCTATGGCTCTTATAAAAATCTTGTATATGATGATACAGAAATTCCTATTATATCTAAAAATGAAGTTCTCATTAAAGTTAAAGCAAGCGGAGTAAACAGACCTGATATTTTACAAAGAGAAGGTCTTTATGCTCCTCCTAAAAGTGCATCTAAACTTCCAGGGCTAGAAGTTTCAGGAAAAATTATAAAAACTGGAAGCAATGTAAAAAGTCTTGAGGTAAATCAAAAAGTATGTGCTTTAGTACACGGCGGAGGGTATGCAGAGTATTGTAAAGCAAATAAAAGTCATGTTTTAGATATACCAAAAGGATTAAACTTTATACAAGCAGCTTGTATACCAGAAACTTTTTTTACTGTCTGGTATAATCTTTTCGATATAGCAAAAATAAAAAGAAAAAATACCCTATTAGTCCACGGTGGTTCAAGTGGAATAGGAACTACAGCAATTCAGCTTGCTAAATTTTTTGGATGCAAAGTAATAACAACTGTAGCAAATAATAATAAAAAAAAATTTTGTAAAGATTTGGGCGCTGATTTAGTTATAATATATAAGAAAGAGGATTTTTATAAAACTATCTATCACTATACCAAAAGCAAAGGAGTCGATATTATTCTTGATATGATTGGAAATGCTTATTTTTCAAGAAACCTTAGCCTTCTAAAAGATAAGGGGAAACTGATTAGTATTGCTTTTTTATCAGGGAAAGATGTAAAGTTAGATTTATCTATGATATTAAAAAAAAGAATTCTAATAACAGGGTCAACCTTAAGACCTAGAACTATTAAAGAAAAAGCTAGAATAGCAAAGAACGTAAGAAAGTTATGTTGGCCTTTATTTGAAAAAAAAATTTTAAAACCAATTATATATAAAACTTTTAATTTAGAGGATGCAGCTAAAGCTCATAAACTTATGGAAAGCAGTAAACATATTGGTAAAATTATATTAATTAATAAAAATTAAGGAGGAATAATGAACGCCCCATTAATGCCAAAATCTACAGCAGTTTGGTTGGTAGAAAATACAAGTTTGACTTTTGAACAAATCTCAAAATTTTGTAATTTGCATTTATTAGAAATACAAGGAATTGCCGATGGAGAAGTTGCAGTAGGCATACAGGGTAAAAATCCAATTATGTCAGGAGAATTATCAAAAGATGAAATAAATAGGTGTGAATTAGATCCTTCCCAAGAATTAAAAATTATCAAAGATGAGATACCTTTAAGTTCTAGTCTTAAAAAAGGTAGGAAAAAATTTACACCTCCGTCCAGGAGGCAACTAATACCAGATGCGATATCTTGGTTACTGAAATATCATCCAGAACTATCAGATCCTCAAATAGCAAAATTAATTGGAACAACAAAAAATACAATAAACTCTATTAAAACTAGAGATCATTGGAATATCCAAAACATTACTCCAAGAGATCCAGTTTTATTAGCATTATGCACTCAAAGTTCCTTAACCGAAGCAGTAATAAAAGCAAAAAGAAAACAAGAAAAATTAAAAAAAATAAATAATGAAAATTAGAGAAACTCTTCGTCTGTTTAAAAAAACTAACGTTTTTTTAATTGGAGATATTATGCTAGATCAGTATATTTTTGGTAAGATTAACAGGATATCTCCAGAAGCTCCTGTTCCCGTTTTTTTAAAAAGTAAATCAAAAGAAATGCTTGGGGGGTCTGGAAATGTATTAAGTAATTTAATTTCACTTGGAACCAATACTTTTTATTTAAGTTTAGTAGGAAAAGACGATAATGCATTAAAAGTAAGAAAATTATTAAATAAATTAAACCTAAAAAATTACTATCTTTTATCAGAAAAAACTAGAAAAACTACTGTCAAAACTAGATTCATAGTAAATAGTCAACAAATTATTAGAGTAGATGAAGAAGACTCGGCTTACATAAATACAAATTTGGAAGATCTGTTAATTAATAAGATTAATAGTAATATTAAAGGAAAAGACGTAGTGGTAATTTCAGATTATAATAAAGGCATAATAACCAAAAGAATTTCTAAATATATTATACAAAAATCAAACGCTTTAAAAATTCCTATTATTATTGATCCAAAAAATGAAGACTTCAGCATTTATAAAAATGCAACCATAATAACACCTAATCAATTAGAGATATCAAAGGTAACACAAATGAAAGCTCAAAGCGATAAAGAAGCTGAAGCATGTGGAAAAATAATAATAAAAAAATATAATGTAAGTAAAGTGTTAATTACGCGGGGAGAAAAAGGATTATCATTAGTTAGTAAAAGAGCATCTGTTCATTCTCCTACAGCAGCAAAAGAAGTTTTTGATGTATCTGGTGCTGGGGATACAGTATTGGCTGTCATTGCTGCCTGCCTGCCTAATCAAATAGAAGAAAAAAAAATTTTATCCTTAGCAAATAAAGCTGCTGGAAAAGTAATAGCTAAAATTGGTACTAGCACTATATCTTTAGATGAACTTATTAAAAGTAAAACAAATATTTCAAAAGATAAAATCCTTGACATTGAAACCCTTAGCAAGAAATTAAGAATTGATAAAGAAAAAGGACTTAAAATAGGTTTCACAAATGGCTGTTTTGATATATTACATTATGGACATATCAAATACTTAGAAAAAAGTAAGTTATATTGTGATAAATTAATAGTTGCTTTAAACAGCGATAAATCAGTACGTTTAATTAAAGGAAAAAATAGACCTATCAATAATCAAGTTAGTAGAGCAAGTATTATTTCTTCTCTAAATTGTTGTGATTACATTATTATATTTAATGAAAAAACACCTTTGTCTGTAATTAAAAAAATTAAGCCCGACTTAATTACAAAAGGTGGAGACTACAAAAATAAAAAAATAGTAGGCGAAAATGAAGTAAAAAAGTGGGGTGGAACTGCCTTAAAGTTAGATTTTATAAATGGACTTAGCTCAAGTAATTTAATAAAAAAATTAGAAAAATAACTATTTGTTAATTTTTTTTCTAATTAGTCTTGTTTTAGAAAATAAATCATATAGAAATTTTGAGTCCTCTTTTTTAATAGCCTTCTCTAGTTTAGCAAGATCTTTTTTAAAAATAGAAAGCATA
>Ga0160422_10001945_pt1 | contig 12901 bp, 12 predicted proteins | sample Fk160mmetaG_FD_108192 | JGI IMG/M metagenome (GOLD analysis project Ga0160422, IMG submission 108192) | Marine microbial communities from the Central Pacific Ocean - Fk160115 60m metaG | ecosystem: Environmental > Aquatic > Marine > Oceanic > Photic zone | place: The Central Pacific Ocean...
CCGCCTCAAGCGTTACGAGGCGGCCTTCTCGGTCAAGCAGCTCAATCCCGGAATCGTCCTTCCAGCCCAACTTGACCAGCACACCGGTCAAATGATTATCCCCTTCATTGGTGAGCTCAATCTCGAGGCGGTGGTGGTCGCCCTCGGGTTCGAGGCGGACCGCCGCACTCAACGGCGGAGCCGGCTGACTCTCCACATCGAGACGGACCGGTTCGAGGTCCACCGGATCGAGCCTATCGGCCTCCAAGCGGATCAAGACATCATCCGACCGTGCCGGCGAACTGGTTCGGATGGACACGCGAACCTCGCCCCGCGCCGACTCTCCAGGCGGAATGAACCCGACGGGGATTGTCGTTCCATGAAACGGGCCTCTGCGATTGTTGGTGAGCAATCGAACGCGACTCCGGTACAACGGCGCCGGCCCGTGGTTGGTCACCATTGCTTGGACGGTCACCTGCTGACCGGCAACGGCCCTGCCCGTCATCTCGACGTCCACATCCGCACTCAGAATCCCGGGCTGGTCCGTCGTGGGCCGCCAGTCAAGCTGCCGCAACCGGAAGGTTTCAGAGAGCCGACTGTCTGCGGCGTCGCGCATCGCTGGCTCCATATCGCTGATGGCAGCAAGTCCGTCTTCACGGGTCGGGCCCGCCATCCTCAAGACGAGTTGGTGGCCCAGCTCCGCCAAGGGGTCGCGATCGAGCTCCGCCTCGCCGCTGGCACGCCATCCAGAACGCTCATCAACATCTACAATCACAGGCACATCGGACTCGGTCACCGAAGGCACCCATGCACCCGACCCGTTGAACACAACACGACGCTGGATCACATCGGTTGGGATGCCTTCACCGTGAACCATCTGTCCGCCGTGGAGCTTGTATTCGGCCACTGTTAGCTTGAAGCGCACCCGGTTTTCACCACCGCGGAGCGTATACAACTTCTGAACCGTTCCCTTTCCGAACGAAGTCCGCCCAATAATGACCGCTCGATCCAGTGCCGAAAGGGCACCCGCAACAATCTCTGAAGCCGAAGCGGACTTGGGGTTCTGCAGGACCACCATTGGGACCTCTGGCTCTTCGGCCGGGCTTGCCGCCGGGTACGCCGAAAGGGAACGAACGAGATTCGGCACTACGGCGCCATTGCGCCCCGATGTTTGAACGATTTCACCGCCGGCCACAAACAAATCCACAGTCTCGGCGCTCTGGATCAGCGAGCCTCCACTGTTGCCGCGCAAGTCGAGCACTAGGCCCACAAACGGCAGGCCCTCAGAAGCCTTAGACCGGAAGTCCTCAAGCGCCGACAACGTCAGCTTCGACGTATGCTCTGAGAAATGTTCGATCCGAATCGTTCCGACGCCGTCCTTCGAAAGCGACCATGTGACATTGGGAATATTGACCTCGTCTCGGGTGAAAACCATCTCGGTAAGCGAGTCGCTGCCATCCGGCTGGCGTCGCTCAACGGTCAGCACGACATCGGACCCTTTTGGGCCGCGAATTCGGTCCACCGCCTGCTGGATTTCCATGCCCAAGGTCGAAACACCATCGACGCGCAGAATTGCGTCTTCGACCCGCAGGCCTCCCCGTGCTGATGGGGTTCCATCGAACACCTCTTGCACGCGCAACACACCTTCAACAACGCGCAGTTTCGCGCCAATTCCGGTGAGCTTGCCCTTGATGCGCTCATCGAAGCGTTCGAGCTTGCGTTTGGCCATGACCACCGAGTGGCGGTCCAGAGTGCTCGCGACTCCCCGCATCAACACCACGGCCAGTTCGAGCGAGTCGTCATACTCGGTCTCGAAGCCATCAATGCCGGATTCGATTCGATGCAGGGCATCGGGAAGTGTCGTGAGCCACTGCCCGCGGTCGCCCTCGTCATAGACCACATCGACAGCCGCTCCAGTGCTCACGTCAAGCAGGTTCACGCCTGCTCCGCTCGGCGAAACGATCAGCCAAGGTATGGCTCCTTCAGCCTCCTCTGCAGCCGCCACGAATGCGGCTCCTGGGTCAAACTCACCGAGGCGCAGATATCGGTCTTCCACGAGACGAACCATCCGGCCATACATGGGGTCTGGCCGGTCAGCACCGGCACCTGAACCCCACGCGACCAAACTACAGAAAAGGACAAATATCGTCATGATGAACCAGTCTCACACCCTCAGTCGATCGCCGCCATGGCTTTATGCGTTAAACGGCTCCCGTGGATACGCAAGAACTCAAACACCTGTTGGACGCCGTCCAGTCCGGAACCCTCGACGTCAATGATGCGATCGAAAGGATCACTGCCACCACTGCAGATGCTGGACCCGCGATTGCCACCATCGACACCGACCGTCTGCGTCGCACCGGTCACCCCGAGGTTGTATTCGGGCAAGGCAAAGAAGCGTTGGATGTCGTCGCGATTTTGAATCGACTCGCGAGCGCAAACCAACCCGGTCTTGTCACACGCCTCAGCGAAGAAAAAGCGTCCGTCGTGCGCGACACACTCCCCGATGCGCAATGGCACTCTCGAGCGCGAATACTGCACCTTCCCGCCCCGGGTTTCGAGTTGCGACCAAAGACACGCGGTACGATCGTTGTCGTGAGCGCCGGAACCTCAGACCTTCCCGTCGCCGAGGAAGCAGCGGTCGTCGCCGAGATTTTTGGTCACCCAGTGACGCGCATTTGGGATGTCGGCGTCGCAGGTCTTCATCGGATTCTCCGACATCAATCAACGCTTCAGGACGCAGCCGTCCTCATTGTGGTTGCCGGCATGGAGGGCGCCCTCGCGAGCGTCGCAACTGGGCTGGTTTCCTGCCCCGTAATCGCCGTCCCAACATCTGTTGGATACGGTGCGAGTTTCAACGGCCTCGCCGCGCTGTTGGGCATGCTGAATTCTTGCGCCACCGGCGTGGGCGTCGTCAACATCGACAATGGATTCGGCGCAGCTATGATGGCAATGCGCATCAATGAGGAGCCCCCGTGAGCCGCGTGTTGTACGTCGATCCCGTCGGCGGCATCGCTGGCGACATGTTTACCGCAGCGCTGATCGATGCGGGAGCGGACATTGAGGGCATTCGGGAGGCGATCGATGGATTCAATATCCCCGGCCTCTCCGTCACCACCGAATCGACAATGCGTGGGCCATTCGCGGCCACCCGGTTTATCGTCGAGTGCACCAGCGAGTCTCACCCTCATCGCACGTGGTTGTCCATTCGAGAACTTCTCGCGGCGAGTCACTTGCGGGACGGTGCCAAAACACGGGCGCTCGCTGTATTTTCAGCCCTCGCGGACGCTGAAGGCGCCGTCCATGGCATCCCAGCCGAGGACGTTCACTTCCATGAAGTCGGCGCTTGGGACTCGATTGCCGACATCGTGGCCGGGTGCGTGGCACTCGATGCCCTCGATGTCTCCTCGATCGTCGCAGCTGCGCCACCCCTGTCGGTTGGAACCATCGAAACAGCTCACGGAACCATGCCGCTGCCAGCCCCCGCCACGCTTACACTCCTTGAGGGGTGGCCCGTCCGAACGGGGCCGCCAGGGCGTGAGTGCACGACGCCGACTGGCGCCGCCTTCCTTGCTGCCCTTGCAACGCCGGGGCCGATGCCAACCACCACCCTGCTTGGCACAGGAACGGGGGCTGGGACTCGCAATCCCTCGGACCTTCCCAATGTCGTTCGCGTGTCCTTGGGGCAAGGCGTTGCGGAAGCCTCCGCAACCACCGTCGTTGTCCTCGAGGCTCAGATGGATGACCTCAGCGGAGAGCACCTGCCACCTCTGATCGATGCGGTATTGGATGCAGGTGCAATCGATGCCACTGCCTCACCGATCATCATGAAGAAGGGGCGAACTGGGCTGCTCTTCACGGCGCTGACGCGTTCTGAAGACGCGGCCGCCGTGACCGAAGCCATGCTGCGCCACGGGTCCACTTTTGGTGTTCGCCGGACAACCGCACACCGAACCGTTTTGGACCGTTGGTTTGAGACAGTGGATACACCGTGGGGTTCCGTCCGCATTAAGGTCGGAGCGATGCAGGATGAAGTTGTTCAGGCCTCCCCAGAATTTGAAGATGTGGCTCGAGTCGCGCGCGAGTCTGGGGAATCGACCCCCACCGTTCATGCCGCGGCCCTCGCCGCTTACCGAAACAATCAACAGTGAGGTAGACATGGTGGCTGTATTTGCCCTCGTCCTTGCGATTTTATGCAGCCCTCTGGCGCACGCTGAGACGGCTGAATCCATCATTGACCGCGCCCGCGATGCTCAACGAGTGAACAACGGAATTCAGCAAATTCGAATGGTTCTTGTGTCCAAGAACGGCAGCACACGAGAACGAACATTCGAAATGCGGGTCCGCAGGGATGGAGACGTGGTCCGCTCTTATGTTCGATTCTCGCAACCATCAGACGTCGCCGGCACACAACTCGTGATGGTGGACCATCCAGATACGGTGGATGAGCAGGTGTTGTACCTTCCAGCTCTGAAGCGCACCAATCGAATCGCAGGTCGAGCGCGCAAGGGTGCCTTCATGGGCAGCGACTTTGCCTATGAAGACCTAGAGGTTTCCGACGCTGCCTCGTCTACGCATACGCTTGTGACGGAGGACGAACGCGTCTGGGTCATCGACTCCATCCCGGGCTCTGACTCGAGCTACGGTAGGATTCGCTCTTCAGTGTCAAAGTCCGACATGATGATTCGACTCGCGGAGTTCTTCGATGCCAAAGGGCAAGCGGTCAAGAAACTTGAGGTACTCGAAACGGCCACCGACAATGGAGTCACGATCCCGACAAAGTCGGTCATGACCAACCTTCGACGTGGAACAAAAACCGAGATGCACGTCTCTGGGTATCGCTTGAACGTCCCCGCCGAAGAAATACCGGATGAAACCTTCACGGTTGGCTTTTTGGAACGCAACGGTTGAATGATGAATGGCCTGCTCCTGATGACACTTTCCGCAATGGCGGACAGTCCACCCGAGTTTGGTGTCACCATCGAGCCGCTCGTCGCTGCAGACCTTCAACACGAGAACAAAACCGAAGACACCGTTGAGAGCTGGACGTGGATTCGCGCCCGGGCAAAGCATCGAACCGCAAACAGCGAGTGGTTTTTCGGAGCGCGAGCCATACACCATGTTCGCCATGGCGTGGACACAGAGAGCCTCTGGGAGATCGAACTCGGCGAGACGGGAATAGCGGGCTCGTCGGGCTCATTGTACGGCCGCGCAGGCAACCTCATCGAACGGTGGGGCAAGCTCGACATGACCCCTGTACTGGACGTATTCAACCCCCGCGACCTCACGGCTGGGCCCCTCGGTACGATCGAGTCGGCTCGCCTGCCAACGCCGATGGCCGTGCTCGAAGCCACAGCAGGATCGGGCCGCGTCGAAGTCATCTACGCTCCTTTCCCAGAATCTGACCGCATCCAGACGGAAGGAAGCGATTGGTCGCTGATTCGTCCGGGCATGCTCAACGACACCTTGACCGATGCGGCGACGTGGCAAGGAGAGTCTGCGGCACTGTTGAGTGAACAAATTGCCCAGTTGGGGTCGCTCGCAAACGATGTTTCGCCATCGACCGTGCGGAAAATCTCCAGCAGTGTGAGCGATCTAGAGCGACCGGAACAAACCGGCCTCAACGGCAATGCAGGGCTCCGGATATCGATGGAAGGCGCCGGCTTCGACGCTGCAGTCATGGGAGCCAACCTCACTTCGTCGATCCCCGAAACAACACTCAACCCGATGCTCCGCGCAGTGCTTGACCGGCAAGAACTCCCTGCCATCGATGACCTCGGGGGCGCCTTGTCCAGCCCGCCCATCGAAACAACATGGCCACGATCGTGGCTCGTGGGAACAGAAGCGTCCACCGTGGTCGGTCCGATGGGTGTCCGGGCCGAAGCCGCTTGGTGGTCAAACAAGGTGGTTCAACAACCTTGGTTCAACGCCACCACGAGTGCGGCAACCGCCGCCGGTCTTGGCATCGACTGGGCGTATGGCACAACAGTTTTTGTGTCGATGGAGGGGCGCTGGTTGCACCTGCTTGATCCGCCGGATGTCTTGGTATTCACGGCGGCAAACACCATCGAGTGTGGCGGGACAATACGGGTCTCTGCAGCCGCTGATACAGTCGGCATCATCCTTGCCGGACTGTGGAACCCGACCTTCAACGAGGGCATCGTCCGGCCTGAAGTGCAGTGGCGGGTATCCGACCCTGTACACGTCAGCATTGGCGCGGTCGTGATCGATGGACCATCCGCGCCGCCCCGGACGCTCAATGGCGCGCTGCGATACCGCGGCGGCCCGCTATCACTGGCGTCCGAGAACGATGTCGTCTTTGCCTCACTACGGTGGATTCAATGATGGTTATTCTCCTTTTCATGGCCACGGCTTTGGGCACTGGAATCCGTTTCGAAGAGAAACCCTGCCCACACGGAGAAGGCACCGTGCGCCAGTTCTTCAAAGTCAGCGGCAACACGCTCGGCGGATACGACTCGGACCTCGCCGTCTATTCGACACGAGGGCAGTTCCGAGAACATGCAGTCAGCACATGCCCGAGTTCATACTTCAGCGTGCTCGGAACAGACCTTGAGCGAGAGATTCCGGAGGTTCTGCGCGGCGCAGTCGATGACGCCATCGCACGTTCACGTTCAACGTGGGCCCAACCCGATGAGCCTGAAGTCTGGGAGCGTTACGACACCGCCGCTCGGATTGCCACCGCGCTGGGCCGCGATCACTTTGCCGTCGCGGAGCTGTACCTCAACGCCTCTTGGACGGTGCGAGATGCCGCCGTGGGCGTCTATGTGGGCGGCCTGAATGGACCAAAGGCCGCGCGCGAGATTCTGTCCGTTGGCGAATCAGAATTGGCCAAAACGCTCCCGCCGGAATCCATCAAATTGCTTCGGTACAACCTCGCCCGAGTTGCCCACCGCGGTGGTTTCAACTCCGATCGGGATCGCCACATCGATGCCTACCTTGCGCTAACCACACTGACGGAGTCGGAGCGCGCTGCGGGCCGTAAGTTGAGGCGCCTTGCCCGCCGAATCGAGCCGACCTACCAGCGTGCTGCGGCACTCGCGCTGCAAGCAGCGCTCGCAACGGAACAGAGCGGTCCGCGGGTCGCTCAGGCTCGCTATCAGTTGGCCGATGTTTACCGTCGACTTGGTGAACTCGACAAGGCTCGCCAAGGCTTCAAAGACACGCTCACCGACACAGAAAGCCCTCGCGAAGTCCGGGACCTCGCCGCCTATCTGCTGGAAGAAATCGGCAAATAAGTCGGGTTCGAGATAGTAGGCGACATGCAAATCGCAATGCTCATCTCCAGCGCGGCCGTCATCCGGCCCACATGGACGACTGCTCACCTCGCTCAGGCCGCGTTGGTGGCCGGCCATACCGTTCGCTTTGTTGAGCCCGGCAGTCTAGAAGTCACCGGTCAGGGGCGAGTGGTCACGCGGGCGCATCTCATCGACACACCGCTCGCGAGTCAGGCCGAGATCGCTGACCGGCTGCGACTCGGACGACTGACTCGACGGTATGTGGATGTGGGAGCATTTGACCTGATGCTCATGCGAGCGAATCCGCTGACTCCCACCGTCCTGAATCTCGCGCTGATGGCTCAAGAGCGGGGGGTTCGGGTGATCAATGACCCCGCAGGAATCGCCCTGACGCGAACCAAAACGTGGCTCGCGTCGCTTGCGGACGTACCACGGCCCCTGACTCTCGTGACTACGGATTCGAAAGCGGCCAAGGCGATGGCCGAGACGCTGCCACAAGGCGTGGTCATGAAACCGGCGCATGGGTCTGGAGGCCGCGGTGTCCAGTTGGTTCGGGATCCCGATCGGATCCCACAGGCCATGCACAATGTGGTCCGCTCCCAGCCGGGACCGGTCGTTGTTCAGGAGTATCTGACAGACGCCGACAAAGGCGAAAAGCGTCTCTTTTGGGTGGATGGGCATGTTGTCGGCGGGTACCTGCGGCAGCGCGCTCCGGGTTCGTTTTTACACAACCTCCAGCGTGGCGGGCAGCCGCAGCCCACTGAAATCTCCGACACCGACCGCGCCATCGTCAGCGCCATCACTCCGCACCTCCGTCAGGCAGGAATCGTGCTGGCTGGCCTCGACATCATCGGCGGCGCGTTAGTGGAGTGCAACACGCTCAACCCGGGCGGCATTCACTACGCAGAGTCTTTTCGGACCACCAATGGACCATCCATTGCGGAAGAGACACTCCAACTTATGACTCGAACCTGGAACACCTCAGAGGCAATACACGCATGAGCCGTCGAAATGACAATGAAGATTACTCATCCGCTCTCGGAACGCTGACACGAAAGCAAGTTCAAGATGCGATCCGACGCGGGAACTCGCTTGTGGGCGCTGACATTCGGGGCGTCGACCTGACCGGCATCAGCTTTGAAAACGTCGACCTGACCCGGGCCAAACTGGCGGAGAGCAATCTGTCCCAATGCAGCTTTGTTGGTGCAAACCTGAGCCATGCCAGCATGTGGCACGCCAACCTGAAGGACGCTTGCCTCGACCGGGCAACAATGGAAGGCACCGATCTCGACTTTGCCAATTTAGATGGCTGCACGCTCAAGGGTGCGTGGGTCAAGAAAGCCATCTTCCCGCTCGCGCGAATCTCGATGGATGAAATTCTCGATGCAGTAAAGACGGGGCAGCGTCTGCGCATGAGTTCACCCGGACACGACTAAGCCCGGATGTCGGACCTTATTCGCCGGTTTCATGCGGGGGACCCAACGGCCTTCGTCGAACTCATCGCAGCAGAGCAAGATGACGTGTACACGCTGTGTCTTCGATGCATTGGTACACACGACGCTGAAGCCCTCTGCGAACGTATTTTTGTCGCCGCCCACCAAGAGCTAAACCGAGTTTCTCCCGACACCGATCTGCACATTTGGTTGATGAAGCTGACGGTTCACCTCATCGAGGCTCACCCAACTACCGATGAGCAGCCAGACACCACGCTGCATGATCGGTCGGCTACGACCCAGTCGCTGCTGGAACATCTGGAGCTTCCATTTCGTATGGCTGTCGTCATGCGCGATGTGCTGCGTATGAGCGAGGCGCTCATATCCGACATTCTCAACCTGTCACTGGGCACAACACGCAGCCGCATCCACCGAGGCCGGCTGACCATGGCGCGAGGTCTCAGCACCAACATGGACAGGGCCTGAGCAATGGACAGCTTCTTCGCGCGAAACCGACTGAGTGCATACCTCGATCGAACGCTCCCAAGGGCTGAGGCCGAGGCCGTAGCCGAAGCCATCGCACGGGACATTGCCCTCAGTGCTGATGTTCAGGCCATGCACAAGGTGCTCGGCATGATGCACGAAGCGGGTCGAGTTCCCGCGCCCACCGGCTTCCATGCACGAACCGTCGCAACCATTGCCTCGAAACCGGTTCCTGGGAGCCAAGTCGCTTGGCTGCAGCGCAGGCTGTCGCGGATTCCAACGGAGGTGGTTGCGCTCGTGGGGGCCGCACTCATCGCGGCAGTCGCATGGCAACGAACGGTCTCACAGGAGACAACCGATGACGCACCCACGCCGGTCGCTGAAGCGCCTGTAGCTCCACCCAGCGATGACGAGGTCGGGGTCGACTCGCCCGAAGTTCCGGTCACCACAGAGCAGAACGCAACCCCACAAGAGCCGCCCAGCCCGAAACAAGCTCGTTCGCCAACACCGCCCCCACCCGCACGCACCGTGACTCCTGTACCCGAGTCGCTGCCTTATGACCCAGACGCGCCTCTGGCCTACCGCATTCTCTCGGGGGGCGACCAAGTTCTGTACGACATCGCAACCCTTGCAGATGAATCAAACGGCCGCCTCGTCGACGCCTATGGGAAGCTGTTCACACCGCATTCTCTGAACGAAGGCAACAGCTTCGCATCGGTCTACCTCGTTGTGAACGAGGACAATGCGCCGTCGACCCACGCACGGCTGCTCAAGCGAAGCGGCATGGAGCCCTACCCCTTGGAGGGTCCGCAACCGCCCCTGAACGATGGCGAGACGGTGTTTATGATCGAAGCACAACTGTAGAACTGCTTCGGCGGAACTGGCTCATGTGTCCGGGTGCAATACGATCCCCGGGTCGGTGTGCCCAATCCAGCTGTTCGCGACACGCACCCTCCCAGGGGTCACAATCCCCGCACTCATAATGAGCTTGAATGCTTCCTCGCTGGTCATGTCGACCTTTCGTAGATCCGTGGCCGGGATGAGCAGGTAGAAACCGCTGGTCGGGTTGGGGGTTGTGGGCAGGAATACGCTGATCAGCCGGTTGTCGGCTCTTTCCACATCGAGGAACGGCTCCTCGTTGGTCACAAAGGCAAGGCAGAAAATCCCCTTCCGGGGGTACTCCACCAGTACGACCTGACGAAAGTGCTGGCCCCGACTGGAGAACAGTGTGTCGACCAACTGTTTGAACCCTTGGTAAATGCCGGACAGCAACGGCACCCGACCCAGTACCTGCTCGTACCACTCGACGACCCGCTGTCCCGCGTAGTACCGCATGAACAAACCGGTCAAGGCCACAAGCATGATGGAAAGCAGAATGCCGAGGCCGGGGATCGGATAGCCAAGATAGGTCTCAGGACGCCATGCATCGGGCATCACCCGAATCAATCCATCGGCGAACCGCACAACGATTGTAAACACCCATATCGTGACACCGAGCGGCGCCAGCACAAGGGTGCCGGCCAATAGATCAGATCGAAACCGCGCGCCAAAACCCTTTTTCATTGCCCCTCCACACGCTCGCAGTCCAAAGAAACAGTCTGCCTTCTTGATCCGCTGTAACGCACGAACGGCTCACCACGGCAAAATGTCGCCATTCGCATGCCAGAACCGTCCGGAGTTGCCGAGGTTCAGTTCATCCATCCGGTCGAGGAGGCCCTGTGCTGACTCTGCGGGACCAATGTGTCCGTTTCCACCGGTCATGTCAGTCTTCACGTAACCAGGGTGCAGCAGCGCTACAGCCACCCCCCGATCATTCAAGTCGTGCGCAAGACTCACTCCAGCCATGTTCGCAGCGGCCTTGCTCATTCGGTACCCGTAGCGAGAACCGCTGGTGTTGTCCTCAAGCGAACCCATACGACTGGTCACAATGCCCACCTTACTTCCCGGACCCATCTGCGGCAGCAGCGCACGCGTCACCCGCAGGGGACCCATCGCATTGACCTCGAACTGCCACCGAATCGCATCGAAGTCCATTGCGGCTAAGGTCTCGCGAGACAAAATACCTGCATTGTTGATCAGCAAATCGATGGGCTGACTCTCAAGTCGCCGCACGAGATGGGCGACTGAGTCGTCCGAGGTGACATCAACTCCTTCTTCCACCTCCACATCCAGCGATCGAAGTTCAACGGACTCGCTGCGGCAGGCCGCAATCACGCGATCACCCCGCGCGCACAGAGCCCGCACCAACTCCAAACCAATGCCCCGATTCGCACCGGTCACAAGCGCCGTTTTTGGCATACCATCCTCAGTGAGGTTCTTCAGAAACCTCGTTGCGATTCCATTCAGGCAGTTCCACTTCAACGTCCACGCTTCCGTCTGGGACGCACTGGCACGACAATCGGCTGTCGTCGCGCAACGCGGGCGCGAAGTCCAACTGGTCTTCTTCTTCATCGATGGCTTCTGGAGCCGAGTCAAACCCTTTGGTCACGTAGATGTGGCACGTCGAACAAGCCACAACGCCACCGCAAACATGGTCGACTTCGATGCCCGCATCCAAAAGCAGACCCAGCAAGCTGCCGGGTTGCCCTTCCTCATCCGGCAAGTTGTCCGGATCCACATCGATCACCTGCCCCGTGTTTTTCACAGTGAGCTTGTACGCCTTCTTGGGCGGCGGAGGGGCTTCCGCGTCAATGAATGGATTGATACCCACTTCAATCTCCAGACCAACGGGGCCGCTGCTTAATCCGCGGACGGTGGAAGGTCCACGGTAGCCTTAACCACTCCGGACCAACTTCACCGTCACTTTCCAGCGCTTGCACTGTAGCTACGCATTCTTCGAAGAACGATTGGCGCACCAAAAATCGACGCTAACAGGACCCTAATGAACGACTCCACAACCTTTGGGCTGTTCATTTGTATCGCCTTGGGTCAAAATACCAACTCAACCACAAACCCCCGATGGAGTCCCAACCACCATGAATGCAACCAGACCGCTGTTTCACCTGTGCATTGGCCTTGCCTTGATCGGCGCTCAACCGGCATTTGCCGATGAGACCCCGAACGGGTCAGCGACGACCGAATCGGCAGACCAATCTGGCGAATTCGCAGTTTGGGACGGCGTCTACACCCGCTCCGGACGAACCGTCAAAATCGGCGAATACATGGGCGCCGGTGGGGCCGTCCTCACGGTAGTGGGCGCCGTCGTCGGCCTTGGTGGGTTTTTTCAATCCGCTGGAGGGGTCGCTGGCTCGTTTTCTGGCGACGACGGGGCCAGTGACGACGTTGCAGAAGGAGCCAACCGCGCTGTACTTGGCCTGGTTGCGGCGAGTGCAGGAATCACAGCCTACGGGACCGGACCGGTATTGATGGCCGGAGGCACGGTTCGCCAAGCGAAAGCAATTCGAATGGTCAATCCCGATGCACCCCGGCCTTGGTACGGCTACACGACATGGTTCTTTGCGGCGGCTGGACTGTCGAGCGGTTCCGGGAACATCGGGGGTTTAATCCTCGCTTCGACCGCTGGATACGTCACGGGCGCGATGCAGAAGGGTAAAAACCGTATGCACTGGACCCGCGCGACGGCTCAGCGACTGCAGAACACAAAGCAGTCAACCTTTACCGTCGATGTGACCCCTTTCGAATACGAAGGCAACCGCGGCTTGGCACTGGTCGGAACGTTTTAGGACCAAGGCAGTCGGATCGCGATGGCGATGGCCAAGCCACCACCGACCTCACCCTTGCGGGTCATCC
>Ga0160422_10001947_pt1 | contig 12900 bp, 18 predicted proteins | sample Fk160mmetaG_FD_108192 | JGI IMG/M metagenome (GOLD analysis project Ga0160422, IMG submission 108192) | Marine microbial communities from the Central Pacific Ocean - Fk160115 60m metaG | ecosystem: Environmental > Aquatic > Marine > Oceanic > Photic zone | place: The Central Pacific Ocean...
ATACTGTTTGTATCTTGATTTAGGCAGAACTTTTGTTATGATTATGTCTATCTCCTCTTCGGATAATAGTCTTTTTGTTTCCTTAAAATTATTAGGCATTATTCACTCCAGCAAAACATTTTCAAGAAAAAGATAGCATTATTTTACCAATAAACAAAGCAGAGAACAAATGTTAGATAATTATAAAAGCCTGTTGAATGAAACAGTAAATAGGTTTCCCCTAATCGGTCAAGCAGTCGTACATCATCGAAACACAAGAGGAAAACCAATGAGTTTCGTAGATATGCCATACTTGGCACAAATGTACAGAGATATACCAAATCACGATAATGTGTGTGTAAGAAAAGCAGTACAAACAGGTCTCTCAGAACTTATGATATGCATGACACTATGGCATTCTGGTTGGTTGGGAAAAATTGTTGCCTATATCTTACCAACATTCTCTGTTCGTGACCGATTTGTTAATCAGAGAATTAATAAAGTTCTGATTGGAACTCCAAGTTATAGAAATTTGCTACCTAGAGGAAAGGATATAGGCAATAATAGAATGAAAAGATTGGGAGAAGGAAGTATCCTTTTTCTAGGCTCAAACACTGCTGGTGACTTTGTAGAATTCTCTGCTGATACAATTATTGTAGACGAGATTGATCAGTGTGATGCAGATAATCTAGAAAAGGCAAAAGACCGAGTTCGTGCCAGTAGTGATCCCAGAATGTTTAGACTTGGAAACCCTACACTACCAACAATTGGAATATCAACATTGTTTAAAAATTCAGACCAGAGATTTTGGTTTACACAGTGTCCATGTTGCAATAAGTGGCAGAATGTAGATTGGTTTGAAAATATAGTCATGAAAGACGATCTAGGAAACTGGGTGCCAAGAGATAAGGATTCAAGAAACGGCCTTATTATGGGTAAGATAGATACATTTACAAATCATGTAAGAGCAGTTTGTAAATTTTGTCATAGACCCTTTGAACGCAGAAATACAGGCGAGTGGATCGCAAAGTATGAAAACAGAGATAGTTGTGGATATACTATGAGCAGATTGGACATACTTTCTCAACCTCTGAATGAACTATACGTAGAATGGATTTTGGCGCAAGGTAACACCGCAAAAATATCAACATTCTATACATCTGTTCTTGGTATGCCATTTGAGTTTTCTGGAGCAAGAATTTCTACTGAAATGTTGGCTAATTGTCAAGGAGAATATGAGCTAGACTATGGAGGGGGAGAAGAGTATAAAGATGAAACAGTATGCATGGGTGTTGACGTTGGTAGTCTTTTACACGTTCAAATATCAGTAGCCAAAGTAAAAGGCGACTTAGTTATACGCAAAACTGTTCTTATCATGACATGTAGGTCTTTTGATGAATTGAGGGATCTAATCATAAGATATAATGTTCAGTGTTGCGTCATCGATTCCATGCCAGAAACACGAAAAGCACAAGAGTTAAGAGACTGGGCAATTATGGAAGGTGTATATGTATGGTTATGTAGATTTTTCCCAACCCCCCGAGTCGCGTCCCAAAAATACGGTAGAAAATTAAATTGGAAAGATAAAGTTATTACTGTAGACAGAACGCAAATTATGGACACAACCTTTGACGAGTTCAGAAACCAAGAAAGAATGTTGCCCATAGACTGTAATACTATCCTTGGATATTTTGAGCAAATGAAAGCACCCGTGCGAGTTCTAGATCAAAACAAATCAAGAATAATTTGGGCTGAAGGAAGTGCAGCCGACCACTTTAGATTTGCTGACGTATATGACAAGTTGGCTTTTGATCTAACTTCAAATGGCGGTACATTTACAAAATTATAGTATTCTCTCATTTTGCAAAGTCACATAGTCCCCATTTTACACATGTTGGTTCTTCAAAATCAAAAAGAGAAAATTGCTTACCTCCTCTGTGTGTTTTGCTCCATTCATAAATGTTATTGATATGGTCTTTGCCTATCTCCCCATTGAACATGGGTTGAAAATGATAACCAGATAATTTATGCCTTAAGGCTAAAAGATTATCAAGTTTTGAATCTTTCCCAAATTTATTCTTATAGTTCAATTCACCCAAAAACCTTTCTATCCTATCAATTAAATCAAGTCTGTCTTGGGAAAGCATTTTTATCTCTGATTTTCTTGAGTATATGCAAGGAAAGCAACCAACACGATTAGCCCCTTGGAGATATAACTTATTTGGCAGAAGATTAAATCGTGAGTGTATGTTGATTACATCTTCCTCACTCCAAAGATACAATGGTCTCCAAACATAGTTATTATACCTTTCATTCCATTCCCATTCTTCAATCTGTGACCGCCTTTGGCTCTCTGCCCTCCTAAGACCAAGAACTACAATTATATCATTGTCTTGGTTTTGTATATGCTCTGCAAATGGCTCTATCTTTAAAACAGTTGTACAGTATTTTCTAAAGTGACCGGGAAATATATGTCTCTCCATAATTGCACGTAAAAAGTCAGATTGATGACCCAGTAGTTTCTCTTCCCTTAAAATGAACTCTTGTATTTCTTCTGACATTTTACTTATGCTAATGTTCTTTCGTATCCTCTCTATCTTTCCTATATGTTGCTCTAAATAGTCAAGATACTTATACGTAGTTTGGCTCTCCCAACCAGTATCCATAAACACTCTTCTAAAATCTTTTTTTGAATAGCCCATTTCAAATAGTTTCAAACAACAGGCTGTACTGTCTTTTCCTCCGCTTACAGAAACAATTATTTCTGCACCAGATGATAAGTGATCTTTTGTCTCTTTACTTACTGTTTCTTCTTTTTTCATTTAATCCAACGCACCATTGTTTCGCCTGTGTAGCCTTTTTCCCAAACATACCAAGCAAAGCAAATGGTATTTGTGTTCTTCTTATATTTTTCTACATCACCATTCTTGTAAATAGACACACGACTAGAGTGAACATATACATATTTTGGAGGGTTCTTCTTAAAAAAACTGTACCTTTTACCTCCTTCTAGAAATTGTATCTTTAGAAAAAAAATAACTTTTGATCCAGTTTCAACCAAAGATAAAGCCTTGAAAGCAAACTCAGATGCCTTCTTAAACGGAGGGTTTGTTAGTATGTCACCATTGTATATTTCACTGCTCTTTAAGAAGTCCTGTATATCTCCATATCCCCTATCAACCAAGTCAGTAGATCTTACGTTGTAACCCTTCTTTACTAGTAGCTTGGAAAGACTTCCATCACCACAAGCACATTCCCAAACATTTTTAGATAGTTTAAAATCTATTGAAGATAAAAACTTCTCCAATGCACTGGGATCTGTTGCGTAAAAATCATTCTTTTGCCTGTCCTCTTCTGTATGGTTCGATGCACCCAATACCAATCTTATACTCATTTCTTATCTCTTTTTAAACAATCTGGAATACCTTCCTCTGATACCAAATTACAAATCTCTTTTAAGTCTGATAACTCTACTTCTATTGTTACTGACGAATACTTACACTTTGGACAAACCCTTTGACGAATAACAAAATCCTCTGTATACCAATCAAGAACTTTATTGCCCAAACCACGCAAGTAATATCGGTTTGTATCTCCATTACCTGCCGTATTTGTGACCCTAAACTTTGTTCCACACTTCGGACAAATCATAAACACCTCCAAGACCATTCTAGTATCATTTTATTAAGGTTGCAACCACCGTAAATTTCATGAAAAATAAAAAACGGGGTATCCTCCACGTCTGTGAAAAGGCAAGAAAAAACGTGCATAGGGGGGGCTACAAGGGCAATTCAAACAAAAAAACAAGCTTCCAGCTATCTAGAATGGCGATTTTTCATAATTTGAATTCGATGTTTATAATTTGAATTGATTTTATCAAATTTGTTATTTTGATTTTATGAAATTTGTTTATTTGTATTCAATTCAAATTTGAATATTGGAATAGATATATTTTTGTGGATATGACAAATTGGGGATTAGACAACAAACAGGATTAGCGAATAAACGAGCATAAACACGTCTAGAAATCGTTTTGATATACGTAGCTGTGTGTCAAGACGTTTTTTTATTTTGAAAGGCCATAAAATCGATTTTTGGGGCTTTCTTGACAAGCACACATATGACGATCAAAAAATAAAGAATAGGCCCACATGATTCTATGTGGGCCTAATGTTCAATTTTGAGAATGTTTGTGTTTATTTGAGATCGTTCAATTCGCGAATTGCTTGTTCTTTTGTAAAATCCCCATCACGATCCTGTTTGATAAATGACATGAAAATATTGTGTCTCTTTTCGATTTGTTCTCCATTGAGATTTTTTTCCCGATATGCTTGTTCTGTTGCTCTTGTGATTTCCATAACAGATCCCTTTTTGAGAACACGCACATAAAATCCAAACAGAATCGCTTTACGTCCCAAACATGACGTGCTTGTCTTGTAATTCCAATCTGTATTCGGAAATTTGATATATGTGCTTGAATCGCCCCAAGCATCCCCGATTTCCTTTCTGCTATCGCTTTGCATGAATTCGATGATTTCCGAATATTTGAATTCTGCCTTCTTGCCTTTGAAAATGCGATTCATTTCGTCAAGATCGGATTGAAACAAGAACACGAGAAGATCCCATGCTGTATTCTCGTTTTTCGAGAATTTATGTCCCTTGCTTGTAGAATTGGAGGAATTGTTCTTGCGTACGGCTTTTGTCTGCAATTCGACGATCTGAGCATCTTGATCGCTGATTGTCACAAGCATATCGGCATTCTTCTTGGCTTGATCGGCAATTTGTTGCTCTTGGGCATTCAATTTTGCTTGCATTTCTGCAAGCATCTGTTGCAACATGGCGTTTGTAGGCTTTTTGGCGCGTGTAGAGGGCTTTTTTGTTGTTTTCTTTGTAGGCATGTCGTTTTTTCCTTTTGCTGACATCGTGAACGGAATTGTTCACAAACACATGCTAATTCATACACATGAGAAAGCAAATGATTTTTTTTCAAGAAATCATAAATCATCGAAAAATCGCTGTTCTAGACACATGCAGAGCCGATATTTTTTTTCATTATTTTTTCATTTTTTGAGGATTAGGGCGATCTTTTATCCCTAATCGCCCATAGAGCTACATGCATCGCACATTTGTCCAAAAAATCGCCCATAGAAGCTGCTCTATTGCCGTTTTTTATAAAAAATGCTTTTTTTATATATATATAGACATAGGAAAAAACGCACGGGAGGAAAGAAGAGGATAACAAAAAAACAGCCCCTAGCTGTGCCCTATCGCTGATTTTTCTGAAAAATCCCCCACAGAGGCCCGAAGAGGCACGATTTTTCTGTATCGATTTTTTTTCTCTTGCCGGGAAAGGACGAATTAGCCCCACATGAGAAAATCGCCCTTCTATTGCCCTACAATGGCGATTTATCCAAAAAATCGTGCACAGAAGAAGCTCAAAGCCCGATTTTCAAAAAAAATCTTATTAAGCCACTTGTGGGGCTAATCTGGAATTTTTACACCGGTAGCTACTGGTCTCTGGCAACCACTTCAAAAATACTAGTGTAGCTGTACTAGTTAAATATACATATAGGAAAAATACTCACAAATTCTGGGCACCGGTTTTATTTTACTTAAAATCTAGCACTGGTGCATAGGAAGATCTTCACACTGGTTTTTTTGTACCTAGATTTTCACACCAGTATTTTTATACCTGTTTTTATATACTAGTGTTTCTAAACCAGTATGAATTTGGCAAGTGATTTTACACCTCTATATACTAGTGTCATTTCTACAGTGTACATTTACCAGTATAGCTATACCGGTCTTAATTTTGCAGTATATCTAAACTAGTGTTTTTTTCTCAGCTCTTTTTCTACTAGCCTGGATTGGGCATAAGTAGAGATCTACTTAATTCTACAGAAGTAGATTCATACCTTTATTTTCACAAGATAAAAAAATAGAGAGATCTTGATATCTCTCATTTTATCTGTAGCTTGTAAGGCTAATCAAATCCCATTCTCTTGGGATTTACGCCCAATTTTCGCATATAGGAAAGCACATCTTCTGTGCTTTGAAAGGACATAATTCTTTGTCCTTTTTCATTTATTATAAAATATTCTTGCATGGCTAGGGATAGCCAATAATATCCTCCACACGATAGATACATTTCCATTCCACAACATGTTCTTCCAACACGATCGATTGTGTCTTTTCGTATGGATTGAAATTGGGCAAATTGCCACAAGAAGAATGTATCCTCCTTTGTAATGACGACGGGAATCCCATCGTTGTATGAGATCCGTATATCGCCATAAAAGGCGTTCTGTATGTCGCCTTGCTCTATCTCCCATTGAAAAAGCTCATTACGAGCACAAATTGCTTTTTCAAGATTTATTAGAGCAATACGAAATTGCTCTTGTGTCATTTCATTTTTTTCCTGTGACATGTTCTATCTCCTTTTGCTATCAGAACATTTTCATTATATCATGATCTAACAAAATAAATACAACCTATGACATGTAGGTGTAGCTACACTTGGGAAGCTTATTTGAAGGTGTGTCTATACTTGAAGCTAAATCATACACTGGTATATAAACACTTATCGATCCGCACTAGTAAACACGCACCAGTGATTTGAAACCAGTATATACTAGTATATCTTGACTTCTATATACTAGTTGTATTTGTACAGTGTGTCTCTAGAGGTGTAGCTATACCGGTCTGATTTAAGTGGTGTGTTTATACCAGTTTGTTTTTAGCCCTGCCTTTATACCGGTCTTTTTTCTGCATGTTTTAATTACACTCTTAATTCTATAGAGGTCGATTTATACTGTTATTTTCACAAGATAAAAAAAGGGAGAAATACGTATTTCTCCCCACATGATTGCTAATCCCAATCTTCTACATCATCCCAATAGGAAAGATCTTTCGGATCTTTCTCTTTTGATGATCGGATCTCATTCATGACAATGAGATCTTGTTCTTGTGTCCATTCGACACAAGAATGAATCGTCTTGCGAGATGTTATATCTCCATCATAGAGATAAATAATAATCAAACATTCCTCTCCATCGTTATGTATGCGTATGGATCGTTTTCCGTCTATGTCGATCCATGCATTTTCAACATACAATGTATTTTCCAATTCGTGATCTTCAAGATCATGAGAGGATTTGAATTGTAGGGCTACAGACATAGCCCAATTGATCAAGCATTGTGTTGCGAGGGGATTAGATACAAACATTTTTTGCTCCTTTTGCTAATGTTCCCTTTCAATATATCATGATATGATGAAAAAGATCACACCTGTGAAATCACAAGTCGATCTACACTGGAGCAGCTTATAAGGCGAGTGTAGCTATACTTGCAGCGCAAATCAATACCAGTATATACTTCTATTTTTGTACTCCTATATACTAGTCAAATATGACCGTTGTATACTAGTCCATTTTTCGTAGTAAGCTTAAAGCCCTATAGATACAGTGGTGTATTTTTACTCTAGCATTTATACTGATACAATCATAGCAGTCTATTTTTATCAGTCTTTTTTCCGCATAGGTAGATTTATACCTTAATTCTACAGGGTAAAAAAAATAGGCTAGATTTTTACGTCTAGCCTATGAAGAACTAGATTATGTTTTTATTCTTTTCAAGGCACTCCAACAATGTCTCGTCCTGTACTGGCTTGCCTTCGAAGAAGTGCCTTTTGTCATAATTTGCGTCAAGCCAATCATAGATTTCATTGCACTTGTCGAGACAAGAATAGTTCTCTTGTAACCATTGTCCTCTATGAAGGAGAATAATAGATGGGTTGAATTTACAATCAAACATCATGATAGGTCCCTTGTCAGCCTTTTCTTGAAAGAAGAGTACCTGCTCTTTCTCTGTTATATCTAGCATTTCCAACCCCAGAACATATCTAAGATCTTGGATCAGAATACCTCTCTGCTTTCGGAACTCGATTATTTTTTTCATCATATTCATTACTATCTCCATCTCGTTGGTATCCACGATACCATTTCTTGTTTAATTTCAGGTCGCTCTCTGATTTCTTTAATCGCACTCTGGCAAATCTCGCTCAGAGTATATTCAACGACATAGCCATTGCTGAATGCGGTGACAAGATCTGCTTTTTGAAGATCTTCAATGATGCTTTGCACCATCTTAAATCGCTCTCCACATGAGGGTTGATTTTTAGAGCAGATGTCGTAGATCTGTAGCTTGGTATACGAGATACCTTTGTTCCTTCGAAGAAGGTCAATAACACGTTGTCGTAGAATATCTTCTGACAACTCTTCTCTTCTTGCGCTCTCTATGAACGCGGAACTAATAACAGGCTGTGTCCGTGGCACAACCAATGTGATTTCGCTATTTTGGGTCTCTGTCTTGCAGGTGTCAAAACAGATGATTTCGCTAATTGTGTTCATGTCCTCTCCTTTTGCTAATGGACATTCTCAATATATCATAATATGATGAAAAATCTCCTACCTCCAATTGGATAGGTTATTCCTAACTTACGAAGCTATTTGGTGTAGCTATACCAGCTCTTACTATTTGATAATAACCAGTATAGACTAGTAAGCATTAGCCAAGAGTAAAAAAGGAGCAGAGCGAATGCTCTACCCCTTGATCTCTATTTGAGATCCTTGATGCGAACCTCCTTGGCTTTCTGTTTTCCAAATTCTCGAACTAAGGCTCTTTCAATGCGTTCCTTAATTCCTGACCGATGTAATTTTCTATCTCTTAGTCTATCTCTAATGCTTTGGATTTCTTCTTTTGCAGACATATCCACTCCTATTTGTTTTTGTTGTTGTTGTACTCTTTTTTGATATCTTTGTATGCCATGATACTCATGGGAACGATGACGTATAGCATAAGTGTCAATATAAGAATGTGCATAAGATTGAAGGTGTCAAACATGTTATCTCCTGTTGTTGTTGGACAATTATAATATAGCCTTTTGCCATTGACGCGTCAACAAAAAACATTACATAGGTATTCCATAGCTATCAACCATTTGATTTCTATACTGGTATATACTCTTGTATTGGAACCAGTATAGCTACAGAGAAGAAAGTAAAAAGAGGACTATTGCCCTCTTACACCTCTCAATCCCAAAGAACGAAAGTTGATGACGAGAGGTCCGATGCAGACCCATCTTCATGGCTTATGGGAAACCAGGTTCCCTTCCTTAGGTCTCCTTTGATCTCTATGAAACCAGCCAATGAAAAAGGGTCATTGATTAAATTCTTATTATGCCTTTCTGCTCCCGCAGAAAGGATAACTTGTTTTGGATCTTCGATTGTAATAGACCCGTTTGGATTCTGTTGGAATCCCTTCCAACTATTCTCTATTCTGTTTTGATAGTATATAGTTACTTTCATTTTTGTCTCCTTTCCTTATAAGTGTTTATGACAGGCTATCTTGTGCTTTGGGCACAGGTACACAGCCACTGTGCTGATTGATAGATGTTTGACATGAAGGAACTTCTTCCCCTTATAGATAAAAGACTTGATAAATCCTTCTCTATTCTTTTTGATACCTGTGACATTGTCTTTGATAGATGAAAATCTAATTACATTATTGTACATTTTTTACTCCTTAAAGATGGGGCTTTCGCCCCGTTGAATTATTTTTTTACTGCAGCAATAGACGAGTTGTATGAATGCTTGTATCCAGACAATCTATATTCCTTACCTGTGATCTTTTGCATCTTCATCTCTAATCGAGAGAAGAATCCATAATCCCTCTCCCAATCACCATAAAGCTCAATAAGCTCTTTGTCTTCCACCTTGCACAATCTAATCTTCATTGTTAGTGATCGTCCCTTCAATGTGAAGGGAGAAACATGACGAAAATATGTCAGTTCAAATTCCATGAATTTTTCCATGATTTTTTCCTTTTGCTAATTGCGATTGATTTCGCTTAATCAATTTATCATGATAATTATATAAATCATCAACCGATATAAATAAAGGTATAGCTAGACCAGAAGCTGTTACTAGTATACAGGGACCAGTTTAAGATCACTGGTATATACTAGTATTTGTGAACCAGTATATACTAGTTCTGATAAACCATTCTATACCAGTCTATGTTTAGCGGTATACAGTAGTTGCTTCTTACTTAGTTAGAATTATAGCGGTCTATATCTATAAGTTATATTTTACTAGCTTCGTTTATAGCGGTCTTAATTCTACAAGAGCTAATATCACTCTTAATTCTACACCTATATTAATTCTGCATAAAAAAATGGAGACCTGTAAAAGATCTCCTGCAAAGCGACTAGATGAAATTGATTCCTGCTTTTGCTACTTGAAGAATCGTACAGAAATCTGACCAATCTTTCAGACTTCTATTGCATTCGATATGTCTTCGATCATCTTCCAAATCTACCGTTTGGCAATAAGAAATCGTCGGTGCTTCATGTGCATGAAAATTTAAACGAATGTACTCATCTTCTTTTTTGTCAGAATAGAAGATGATATTTTCTACCTCTCCTGTGAAGCTATTAAAATCTTTGTGTACTCTGTATGCCAGCATTGTAAGGCTACTGACGACCTGTGATATTAGGGAATTGTTCATGTTATCTCCTTTTGCTAATGAACAATTACAATTTATCATGTTTGAACGAAAATAAGACAACCTATATAATGAAGGTATATAGCTACCAAAGCATACTTTTATTGATTATTACTGGTATATACTAGTATATTTAAATAACAATATAAAATATAGGAGTGCTTTACACACTCCTAAGAAGCTTCTAGTATCTGTAGCAATGTGAGAGTTCGTTGGACACCTCTTGTGTTGACGCAACCTCATCTAGATTTAATGTCTGAAAGCACTCTTCTGCATCAGAAGAGACAATGGAGACCTTGACGAAATTTGGGCTAAACAAGACTACACAGCCCTTTGTATAATACCAGCATTGAACCCACTTTCCTTCGTCCTTATCGATATCACTAATGTTATCAACATGGGTGAAATTTCTAAGATTATTAGAGAGATAGTCTTGGATCATGTCCATTGCTTCTCGGTGATCCCAACGATTTTCGTTATATTTTATTTTCATTTTTACTCCTTTTAAATATGGGGTGCTTTACACACCCCTTTGTTGCTATGACAGAAATGCTCGTATCTCTTCCCAAGAATCATAATCGGTAGAGGCAAACTCATATTTTCCCCCATCTTCAAATCTGTAAAGCACCACACGAATTGTTTTGGTTGCATACATGTATTGAAAATGTACATCGTACATATTGCCTTCTCCTTTGTGGTAAAGGCAATTGACAAGCTTGCTGAAATGACAACCTTCTCTCTCTTGAAATGGAAGGTGTTCTCCCAAGATAGATTTTTCGTTCATTCCAATAGCGGCTACCTTTCTGGGATCGCCAGACACATGCACAGACACCCAGATATCTCCGATCTCATAGATTTCAACCTCATCATCTGTCTTGATGAATTTCGATAGGTTCATTTTTTCCATATAGGAAAGAATTTTATTTTGAACAAGCATTTTTTTCTCCTTTTGCAATGTGTTCCTTCTCAATTTATCATAATAAGATAATAAATCCAGAACCTATAAAACAAAGGTGTAGCTGTACCAAAGAAGCTTACTTTTCAATTTTTACCAGTATATACTAGTATTTAATAGTTTATTTTATCTGCTATAAATAAAGCATAAGTTGATTTATATTCGTTGTTTTGAACCAGCATATACTAGTTGTGTATGAGTGGTTCTTTTTTAATATGTATGTCTATACTAGTATTAATTCTACAGGCTAAAAAAATGGGGGCTTATCACCCCCCTATCTTCTATTGAATAGTCAGCAGAGGATATATCTTTGCTGAGTACATGTCGAAATCATTGAAGAATCGGAATGCAATCCACTCTAATTCTTCTTCGGCTGTAGCACTACAGCCTATGTTGAAATGGATCTGCCAAAGCGATTGAATACTTGTTCCGAAAGGACCTTTCTCCCCTCTCATAATAAGAACTATTATGAGATCGATAAAGTCGTATGTTAATGCATTATTTCTGTCATATGGATTGAGGGATAGATATCCACTCTCATGCTTTTCAAAAACGTTAAAGCCATCTGGGCACATTTTTGTTGTAGGAAGACAACAAATGTACTTGTCTAAAGAGACATCAAATCTCTCGTTTTTACCAATGAGGGCTAGGATCTGAATAAAACTAGCTACTCTTGTTAATTGTAGCATTTTTAATTGATGTAATAACATGTCTATTTCTCCTTTTGCTAATTAGACAATTTCAATTTATCATTTTATGAAAATAAATCTATTACCTATGTAGCTGCAGGTTCGTCTGGGGCTTGTACAGACCAGTGTATACTAGTTATTATTATCTCTAAAGTAAAAGAGCATAGCCCATAGCTATACTCTTATTCTTCTACATGAAATTCAACCATTCTTTCATCTCAGAGAATGAAACTTGTCTTTCTGTATAAGTCAAGGCGCGACATGTAGGAGAAGGATGTCGCAATGAGTACCCCTCTCTCTTTTGTTCTTCTGTCTTTTCTGGCATCTGCGTTCTACTAACGAAGATACGTTTTCCATCTATGTCAATTTCTACCGCAAAGATTTCATTTGTTTCATATCGAAAGTAATGAACATTGATTTTTCCGTCCCAAATGAAGTAATCTATCCCGTCCATTTCAATGGAACTAGGGATTTTATCAAAGAAATTGTGTATTTGAACCTCTTTATTGTGATGAGTGTCTTTGCTATCTATGATGGCAAACAAATTATCTAGTGTCATGTCTATTTCTCCTTTTGCTAATTAGACATAATCAATTTATCATGTTTGAGCGAAAAATTAGCCACCTTTGAACACATAGGTGTAGCTTTACTTGTGTGAGCAAAATTTACTAGTATATACTAGTTCTATTCTTCATTAAACAAAGAGCTATGCTC
>Ga0160422_10001948_pt1 | contig 12899 bp, 11 predicted proteins | sample Fk160mmetaG_FD_108192 | JGI IMG/M metagenome (GOLD analysis project Ga0160422, IMG submission 108192) | Marine microbial communities from the Central Pacific Ocean - Fk160115 60m metaG | ecosystem: Environmental > Aquatic > Marine > Oceanic > Photic zone | place: The Central Pacific Ocean...
ATGTCTCAACCTCTAGATTTAGAATTAGCAAAACTGCTTAAGAAATATGATAACACCATAGCAGTTAATAACATCGATTTAAAAATTAAGGCTGGATCATATTGTTGTTTGTTGGGACCTTCAGGATGTGGAAAAACTTCAACTCTTCGAATGATTGCTGGTCATGAAGAGATTACAGATGGTGATATATTATTGGGTAGTACAATTATAAATGGTTTACCCCCATCCAAAAGAGGAACATCTATGATGTTTCAAAATTATGCTCTTTTCCCGCATTTAAGCTGTTTAGATAATGTTGCATTCCCTCTAAAGATCAAAGGTATTAGTAAAGAAGAAAGATATTCTTCAGCGTCAAAAATTCTAGAAATGGTTCAAATGAATAATTTTTCTTATAGATACCCGAATCAATTGTCTGGGGGTCAACAACAAAGAGTAGCTCTTGCAAGATCATTAATTACAAGTCCTTCAATTTTATTATTAGATGAGCCTCTTTCTGCTCTTGATCCTTTTCTTAGAATTAAAATGAGGTCAGAGTTAAAGAACATTCAAAAAAAACTTGGTATAACATTTATACATGTTACACATTCTCAAGAAGAGGCATTAGCGTTAGCTGATATAGCTGTTGTTATGAATAATGGAATTATTGAACAATTTGATTCACCTTTTAATATTTTTAATAAACCAAAAAACGAGTTTGTTGCTAATTTTGTTGGTAGTCATAACGTTGTTTTACAAAATAATAAAAAATACGCTGTTAGGATGGATCAAATAAAAGTAATTAAAACCAAAAAGTCAAATCATAATACAATGACAATTAAAGATCTTGAATTTCAGGGTGAGAATGTGAAATTGATATGCTCAAATAAGAGTAATAGTTTACAAATACTTGTTGAGGATAATTTATTTTTTAAGAATGAATTTAAATTAGGTGAAAATGTTGAAGTTAGCTGGGAAAAAAATAACTGTCATTTACTAGCTTGATAGATTCTAATTAAAATATATTCTAAAGTAATATTATTAATTTTACAAAGCTATTAATATTTTAGTTTTAGCGTTATAATTATTAATAAATAATTTAAAATTTTTTATGAATTTTGATATAAGAAAATCTAAAGGCGTTTTTGCTATTGCAACTACACCATTTAATGAAGATGGTAATATTGATTTTTCATCAATTGATAAGTTGTCTGATTATTACATCACTTCTCAAGTTTCTGGTTTAACTATTTTGGGTGTGATGGGTGAAGCTCCTAAACTAAACTTGCAAGAACAAAAACTAGTTATAGAGAGATATATAAAAAATATTGGAAAACAAGTTCCAGTTATAGTTGGGGTAAGTAATCCGGGATTAGATAATTTAATATCTATATCCAATGATGCAATGGAGCTAGGTGCATCAGGTGTTATGGTTGCAGGTAACAATGGGTTAAAAAATGACGACCAGATAAAAAGTTATTTTAATCAGGTCTCTATTTCATTGAAAAATATTCCAATTTGTTTGCAAGATTATCCTCCTACAACAAATGTATATTTGTCCACATCTGTAATAAAAGACTTATTTTCAAATAATGAAAATTTTTTAATGTTTAAACATGAAGATTGTCCAGGGCATAAAAAGCTTTCTCAATTGATAGAATTCAGAAATTTAATGAATACAAGTAAATTTTCAATTTTAGTTGGCAATGGAGGAATTTATGTTCCTCAAGAATTAAAAAGAGGTGCGGATGGAATAATGACTGGATTTGCATTTACTCAGATGTTAGTTGAAGTTTACAATCTTTTCTACAAAGAAGATTATGAAAAAGGAGAGGATTTGTTCGATCTTTATTTGCCTCTTATAAGACATGAACAGCAATTTGGTGTTGGGTTAGCTATCCGTAAAGAAGTATTAAAATTAATTGGTGTTATTACATCATCAAAAGTAAGGGCGCCAGGACCAATTTTAGATAAGAATGACTTTATTGAACTAGATAGATTAATTTTAAGATTAAAAAATAAGCTTGAAGAGAGAAAAATTCCTATTCCAAAAGGAATTTAATTTATGAAGATTTTACTTTTAAATCCAAATACAACTAATTCTATAACGGATACATTATTTAAAACTGCAAGTTTAGTAAAAAGCAAAGAAACAGAACTGATACCTATAACAGCTGATAAAGGCTTCCCGTACATCTCTAACAAAGCTGAAGCACAAATAGCAGGAGTTCGTGTACTTGAAATTATTGCAAAACATGAAAAAGATTTTGATGCAATTATTATTGCTGCATTTGGAGATCCTGGCTTGATAGCAGCAAGAGAAACGTTTCAAATACCAATTGTAGGATTAGGAGAGGCATCAATGTTAAGTGCCTGTCTTTTTGGAAAAAAATTCTCAATTATTTCATTTACACAAAATATGAGATCTTGGTATCAAGAAAGTGTTGAATTACTTGGTTTAGAAAAAAGATATTCGGGTTTTAGAGCTATAGAGGGTGTTGTTCTTTCTATTGATGAGATACAATCTTTGCATAAAAAACAATTAGTAAAATCAGCTAAAGATTCAATAGAAATTGATGGAGCCGATGTAGTGATTTTTGCTGGTGCACCATTATCTGGATTTAAGAAGCAAGTCGAAAATGAAATTAACATTCCTATAATAGATTGCGCTGAGGCAGCTATAAAACAGGCTGAATTGGCTTGTGTAATGAAAAAAAATATTAATAAAACTAGCAATAAAAAAAAATTGCCCCCTAAAATTTCAGTTGGCATAGACAAAATTCTGTCAAATTATTTGTTACACAAGTAGAGAATATGACTAAAGATACGTTTTTAAATAGAAATTTTTATGGATATGGACCAAAAAAGCCTGAATTTGTTTGGCCACAAGGAAAAAGAGTGGCTTTATCTATTGTAGTTAACATCGAAGAAGGAGCTGAGCTGACCTTGTCCTCTGGTGATGAAAAGAACGAATATATTTATGAAAATAATTTAAACCCTGTATCTGATCAATCGGTAGATTTGTGTATGGAATCCCATTTTGAATATGGTTTAAGAGCTGGAATATGGAGAGTTTTTCACTTATTAGATCAATTTAAAGTAAAAGTAACATTTAGTTGTTGTTCAAGAGCTTTAAAAAAATCTCCATGGTTAGTAAAAGAAATTATATCACGGGGGCATGAAATTTCAGCGCATAGTGTGAGATGGGAAACTCATTCAAATTTCTCAGTTAAACATGAAAAAAATATTATAAATGAATGTTATAATACAATCTTAGAATTAGCTGGAGAAGCTCCAATTGGATGGCATACTAGATCTGCAACTTCTGTTAATACAAGAAGGTTACTGATTGAACATGGGGGTTTTTTATATGATTCTAATTCATACAATGATGATCTTCCATATTCGATAAAAAAAGATAACAATAAGTTTATAATTTTACCATATTCTTTTGATACTAATGATATGAGATTTGAACAAAATGGTGGTTTCGTTCACTCAAATGATTTTTTTCAATATTGTAAGGATACGATTGATAGATTGATCTATGAAGGGCAAAAAAATATTAGTAATATGATGTCCATCGGTCTTCATCCAAGAATCATAGGACGACCTGGAAGAATAAAAGCGCTTTTTTTGATATTAAATTATATTAAAGGGAATAGAATGATTTGGGTTTCGCGAAGAAAAGATATAGCTCAATTTTGGGCTGATACTAACTTATAGCCTATAAAATATAAAATGTTCAAATTTTAGTCATTATTTAAATAGTATTTCAATAAATAGTATTTTAATTTTCTTAACTTTACACTCCAAGAAAAATTTTACAGACTAATACATACTAAAATTTAAAAGAAGGGAAATAATCATGAAAAAAATAAGATTTTTATTAATATCTTTTATGATTAGCTTTTGGAGCTTTAACCTTAATGCTGCTGATTGGACAATGGCATCTGGTTATCCAAAAAGTAATTTTCATACACAAAATATTATGAAATTTATTGATGAGGTTAAAGCAAATACATCAGTTAACATAAATTTAAATCCAAATGATACTCTTATAAAGCTTGATGCAATAAAAACATCATTACAAAGAGGACAAATACCGATTGGTGAAATTAGGTTTGGAATTTATGGAAATGAAGACCCAATGTATATCTTAGCAGGATTACCATTTATTGCGCCAGATTACGCAAGTGCGTGGTTGCTTAAGGAAGTTAAACATGAATATCTTCAAAATTTGTTTAATAAAAAAGGCTTAAGAATACTTTATACTTCACCATGGCCAGGGCAAGGTTTTTATACCAAAACTCCAGTAAATGGCGTTTCAGATTTCAAAGGTAAAAAATTAAGAATTTATTCTACTGCAACCCAACAGATGGGAACTATGTTAGGTTTTAATGCAACTATTTTACCTTTCGCAGAAATCCCTCAAGCCTTTTCAACAGGTCTAATTGAGGCATTGTTTACAAGTCCTCAAACAGGTATTGATATTCAAGCTTGGGACAATACTAAACATTTTACGTACGCAGGTGCAATTTTTAGTAAAAATGCTGTTATTGTAACAAATAAAGCTTTTAATGCCTTATCAAAAGAAGATCAAAGTGGAATTTTAGCTGCCGCAAAAAAAGCTGAGCTGAGAGGATGGGAAATGAGCGCTGCTACAACTAAAGCTCAAATTGGTGTTCTTGAGAAAAATGGAATGAAAGCAAAAAATGCTCCTGAAGGTGTCATTAGCAAGATGAAAGAAATTGGTCAAGCTATGATGAAAGAGTGGAGAAAAAAAGCAAGTCCTGAAGCAAATGCTGTTTTGGACCGTTATCTTGCAATGAGATAAATAAACTCAAGTGGTAGAATGAGATAATCATGAGGTCTTTTTTAGATAAATTATACTTGTTAAGTGGTTATCTCGCTGCCATTTTTTTAGCTCTTATAGCTTTAACAATAATAGCGCAAATATTAGGTAGATTTATTAATGTAACGATTGATTCAACTGAAACGGCTGGATTTAGTTTAGCTGCACTTACTTTTTTTGGGCTTGCATACACTTTTCGGTCTGGTGAGCATATTAGAGTAACACTGATAACAAGATTACTAAAAAAGAATCTGAAAAAGTTTCAAGAATTATTTGCTCTTTTTTTCTGTATAGGGTTTGTTGGTTATCTAAGTTATTGGTCATGGGATTTTGTATACTTTTCATTTATTTTTGACGACATAAGTCCTGGTTTATTAGCAATTCCTTTTTGGATACCAAGATTATCTATGTCATTAGGGATAACCATTTTTTTTATTGCATTAATTGATGATTTTATATTTATCTTAAAAAATAAAGACCCATCTTATGTAAAAAATGCGTCGCCAATTTTCAAAGATGAAATTTGAGGTAGAATAAATGGCTACAGGTTTAGCATTAGGCTTATTTATTTTACTTTTGTTTCTTTTATCTCTAGGTATTTGGGTTGCTCCAGCTCTAATTGCAATTGGATATATTTTATTGGAATTTTTTACTCCGGCACCAGTTGGATCTCTTTTAGCTAGTACAATTTGGGATGCTAGTTGGAATTGGGCTTTAACTGCCCTTCCTTTGTTTATATGGATGGGAGAAATTTTATTTAGAACAAGGTTATCTTCTGACATGTTTAAAGGTTTATCACCTATGCTATCCAGATTACCAGGAGGTCTGCTGCATGTAAACGTTGTAGGATGTGGTATAATGGCAGCGGTTGCTGGGTCCAGTGCAGTAACCTGTGCAACTATTGGAAGAATGAGTATTCCTGAATTAACTAAAAGAAAGTATGATGAAACACTTAGTATTGGCTCATTGGCAGGATCTGGAACTTTAGGGCTATTAATTCCTCCTTCTATAATGCTTATTGTTTACGGTGTTTTAGCTCAACAATCTATATCAAGGCTTTTTATTGCTGGAGTTTTACCAGGCATAATGATTATTTTGATTTTTATGACATATATTGCTATTCGAGCTAAACTTAATCCATCTTTGGCTCCAAAAGAAAAAAATAATTATTCATTTTTAGAAAAATTAATTGCTGGAAGACATTTATTTCCTGTTGTAGGACTTATTGTTTGTGTTCTTGGATCAATTTACGGAGGTTATGCAACACCAACTGAAGCAGCAACAATTGGTGTATGTGGAGCTTTGTTATTGGCCTGGTTTACCAAAACTTTAACTTTAAAAAGTTTTTTTGATAGTTTAATGGGAGCAGTTAAAACTTCATGCATGATTAATTTTATAATAGTTGGTGCAGCTTTTTTATCTGTTGCTATGGGTTATACTGGTATTCCAAAACAGCTTGGAGAAATTGTAAATCAATATGAGTTATCTCAAATTTCACTACTTATTATATTAACAATATTATATATTTTTTTAGGTTGTTTTCTCGAAGGAACCTCAATGATGGTTTTAACAGCCTCTGTTGTTCTACCTATGGTTCAAACTGCAGGAATTGATTTAATCTGGTTTGGGATTTATACGGTGATAGTTGTTGAAATGGCACAAATAACACCTCCAGTTGGATTTAATTTATTTGTCTTGCAAGGAATGACAGGTAGAAATATTTTAAAGATAACGAAAGCTGCAATGCCATTTTTCTTTTTAATGCTTTTAGGTATTATAATACTAGTAATTTTCCCACAAATTGTAACTGCCCCAGTTCAATATATGATACAATAGAAGTCAACTATAAGAAGGTTTATATGAGATTAGCGATTGATATAGGAGGTACTTTTACTGATATAGTTCTGGAAAAAAAACATAATATTTTTACAAAAAAAGTTTTAACTTCAGCAGCAAAACCTGAGCTTGCTGTGATAAATGGAGTATTGGAATTACTAGAAGAATTAAAAATAAAACCATCTGAAATTAAAATGATTATTCATGGAACTACTCTAGCAACAAATGCAATTATTGAAAGAAAAGGTGCTAAATGTTGCTTCATTACTACTAATGGGTTTAGAGATGTTTTAGATATTGGTTACGAAAGTAGGTTTGATCAATATGATCTTTTATTAGATAAAACTCTCTCAATTATTCCTAGAGTTGATAGGTTCGTTGTAAGTGAAAGAACTGACGTTGATGGGAATATTCTTAATCCTTTAAATTTAAACGATATAAATCCATTAATAAAAAAAATTAAAGAAGGTAAATTTGAGAGTCTTGGTATAGGTTTTTTGCATTCCTATGCAAACTCAAAAAATGAAAAGTTTTTAAAAACAATCTTAAAAAGGAAATTTCCAGAGTTACAGATTTCTATATCTTCAGAAGTTTGTCCAGAAATAAGAGAATTTGAACGTTTCACAACAACAGCTATAAATGCATATATAAAACCTTTGATGTCAAGGTATCTTAAAAGTCTTGAAACAAATTTAAAACGTTCTGGCTTTAATTCTTCATTTTTGCTTATGACTTCTGGTGGAAGCTTAACTAATGTAAAAAATGCCTCTGATTTTCCTGTAAGATTAGTTGAATCTGGTCCTGCTGGTGGGGTGATTTTGGCTAACTCAGTAGCAAGGGAGTTAAATTTAGATCAAGTTATTTCATTTGATATGGGTGGAACCACCGCAAAAATTACAATTATTCAAAATAAAAATCCAAATAAAGCTAGGGAGTTTGAAGTTGATAGAAAATCACGCTTTCAAAAAGGTAGTGGATTACCTGTTAGAATACCTGTAATAGAAATGGTAGAAATTGGTGCTGGTGGTGGATCTATTGCTAGAATTAATAAATTAGACCAAATAACTATTGGTCCTGATAGTGCTGGTTCAAGTCCAGGACCTGCCTGTTATGGTTTAGGTGGAAAGAACCCAACTATAACGGATGCAGATTTGATTGTGGGTAAGTTAAACCCAAAAAATTTTGCTGCTGGTAAAATTGAGTTATTTCCTGAAAACAGTAAGAATGTAATAAATAATAATATTGCAAAAAAGTTAAATTTCTCTTTAGAAGATGCATCAATTGGTATCACTGAGATGGTAGATGAAACTATGGCAAATGCTGCAAGAGTACATTCTGTTGAACAGGGGCATCAAACAGAAAATAAAACGCTTATAGCATTCGGGGGTGCTGCACCACTCCATGTTTCACGAATTGCAGAAAAATTAAAAGTAAAAAAAATTATCGTACCTACTAATGCAAGTGTTGGATCAGCAATAGGCTTTTTAAAAGCTCCAGTTGGTTATGAAATTGTTCAAAGTTATAGATTTTTTTTAAAAGACTTTAATTCTAATGTTTTAAATAACTTTTTGAATAAAATGGAAAATGAATCTAAAAAAATTATAGATTTAAAAAACATAAGTTCAAAACTTTTAACTGAACGATTTGTTTTTATGAGATATTTTGGCCAAGGACATGAAATTAAGATTAATATAGATAACAGAAAATTTACAAATTCTGATATTAAATATTTGAAGAATAATTTTGAAAAAGAATATAAAAAGCTTTATGGGAGAGTATTGCCTAATGCTGAAATTGAAGCAATGACATGGATTGTTTCAATAAGTATAAATCAAAAAAGTGAAAAAAAAATTGCTGATATTAATAATCATTTATTGAAATCTAGTAAAGATAAAATGAGAATTTTATCCATTGAAAATTCTAAATATATTGATATAGCACACTATGAAAGAAAAGATTTGAAACCTGGAAATTTGATAAAGGGAGGTTGTGTTATATCTGAGGAACAAACTACAACAATTGTTAGTAAAAAATTTCAAACTAAAGTTTTGTCTAATGGGTATTTAGAAATAACAGAAATTAGGGGTGCTAAATGATTAATAGATCTCAACAATTGTCAAATCAATTAATGTGGAACAGGCTTCTTTCAGTTGTTGAAGAACAAGCTCAAACATTGATTAGAACAGCATTTAGTCCAATTGTAAGAGAATGTGGGGATATTTCTGCTGGTATTTTTGATTTAAAAGGTAGAATGATGGCCCAAGCTGTCACTGGAACTCCAGGACATGTAAATTCAATGGCTGAATCTGTAAAACATTTCATGAAGTTTTTTCCGATTAAAGAAATGAATGAAGGTGATATTTATATAACAAATGATCCATGGATGGGTACTGGTCATTTAAATGATTTTGTCTTAACGACTCCTTGTTTTAAAAATAATAAAATAGTTGCTTTATTTTCTTGTACATCTCATTTGACTGATATCGGCGGTTTAGGAACTGGTCCTGATGGAACTGACATTCACATGGAGGGTATATATATACCAATGTTAAAACTAGCAGATAAAGGAAAAATGAATGAAACACTCTTATCAATGATAAGACAAAATACCAGACAACCAGTCGAAACAGAAGGCGATGTATATTCACTTGCTGCTTGCAATGATGTTGGTTGTAAAAGATTAGTAGATATGATGAATGAGTTTAACATTGACAAATTAGATGATTTATCAAACTTTATTTTTAAAAAGTCAATTATAGCAGTTCAAAAAGAAATTAGTAAAATTCCAAATGGAGCTTATTCAAATTCAATGATGATTGATGGTTTTGAAGATCCAATAAAGCTAAATGCAAAAATAGTCGTTAATAAAAACAATTTAACAGTAGATTATACTGGTACATCATTAAAATCTAAGTTCGGTATAAATGTACCTCTTTCATATACAAAAGCTTATACTTCATTTGGCTTAAGTTGTTTAATTTCTCCAGAAGTGCCTAACAATGCTGGTTCGTTATATCCTTATTCAATTTCTTCACCAGAAGGCACAGTTCTAAATGCTGTCTATCCAGCTAGTGTTTGCGCTAGGCATATAATTGGCCAAATGCTGCCTGATGTGGTATTTGGATGTTTAGAAAAAGCTATACCAAATCTTACTCCTGCAGAGGGGGCTTCATGTTTATGGAATTTAACTTTTAGAGGGGTGCAAAAAGATAATAAGAGTATCTTTGCCATTACGGCTGTTACTAATGGAGGCACTGGTGCTCGCCCAAGCAAAGATGGTTTATCTGCTACTGCTTATCCATCAGGAGTGAAGGGGACACCTGTTGAAATTAATGAGGCTGTTGCACCCTTATTATTTCTTAGAAAAGAATTTAAACCTGGAAGTGGAGGAAGAGGTGAATATAGAGGTGGTGATGGTCAAATAATTGAAATTAAGTCATCTTTAGAAAAAGATTTAGAAATTTTGGCAGCTTATGACCGAATAAAGTTTCCTCCTAGGGGAAGAAAAGGTGGTGAAAATGGAAAAGCTGGATCTATTAAAATAAAAAATGGTAGAAATTTAAAAGGAAAAGGTACTCAACTTATAAATGCTGGTGAAATTTTGGTAGTTGAAACACCAGGTGGTGGTGGATATGGACCTTATAAAAAAAGGTCAAAAAAATTATCAATTTTAGACAAAGAAAATGAGCTAAGCTAATTAGAGTTTTTTACAAACTTGTACAAGTCATTTAAAGTTTTACGTTCTGAATTTTCTAAATCAGTTAAGTTCCCTGGTGGCATTGCGTATGACATTACTGCTTGAGAGTAAACTCCTTCAATGTTTTTTATTAAATCATTGACCGTTTCAAGATTAACTAGTTTTGGAGAGTGTTGCATATTTTCCCATAGCGGTTCTTTTGCATGACACATTGCACATTTAGAAACAATTATTTCTTCTGATGCTAATATAAGATCTTTTGGAATTTGCTCTATGATTACATTTGCTCTTTTATCATTATTTGTCAGGTTAGGCTTACCTATTTCAGATAAATAAACTGCAAATAGAATTATCATTAATACAGGAACCCAAAGCAAGTAAGGAGGTTTTTTACCAGAATGTTTTATATTGAAAAATTGTCTAATCAATGCACCAGTAATAATTATTAATGAAATTATTATCCAGGAATAATCAGTAGCGTATATTGTTGGGTAGTGATTGCTAATCATTATAAATATCACAGGGAGAGTTAAATAATTGTTATGTAAAGATCTTTGTTTCGCAGTTATACCGTGAATAGAATCAGGTTTTTTATTTTCGAGTAAACTCTTAACTACTTTCTTTTGTCCAGGAATTATAATCATTAAAACATTAGCTACCATTATAGTTCCTAACATCGAACCAATTTGCATATAAGCACCTCGATGTGAAAACACTTGAAAATATAACCAACTAAAAAATGTAAATACTAGAAGTATAAAGATTGATAGCATTATATTATTTTTATCTACTGTTTTTTTACAAATATAATTGTATAAAACCCATCCTAAAATAATTCCTATTACTGAAAGTGAGATTGCTTCTAAATTTGAAAGATCAAATTTTTCAATTTCAATCATATAAAGATCAGCACTAATATAATAAACTAGTATTAAAAGTAAAAAGCCAGAAATCCAAGTAGCGTATGCCTCCCATTTGAACCAAGTTAGTTGAGATGGTAGTTTATCTGGAGCTACAAGATATTTTACTATCTGGTAAAAGCCTCCCCCATGAACTTGCCAAGCTTCACCATGAGCTTCTTTCGGAATGTCTTTTCTCTTTTGTAAACTTAAATCTAAAGCTATAAAGTAAAAACTTGATCCAATCCATGCTATTCCTGCAATCACGTGTAGCCACCTAACTAAAAATTCAGTCCATTCAAATAAAATATAAGACACTTTAGCTTCCTCTATAAGTGCTATAACCAAATGGAGAAACTAACAATGGAATATGATAATGACTTTGTTTGTTAATTGAAAAGTCGATACTAATTTTGTCGTAAAAAGAATAATCGGAATTTACAATCTCATTTTTTAAAAAATAATCTTTTACATGGAACACAAGTTGGTAATTCCCAAACTTAAAGTTTTCATCGGAAATTAAAGGTCTGTCGACACGACCATCTTTATTTGTAGTACATTCTAAAATTTTATTTTTAACTTCATTGTTTAAAAAAAATAATTCTATTAAAATATTATGTGCAGGTTTACCAATGCTTGTATCCAATACATGTGTAGTTAACCCAGCCATAAATTTTTATATCATATATGTTGAGGCAAACAAATGGAAAATGAAATTATCAATTTTGAAAATAAAAATTTCAGAAAATCAAAATTTGTATCGTTATTTGAATCGATATACGAACATTCTGATTGGGTAATTAAAAACATTACTCAGGATAAATCTAATATTCCAAATACTATAAATGAGCTTAGATCAGCTATGAAAAAAGTAGTAAATAAAAGCTCAGATAATTTAAAACTAAAGTTACTAAGAGCTCATCCAGAACTTGGAATTAAAAAAAATCAGTTATCTAGCCTTACAGAATCATCTCAAGAAGAACAAAAATCTGCTGGTTTAGATCAGTGTTCAGAAGAAGAATATGAGGAAATTAAATCACTTAACAAATTATACAAAGAAAAGTTTAAGTTTCCATTTATTATAGCAGTTAAAGGACTAAATAGACTAGATATAATCAAATCAATGAAAAAAAGAGTTAATAATAATTATGAGGAAGAATTTTTAACTGCAATTAATGAAGTTCATAAGATTGCTAAAATTAGATTGGATGCACTAGAGCTTTAGTTTTTTTAATTTTGGTGCATCAAATATTGTAATAGAAGGCAAATCTTTTTTCCATTTATGTATTTCAACGAGAGTAGAATGAGCCGACGGACCCTGACTTAAAGATGAGCAACCAATATCATCAGTCAGAACATTAGGGTTGCCATGAATGCAAAATGTGTCATCATCAGTTGCAGGATTATACCAAGCACCAACTGGAAGAAATACAATTCCTTCCATTACATCATCAGAAATTTTAATACCTGCCAGGCATGAACCTCTATCATTAAAAACTTTAACAATATCGTCATTTTTTAAATTTCTTATTTTTGCGTCATTTGGATTTATTAAAAGTGGTTCTCTTCCATGGATTTTAGATTTTTTACTATGTTTACCGTTATCAAGTTGACTATGTAGTCTATTTTCAGGTTG
>Ga0160422_10001949_pt1 | contig 12896 bp, 12 predicted proteins | sample Fk160mmetaG_FD_108192 | JGI IMG/M metagenome (GOLD analysis project Ga0160422, IMG submission 108192) | Marine microbial communities from the Central Pacific Ocean - Fk160115 60m metaG | ecosystem: Environmental > Aquatic > Marine > Oceanic > Photic zone | place: The Central Pacific Ocean...
AAAGGCGGAAGCGCGCTATTGGCTAGATACTGGAAGCTGAGTTTTTGGCTGCTGGCATGCCCAGCTATTTTTCATGGATGCGCTGGCGCTCCAACCGCGCCTATTACCCAGGACACGATTCAAGATTCCGCGCCGCAGTTAAGACCCGCCGAACTGGCGCGTCTGGCCAGCCTACCTGACCCTATTGTTCAGCCCTTGCGCTACAGTGCCGCAGGCAACGGACCGATTTACGAGGTTTGGGGCAAAAAATACAGGGTGCTGGATAGTGCTAAAGGGTACCGCGAGACCGGGAGTGCTTCCTGGTACGGGGTAAAGTTTCATGGCCGGCTCACCTCGAGCAGAGAGCCCTTCGATATGTACGAGCTTACCGCTGCGCATCGCTCGCTACCCATCCCGTGTTTTGTGCGTGTGAAAAACCTGGAAAATGGGAAATCTGCTATCGTGCGTGTTAATGATCGCGGGCCATTCCACAGCGAGCGAATCATTGATCTCTCATTTGCTGCAGCAGTAAAGCTTGGCTTTCATCAGCAGGGCACGGCCCAAGTTTTAGTGGAAGCGATAGATGCGAATAGCCAGTTGGGTCCCTCGCATTTGATCGAGCTAGGCGCCTTTATGGAGCAGGCACATGCTCAGCGGGTCCAGCAGCAGTTGCTCGGTATGCTTGGCGTGCCTGTGCGGATCGTCCGCAGTGCCCAAGCGCTTTACCGCCTAGAGGTTGGCCCCGTGTTCGGTGATGTTGAACTCGAGCGCCTCACAGCGGTTTTAACCACGATGGATTTAGGCGAGATTACAGTTGTTTTAGCGCGCTAGCTGACGAAAATGATAGACTGCGTCTTTAGCAGCAGCTTTAGGGACAACGGCATTGCATCACGCACTAATTGACTGGTTCACCCGCGGAACATGGCTGTTGACCGTCTTCGCAGGCGGCGCCTTAGCAGCGCCAATTATTCCGCCACCACCGAACATAGCGTCTTCTTCGTATCTGCTCATAGACGCGAATTCGCAGAAAGTTTTGGTCGAAAAAAACGCCGCACAACGCGTGCCGCCTGCCAGCCTGACAAAGATTATGACGGCCTACATTGCTGAGCAGGAAATCAACTCGGGTCGACTGAAAGTCGATGAAATGGCACCGATCAGTGTTGAAGCTTGGCGTACAGGTGGATCGAAAATGTTCATACGCGAGGGTACGGAAGTAGCAGTGGGTGACTTACTGAAAGGAATTATCATTCAATCAGGTAACGATGCCAGTGTCGCCATCGCGGAATACATCGCTGGCAGTGAAGATGCGTTCGCGGAAATGATGAATCAACAAGCACAGGCGCTCGGACTAACCAATACAAAATTTCTAAACGCAACAGGCTTGCCGAATGAAAATCATTACAGTACTGCTGAAGATCTTGCTCAGTTAACCATAGCGTTGATCAAGGACCATCCCGAGCAGTACAAGTTATATTCGCAACGCAGCTACGAATTCAACGATATCGCTCAGCCTAACCGGAACAAGTTGTTGTGGCGCGACCGTTCGGTAGACGGTGTTAAGACCGGTTACACCGCTGCCGCCGGATATTGTTTGGTGGCTTCGGCGGAGCGCAATGGGGTGCGACTGGTGAGTGTGGTTATGGGTACCGACAGCGACGAGTCGCGCATGCGCGAGAGTCAGAAGCTACTCTCCTACGGATTTCGCAATTTCGACACTCAAACGTTATATGAAGCGGGTGTAAATCTGCGGCAACAGGATGTTTATTACGGCCAGCAGGAGAAGGTAGCGCTTGGGGTAACAGATGATGTAATCGTCACCTTCCCAAGAGGTTATTACGATGATATCGAGGTCGAAATGGCCTTAGCGGAGTATCTGGAGGCTCCCTTTCCAGCAGGGGTAGCGGTGGGTGAAATAAACCTGACGCTGGACGGAGAGCAGATTTATTCGGCGCCTTTGGTCACGCTCGCCGAAGTCGGTGAGTCGAATTTCTTCAGTCGGCTGGGCGATTCGATCTATTTGTTTTACGCATCGATGTTTAGCGATGATGGATGAACCAAAGATAGAGTTCCCCTGTCGGTATCCGATTAAAGTCATTGCCGTGGCCGACGACGGAGCCGCTCGCCGGGTGGTTGAAATCGTGCGCAATCATGCGCCCGAGCTTACCCCTGACGATGTAACGACACGCCAAAGCAGCGGCGAGAAGTTCCTAGCGGTGCGGTTGACCCTGATGGCACAGGGTGAAGAGCAGTTACGTGCGCTCTACGCGGAATTGATGTCCGATGCGTCCGTAAGAATGGTTTTTTAGACCTTGGCGGCGCTACCTGCAAACGTTCGCGAGCTGGGCTTGACCCGATATGAGCCTGTACTTGGCGACATGCAAGCTTTCACGCGTAATAGAACAAATACTAGCGATGACGAAATTTGGCTCACAGAGCATCGTCCCGTTTTTACCCAGGGGCAGGCCGGTAAGGCCGAGCACATCTTTGGGCCGGCTGAAATTCCGGTGGTGCAATCTGATCGCGGCGGTCAGGTGACGTACCACGGTCCGGGACAAATTACTGCTTACTTGCTCTTCGATCTGCGGCGTCTGGGTATCGGTGTTCGGGATTTAGTGTGCGGAATTGAAAAAGCGATGCTGGCAACGCTGCAGGCTTTTGGTATCGAAGGCTATGGGCGTCCTGATGCCCCCGGGGTGTATGTGGAGCGCAACAAGATTGGCTCGTTAGGTTTGCGCGTGCGGCGTGGATGCAGTTATCACGGCCTGAGTATGAACGTTGATATGAATTTAGAGCCATTCTCTCGAATTAATCCTTGCGGTTTGACCGACGTGGGTGTGACGCAACTCGCAGACTTCGGCGCGGTAACGATCAAGGATGTAGAGGGCGTTTTACTCGAGGCTTTGGCCGCGCAATTTGCGCTTACGCTCCGCAGACCTGACAGTTCTTAAGCGGCGACAACCGAAGTTTTCGCCACTCCATATATCGGCCATCAAAATACAAAATGTGGCCGGCTAACGTTGGTCTGATGCCGGTCAAATACTTAATGCCTTCAAGCGCTTGGCAACTGCCAATGATGCCCACCAGCGGTGCGATCACGCCGTTTTCCGCACAGCTTAACTCGCCAGCGTTGTCGTCTGGGTAGAGGCAGCGGTAGCATGGCGAATTTTCGTCGTTAGCGTCGAATAGGGTAACCTGGCCTTGCCACTGGATAGCAGCGCCGGAAACCAGAGGTACCCGCTTGTGCCAACAGGTCTCATTCAACAGGTGTCGACTCGCGAGGTTGTCGGTCGCATCGAAGGCAAGGTTTACGGTATCAAGCAATGCCGCCAGCTCCGTACCCGCCAGTCGATGGGTGATGCAAGTTAGCCTAGTCATGCTGTTGAGCGCGCGAATGCGTGCCGCCGTGGACTCGGCTTTATTGTCACCAATGCTTGCTTCTGTATGCGCGATCTGGCGCTGTAGATTGGATACGTCCACCTGGTCATCGTCCACCAGCACCAATTCGCCGACTCCGGAACTCGCCAGATAGAGCGCCAAAGGCGAGCCTAGCCCGCCGAGCCCGACGATCAGAACACGGGCGTCGGCTAATCGCTGTTGTCCCTCGATGTCCAGTTCCGGCAACATGATTTGCCGGCTGTAGCGCAGCAACTCTTCATCATCCATGCCATTGACCCATTGTAACCCGCTCGATACCCCCAAGATCGGTCATCGATTTGACCTCAACGAAGCCCCTTTGAGTCATTAAACGGCGAACCGAGGCCGCTTGGTCGTAGCCGTGCTCAAGCAACAACCATCCGGGTTGATGCAGAAAATTTGGACTCTGCTCGATGAGCTGAGTCAGTGCGGCAAGGCCCTTGTTTGCAGCGACCAATGCGAGCCGCGGTTCCGCCGCTAATGCAGCTAGGTGCGGATCTTCGGCCGCGATGTACGGTGGATTACTGACGATCATATGCCATTTGTGATCGTGAAAATGGGCAAACCAATTGCTTTCATAAAAGTTGATCTGGACCCGGTGCTTTTGGGCGTTCGCGCGCGCGACATTTAGAGCCGATGTAGAGGTGTCGCAGGCGTCGATTTGTATTTTAGGTTGAGCACGCGCGATGGCGACGGCGATGGCGCCGCTGCCGGTGCCGGCATCTAGAAGCTGAGTACCCGGCTCAATGCGCTCTATCGCCAATTCCACCAATAATTCGGTTTCCGGGCGAGGCACTAAAACCGCTGGATTGACGTCAAAGGACAAACCGAAAAATTCTTTTTCCCCTAGCAGATAAGCGAGCGGTGTACCCTCGCTCAACGCGCGTCCCAGCGTCTCCAATTGACTCAACTGTGCGCAATTTAAGCGCCGATTTGCGCGAGCGACGATTTGCGAGCGATTCATATGGGTTACATGGCTAAGCAGCAGGTCGCACTCAAGACGCGTTAACCCGGCTTTGCCGCGACGCCATTCGTCAAACGTAGGCGCAATAACCGAGTTTTTCTCGTTGCTCATCCGTTGGCGAGATGTTGTAACTGATCTGCTTGATGCTCTTGAACCAGCGGCTGGACTAACGCGTCTAAATTCCCCTCTATCACTTCATCAAGTTTGTACAAGGTTAGATTGATCCGGTGGTCGGTCACTCGGCCCTGTGGGAAATTGTAGGTCCGAATGCGCTCGGAGCGATCACCTGAGCCAACCAACTGTCGTCGATTTTCGGCTTGTTCGGTCTGTTGCTTAGATTGCGCGGCGTCCAATAGGCGCGCTTGCAACAGCGACAGCGCACGAGCGCGGTTTTTATGTTGGGAACGCTCGTCCTGACATTCTACAACCGTACCGGTTGGCAAATGTGTCAGCCGAATGGCGGAGTCTGTTTTGTTGACATGCTGTCCGCCCGCACCGGAGGCGCGAAAAGTATCTTCGCGAAGGTCCTTTTTATCGATTTCGATTGAATCGATCTCGGCCACTTCGGGCATGATCGCGACCGTGCAAGCAGAGGTGTGTACGCGGCCCTGAGACTCGGTCTCGGGTACGCGCTGTACCCTATGCGCTCCAGACTCGAATTTCAGTTGGCTGTAAACCTCATTGCCCTCAATACGCGAGATGATTTCCTTATAGCCACCATGCTCACCCGGTCGTTCACTCATAATCTCAATGCGCCAGCCCTTCGCCTCGGCGAATTTGCTGTACATACGAAACAAATCCCCGGAAAAAATAGCTGCCTCGTCGCCGCCTGTCCCTGCGCGAATTTCCAAAAACACATTGGACTTGTCGTTGGGGTCTCGCGGCAGCAGCAGGGTGTGTAATTGCTGAGTCAGAGTGTCGGCAAGTGCCTTGGTCTCGGTAATTTCCTGCTCTGCAAGCTCCCGAAGATCGGGGTCTTCGTCATCCAGCAGCAGGGAGCTTTCCTCGAGGTCGTGGTTGAGCTTGGTGACTTTTTGATAGCAGAGAACCACCGGTTCGATTTCTGCGAATTCTTTAGACAACGCAGCAAATTTATCACGGTCGGACATCGTCTCGGAATCCGACAACAGCGCTGAGACCTCCTCAAAACGGTCGGTAAGATCACCTAGTTTTGTGACCATGGAGGCAGACAACTGCATATCAAATGTCGTTATCAGATTGGGTAGGGTGGTCGTTGCGCTCTGGTTGTTCTGTAGCGCCCGCTTTCAGTTTATAAATCTGGCTTAAATGATCTACTAACTCGGTTTTGCCGTCCGCACTGGCGGTGCGTATCGCCGCTGTGGGTGGATGAATGAGTTTGTTCGTTAAACCTCGGCTGAGCATAGTGAGCGCTGCTTCGGCGTCACCGTCTTTTTCCAGTGAACTAAGGGCTTTCTTTAGTTCCTCAATACGTGTCGCTTCGGCTTCCTCTCGTAACCGAGTCAGTAGCGCTTTATCATTGTGAATGCGGCGTTCTCGTTCGTAGCGCTCTGTACCCATATCAACGATGACCTCAGCGCTTTGCGCAGCTTTTTGGCGTTGTTCTATATTAGCCTGAACGATGTTGCTCAGGTCATCGATAGTGTACAGGTAAACATCTGGCAGGGTCGCTACTTCGCTCTCTATATCTCTAGGCACCGCAATGTCGACCATGAACATCGGTCTGCGTTTGCGTTTCCTGATGGCGACTTCCACCGCGCCCTTACCCAGTATGGGCAAACTACTTGCGGTCGAGCTTATCACTACATCGTAGTCCGCCAGCCTGCTTGCGACATCACTCAGCTGCATGGCCGTGGCGTCGAATTTTGCGGCGAGTATTTGGGCATTGGCCAGTGTTCGATTGGCAATTGCCATGCCTGCAATATTTTTTGCCGCCAGATGTTCAGCGACGAGGCTGATGGTATCGCCGGCACCTAACAACAACGCCCGCTTGGTGTTTAAATTGGTGAAAATTTGAGTCGCCAGCGAAACCGCCGCATAGGCAACGGAAATCGGGTTACGACCGATTTCGGTTTGCGCACGTATGTCTTTAGCTGTGCTCAGGGTCATGCGTGACAGCAAATCCAAGTCTGGCCCAATGGTGCCGGTTTTACGAGCAACCTCGTAAGCGGCCTTAACCTGACCCATAATTTGCGGCTCGCCAAGCATTTGCGAGTCGAGGCCTGCGGCAACGCGAATCATGTGTTTTGCAGCGTCTTTATCCCAGTGTTTATAGCTGGCGCCTTCCAGCTCTGCCAATGCTACAGGGCGATGTGCCGTAAGCCATTGGCCGATATCACGCGTATTGTCGTCGCTCAGCGAACAATACAATTCTGTTCGATTGCAGGTCGAAATGATTGCGGCCTCGCGGATATTTCCCAGGTCGCGGGTTAATTGATTGAGCATATTGCCGAGATTTTCTTCTGGAAAGGCAATACGCTCCCGCAGCTCCACCGAAGCTGTGCGATGATTAAGACCGTATGCCACTATGCTCATAAAACGATGTCAAATTTATCGGCCATTAATGATAGCAGAATGCAATTAATGCCTTCAGCGGCTTTTGCCCTCTCGAGGTGGCCAAAATTTGTAATCTGTGTTGTTTTGTGGGCGCTCATTATTGCACTTGTGGGTTGCGCATCGGTGCCCTCGAGCCGCGATGATTCCAAGGTGGATTTCGCTGTGCAGGGCAAATTAATGGTGTTTCGTGAGCGGCAAAAAACCGCTCTGCGTTTCGCGTGGCGTCAGACCCAAGGCACTTATCAGATAGACGTCTGGGGTAGTCTTGGCCAGGGTCGGGTGCAATTACGCGGCGATGCTCAGAAGATGAAGCTGCTCCGTGGTGATGACGTGATTGTAGCTGGCGACCCCCAACAGGTCATGGAAACACAGTTAGGTTGGAGCCTGCCTGTGGCAGCTATCCCCTATTGGCTGTTTGGGCAGTCACTGCCGCAACAACCACATACCGAAGGCACTGCCCCAGCGCAAAAAGGGCAGATTCAGTTTGCTCAACTCGGTTGGACCGTGCGGACACAATTGAAAGTTGGCAATGCCGCGAACCCGGCCTCTCGGGCACTGATACCGGAGCGACTGAATTTAGTCCGTGGAGACATTCAGGTTCGGCTGCTGGTCAGTAAATTCACCGGCAAACGGTGATAACAAGTTTGACAGGTAATGAACTGATCCGGACAATACGCGCTCGCTCAGAGGACCGGCTTTAAAGGGCTGAAGCAAAGTATTTAGTGCGTCGATAAACCTCGGTTGAAGCGCTGGATAATGAGCTAAGAATCTTTCGGCGTTAGACGATAGATTAGTACGAATAAGTTAGAGATCGTCGGCGATGCTCTGGACCATGAACAAAGCACAGAGAGTTGGGGCGAAGCTTTACAAAGTACGCGCGTTAGGTTGGCATCTCGCAACGACCATGACTTGCAAAATTGGTAGCGGCGACGCCAGCTAGGCGAGCCGTAGCGACTTGGGCGAAGGAATACACGTTAAGTAAATATTGGGGTGTCGCCAAGCGGTAAGGCACCGGGTTTTGATCCCGGCATGCGCAGGTTCGAATCCTGCCACCCCAGCCACTTTTAGTAGATTGATCGAGGCGACATTGAGGGGATCGGTTGGCTAATTTAATGCTTTTTTCTGGCGGTTCGAACCGGGCGCTGGCCAAGCGGGTAGCAAAGGAGTTGCACCTAGATCTTGGGCACGCGGATGTCGGTCGTTTTAGTGATGGTGAGGTCACTGTAGAAATACATGAAAATGTTCGCGGTAAGGACGTTTTTTTGTTGCAGTCGACCAGTGCTCCAACCAACGACAGCATCATGGAACTGCTGATAATGGCAGATGCTTTGCATAGAGCCTCAGCCCAGCGGGTTACCGCGGTGATTCCTTACTACGGTTATGCTCGTCAGGATAGGCGGCCGCGTTCCGCGCGGGTGGCGATCAGTGCCAAAGTCGTCGCGGATATGATCAGCACGGTGGGCATCGATCGAATTTTGACGGTAGACCTGCATGCGGATCAGATTCAGGGATTTTTCAATATCCCAGTCGATAACATCTACGGATCGCCGGTACTTGTGGACCATATTCTCGGGGAAAATTATGAAAACCCCATTGTGGTATCACCCGATGTCGGTGGTGTGGTCAGGGCGCGCGCGATAGCGAAGCAGATAGATGATCTAGACCTTGCCATCATTGATAAACGTCGTCCTCGAGCCAACGAAACAAAAGTCATGAACATCATCGGTGACATCAAGGGCAAGACTTGCATCATTGTGGATGACATTGTCGATACGGCGGGAACGCTCTGTACGGCGGCATCTGCTTTGAAAGAAGAGGGCGCTGCGTCAGTTGTTTGTTACATCACTCATGCGGTGTTTTCGGGCGCTGCTATCGAGCGCATAGAAAATTCAGAGTTGGATGCGATGCTTGTTACTGACACCATTGCGCTCTCGGAAGCTGGGCAGTCATGCTCAAAAATCACCCAGTTGAGTCTGGATCGCTTACTTGCGGAGTCTATTCGTCGAGTGAGCAATGAAGAATCGATCAGCGCTATGTTTAGATAGCTCTGAAAGATGCGAAGTAGGCGAGTTGGTCGCAAACTTGCCAAAGTTAAATCTAAGTTGGAGACAGCACATGTCAGATTCAATTACCCTGACGGCTACTGTCCGAACGGATGTAGGGAAAGGAGCGAGCCGCCGCCTACGTCGTTTGGAAGATAAGGTACCCGCCATTATATACGGCGGTGATACAGCACCACAAAAGTTGAGCCTTTCCGGTAACGAAATCCTAAAGGCCTCGCAGATTGAGGCGTTTTACTCGCAGATCTTGAATATTTCTATCGAGGGTGCGTCAGAGCCCGCGGTGATCAGAGACCTGCAGCGCAACCCTGCTAGCGGACGAATTCAGCACATCGACTTTCAGAGGATCAGTGCTGACAGACAGATTAACGTTAACGTGCCTTTGCATTTCATCAACGAAGCTGCCTGTGTTGGTGTAAAGATGTCAGGCGGAACCCTCACCTACAACCTGACGGAAGTTGAAATCAGCTGTTTGCCGGCGGATCTACCCGAATTCATCGAAGTCGATATGCTCGAGATCGAAGCCGGTAGTTCGGTACACTTAAGCGATCTGGTATTGCCGCAAGGTGTAACTGTCGTTGCCCTAACGTTCGGTGAAGATCGCGACATTCCGGTTGCCAGCGTAACGGCACGTCGCGGCGCCAGCGATGCTGCTGCTGATGAAGTAGAACCTGCTGCAGAAGCGGATCCTGCCGACACGGCCGATGATGAAGGCGGCGAAGGCTAGCTGTAATAGAGATTCCGCCCGCGAGGATCGATTGCTCGTAAAGACGACCGAATCCCTGTCATGGCTGCGGTAAAGCTAATCGTTGGCCTGGGCAATCCTGGGCCCACCTACGCGCATACTCGTCACAATGTTGGCGCTGCGTGGGTGCGGGAAATGGCGCATAGGTATTCGATCCCGTTAACTGTAGACACAAAGTTTAAAGGTGAAATCGGGCGCGGCTCGATCGCCGGTGTCGACCTTCGACTGTTATTGCCGACTACGTTTATGAACAATAGCGGCGAAGCTGTTGGCGCCCTTTGTCGTTTCTATAGGATTGATCCTTTGGAAATACTGGTCGCGTATGACGAAGTGGCATTCGAACCAGGTACTGCTAGGCTCAAGCATGGCGGCGGAAGCAATGGTCACAATGGTGTAAAAAGCGTCATCGCTGGTCTTGGCAACAGAGACGACTTCTTTCGGTTGCGTATTGGGGTTGGTCATCCCGGCTCGAAAGAACAGGTGATTCCTTACCTTACCAGACAAATACCCCAGCAAGGCGAACGCGAGCAAATCGCGCAATCCGTCAGTTTTGCCGAATCGATTGTTGCGAACGTGGTGCAGGGCCATTGGCAATTGGCTATGACAGCGCTGCATGCGCCTGCGCCGAGCGCTGCGAAAACTGAACCTAATCCGGGAGAATCGTGATGGGCTTCAATTGTGGAATAGTGGGCATGCCCAATGTAGGCAAATCGACGTTATTCAACGCGTTAACCCGAGCGGGAATCGACGCGGAGAACTTTCCATTCTGCACCATTGATCCGAATACGGGCGTGGTACCCGTTCCAGATCCGCGTCTGAATCAGTTGGCTGAATTGGTGTCGCCACAGAAAGTCATTCCAACATCGATGGAGTTTGTCGATATTGCCGGGCTGGTCGCGGGTGCCTCCAAAGGTGAAGGTCTAGGAAACCAGTTTCTCGCACATGTTCGCGAAACCGATGCGATAGCGCATGTGGTGCGCTGTTTTGAAGATGAAAACGTTGTTCATGTCTCCGGTCGGGTATCACCGGCTGACGATATTGAAGTGATCAATACCGAACTGGCGTTGGCCGATCTAGAGACGTTAGAGCGGGTGCATGAACGCACTCGTCGTGTGGCGTCCTCTGGCGACAAGGATGCTCGTCGCATGATGATTGTTTTGGAGAAGGTGCGGGAGGCTCTAGAGGCGGGCGACCCGGTTCGGTCCATCGATTTGTCGGATGACGAAAAGTTAATGATTCGCGAGTTTCATTTCATAACGTCCAAGCCGGTGTTGTACATTGCTAATGTTGCTGAAGATGGGCTTGAAGACAATCCGTTGGTCGCTGTTGTTGAGGATATCGCCCGTGCCGAAGCGGCCGAAGTGGTGGTCGTGAGCAATAAAATCGAATCGGAAGTCGCCGAGCTTGAAGACGAGGAGCGCAGCGAATTCTTGCAGGCGCTGAATTTGCGTGAGCCTGGCCTGCATCGGGTTATACGCGCAGGGTATAAGTTATTAGGTTTGCATCAATACTTTACCGCCGGTCCTAAGGAAGTCCGAGCATGGACGATTCCGATAGGCGCTAAAGCACCGGCAGCAGCCGGTGTGATTCACACCGATTTCGAAAAAGGTTTTATTAGGGCCGAGGTGATTAGCTTTGAGGACTACGTTGACCTAGGCGGCGAGCAGCGGGCTAAGGACGCGGGGAAATGGCGCCTGGAAGGCAAAGACTATGTCGTTGCAGATGGCGACGTAGTGCACTTTCGATTCAACGTATAGCCTAAGGGCCCGAAAGCTCGGGCCCTTAGCGTCGGTGTGAGCTACCGATCTAGCTGTTGGCCTTTCTTTCTTTGACCTCTTGAACCACTTGATCGGCCACATTAGAGGGGCAGGGGGCGTAGTGTGAGAACTCCATAGAGAACTGTCCACGACCCGAGGTCATCGTGCGTAAGTCGCCGATGTAGCCGAACATTTCTGCCAGCGGACAATCGGCTTTAACCCGAACGCCGGTGATGCCGGCTTCTTGAGATTTGATCATGCCGCGGCGACGATTGAGATCGCCGATCACATCGCCGACGTGGTCTTCGGGTGTAAAGACGTCCACTTTCATTATGGGTTCGAGAAGCTGTGGTGACGCCTTCGGTACCGACTGACGATAAGCGGCTTTTGCTGCTAACTCGTAGGCGATTGCCGAGGAGTCGACGGCATGAAAACCGCCGTCCATTAACGTTACTTTTACGTCAAGCAACGGGAAGCCAGCCAGGGTGCCCTCTTCCATTGAGACACCGAAGGCTTTTTCGATGGCGGGCCAAAATTCGCGGGGAACGTTACCGCCGGACACTTTCGATTCGAATTCGTAACCGCTGCCGATTTCACCGGGCTCGATCACGTAATCGATTTTCGCGAATTGGCCCGAGCCGCCGGTTTGCTTTTTATGCGTATAGGTGTCTTCGACGGTTCGCGTAATAGTTTCGCGATACGCCACTTGCGGTTTGCCCACATCGACCTCAACACCGTGGGTGCGCTTGAGAATGTCCACTTTGATATCCAGATGCAGTTCGCCCATGCCCTTCATAATGGTTTCACCGGACTCTTCGTCGGTCTCGACGTAGAAGGAGGGGTCCTCTTGGATCATCTTGGACAGCGCGATCCCCATTTTTTCGGCACCGGCCTTGTCGCGTGGCGCTACCGCGATAGAGATCACCGGGTCAGGGAATACCATGGGTTCCAAAGTTGCCGGATTGCTCGGGTCACAAAGAGTATGGCCTGTCTGTGTGTTTTTCATACCTAAGAGCGCCACGATATCGCCCGCTTGGGCCACATCGAGTTCTTCGCGCGAGTCGGCGTGCATTTCAACGATGCGCCCAATGCGCTCGGTTTTGCCGGTGAAGGTGTTCAGTACGTTGTCGCCTTTTTGAATTTTGCCGGAATAGATGCGGGTAAATGTGAGCGCGCCATAGCGATCATCCATAATCTTAAACGCTAGAGCACGCAGTGGGCCGTCTGGGTCTACGACCGCGCGTTCTCCGGTTTCGTTGCCTTCTAGATCCACCTCGGGTTGAGCTTCGACCTCGGTGGGGTTAGGCAGATAGTCCACCACCGCGTTAAGCACCGGCTGAATGCCTTTGTTCTTGAACGCAGAGCCGCAGAAGGTTGGAAAGAACGCGAGATCGCGTGTGCCTTTGCGAATGCACTTTTTGATATCGTCGACGGAAGGCTCT
>Ga0160422_10001950_pt1 | contig 12896 bp, 17 predicted proteins | sample Fk160mmetaG_FD_108192 | JGI IMG/M metagenome (GOLD analysis project Ga0160422, IMG submission 108192) | Marine microbial communities from the Central Pacific Ocean - Fk160115 60m metaG | ecosystem: Environmental > Aquatic > Marine > Oceanic > Photic zone | place: The Central Pacific Ocean...
AACGGTGGCTTTGAATTAGATAAAGATTTCTTTATGGATTTTGGAGATCAAAGAACACACCAAGTAAGACTTCAAGGTGGTGACTCTTCATCTGATTCATTCTGTTTTCCAAACGAAGAGAATTAAGATCAGCAATGGATCATTTTCATTACGGTTTTTTTATACTCTTAGGGTTATATCATGGGGTCAATCCTGGAATGGGTTGGCTCTTTAGTGTTGCAATTGCGATGCAAAGAGAATCAACTAAGACAATATTTGTTAGCCACCTACCTATCGCTATTGGCCATTTATTATCTTTAATTGCGACTATTGTTATTTATTACTTAATAAGTGACATAATAACTCCAAAAGTTAGTAAGGTTTTTTTTAGTCTTTTATTGATTGGCTTTGGTGTTTATAAATTAATAGATAGAAGTCATTTCACATGGACAAAAATGAATGTAAATAACTATGACCTTGCATTATGGTCTTTTCTTATGGCCTCTTCTCATGGTGCCGGTTTAATGCTAATACCTGGATTTAATTATGAGGGAGACCACATGATACATCATCTCGAACATTTTGGGTTTTTAGCCTTAGGTGTTCATACATTAGCAATGCTTATCACTTCAATTATTTTAGCTTTCACTGTTTACAAACTTATAGGATTAAGGATTTTAAGATCAAGCTGGATAAATTTTGATTATATATGGTCTTTTGTATTAATTATCGGCGGACTTTTTATCTTTTTTGTTTGAATAATCTATATTAACAATAATCTCATCAGGATTAGAATTAATTTCAAAAATTATGCATGGATATGATTCAACTTGTAAATATGTGCCCTTTAGCTCTTCTTCACTTAAATATATATATAAAATATTCTTTTTAAGCTCATAAGAAATAAAATTAAAAAAAAATCCTGGATTTTGACGTACACCATCAAAAATAACTAACCTTTCATCTTTGAAATCAATATTGTTACCATTATATTCTAGTGAGCAATTATTTTCTGAAGAATATTCTTCTAAAACTAATTCACTCTTACAGGATAAAATTAAAAAAATAGTTATAAATATTATTCTATAAATAGCTTTTAACCTCTAATATATAAATTTTATTATTATTATCTTTAATATGAGCTCCATTATAAATAAACAAAGTACCAATTCTATATTCATAGTTTTGTTTATTTATACTGTAAGAAAGCTCAAAATTAAATTCATTTTTATCTACTTTCAAATCATAATGAGATTCATTATAGAAAATATTCCCAAGGGAATCTGCATACTTCGGAATATTTAAAGAAAAAGCACCACTGTCGACTTTAAGAGGTTGATAGAGTAAAAAAGAGATTATTTCATTGTAGTTATTATTTAAAGATTTTTCTAACCCAAATGCCCATGATGATGACTTTATATTATCAAAATTTGAATATAAGGATTTATTATCAATATTAACCTTTGTGTCAGCAAAAAAATAATTTAATAAAAGTCTAGTATCTTTAAATGAATGAATATAGGATAATCCTAAAAAGTTAGTTTTAGCTTTTTTGATTTTAAAAGCACCTGAAGATACTGATCCGATAAATGAGGTTGGTTCATTAAAAACACCTAATTCTATTTGACCCCTATTACCTTTATATTCATGGTTAATTCTTACTAGTCCTAAATATGAATCTTCTTGATTAAAGTTATTTTCAAAATATTCATAAGGTATTTGCTTTTCAATAAATAAATCATAACTAGTATTATTAGAAACTTTTTGACTGTAATTTAAACTATGCGATATCCCATTTATTCCAATAAACGGATTTATAAATACATTATTTTTGAAAGAATTTTTCATTTTCTTTTCAGCAAATAGAAAATAGTACTCTCTGTCATAGCTATAATTATACTGAAATTCATAAAGACGATTCTTGTAATTTAATTTCAAATTATTAAAGTAAACATTATTTGAATCAGATATTACATCTCCTTGATAATCATCGTAATTTTCAACCACTTCAAAATATATTTCTTTTGATATGAAAATCCTTCTTTCCGATAAATCATTTAAGAAAATCAGATTTTGTAAGTCAATCCCATTGTATTCACCTGTTCCAACAAAAGAATTTAAATTAATATAAAAAACTGCATTATCAAAAGAATCAAATACAGCAACAGGTTCAGAAAAAGTTTTAACTAAATCTGAAGTTTTATTAAATTTATTTTTTTTTATTACCTTTTGTCCAAAAGCTTCCGAAAATATTATCTTAGAACTATTTATATTATGAAAATTAGAATTATTAAGATTATTGTTTGAACCATTTATATTATTATTTGGTGATGACAGAGCCAAAACCTCAATTGGTTTAGTAGCAGAATCTAAATCAATTTTTCCATGACCAAAAACAGTCGAAGAATAACTATTACCATCTTTATCGGTAAGACCGCTAGTTGAAGCAGTTGCAAAAAGCCTATCGACAATTTGTTCAGCGCTTAAGGTAGGAAAAGTTTCAATTAAAATTGCAATAGCTCCTGTTACATGCGGAGCTGCCATAGAGGTTCCGGTTTTAAGAACATAGCCTGAAGTATCATCCATCCTAGTACTCCATATATCTACTGCAGGAGCAGCTATACACCAATCGGCTGCAATTCCACACCTATTAGCAGAATTATATTCATTGCCGCTTGAATCAATTCCTGTGACCGCTATCCATAATTGCTCTAGGTCGCTATAGTGATAAGGTAGTTGTGCCTGAAGATTTGGTGTTGTATATCCATTGTTTCCGGTTGCCCAAACTTGAATAATATCGTTATTTACCATATTTTGATAACCAGTTATTTCAGTTGAATGAAAAGTATCTAAGTAGGATTTACTGAAAGAGTTATTATTATCACTTGAAGTACCCCAACTATGATTTGCCACTTTTATATTAGCACTAATTGCTCTTGTCGAGGCATCTGAAACAGAACTTTGCCCTGTAAAAACTCCATTGTCTCTAAAGATTTGATAAGAAACGATTGTTGTTACACCATAAGCTATGCCTTGCATACCAGTATTATTTTTATTAGCTACAATTGTTCCAGCTACATGTGTTCCATGGCCATGCTGATCTTGTATCGTTGTGTTTGAATCTTGGTAGTTATAACCACAGAAAGATTTACCTGAAAACTCAGAATGATTGGGATTTATTCCTGTATCGAATACACCAACCTTAACATCCTTACCAGACAATTCCCTTGAATATGCCACAGAAGAATTAAGACTATCTACACCATAACTATACTGATACTCAGATGTCTCATAACTACTACTCGATTGGCGTGCAGGGTAACACCCAGAATAAGTGGCACCTGAATAAGTACAAGTACCAGAACCAGAGTTTATATTAGACGAGCCTCCACCACCTGAGCATCCAAGTAAAATTAAAGATACAAATGCAAGAATTATAAATTTAATACTTTCTGATATATTTAGAAGTTTTTTTTGAAAAAAATTCACCATTATCAAAATTATAAATAATATTTTTTAAAGTTGTTTTTTTTCTAAATCTATGTTTTATCCTCAACATCCAAGGGTCATACGAAGAATCATGGTTTTCTATGATTTCACCATAAGACCATACTGATATAGCTTTAGAACCGTCAAGGAAATGATATTCTGCTGTGCCATGCTCTTTCCCTTCAATCCAATTACATTTAATGAATTCGCCTGAAGAATATATCATTTTACCTACTCCATGTTGTTTTCCGTTTTTCCATTCACCGTAATATTTAGATCCGTCAGAATATTTATAAATACCTTTTCCTTCTCTACGTCCATTTTTATACAGTCCAATATAGCTTTCCCCATTTGAATACTTCACTAATCCCAATCCAGAAAGTTTTCCAGACATATTTTTTATTCCTAACTTTAAAATAATTTTTTTTGACATTAATCTCCTCCTCCAATATCAAAAAATAAATTTTTTCTTATCAGCGTCGTACCACAATCTTCACAATAAGAAATTTTTGAAAATTCTTCTCGTGTAAAATGATTAATTTTTTTAATTTTTTTTGGAGTATCTTTGAAGACCATGCAATTAAGACAATAGTTTTTTCTTAAAGAATCTTTGGATGTAAAAGTAATATGCGGTAAAGAAAGTTTTATATTTTTATTAGTTTTTTTATGATTAGTTATTTTTAATACTCCTAACCCCTATAAAACCATATTAATAAAAATAATTGTGAAAGTCTACAAAAAATTTAAAAAGTAAAAAAGGCAAAAAAAAAGATTGAGTTTTAGTGCTAATCTCTTAGCTTTCTACGTGATCCAATCAATATTGAATCTAACTCAACCTGATGCATACAGTATAAAGGATAATTGAACCAATATCAACAAGAAATGTAAAATAATTGTAAGTAGCTTAAATTATTAGTTTTTTAAGTAATTTAAATTATCTATTGAAATTAAAAAAAGAATTACTAACTTATAATAATGGAGGTAAAAAATTATGAACATGATTTTACGAGATCACTTTTTTGATAGTTTTTTCAACAATTTTGGTAAATTTGAAAGAGATATCTCTCATTATGATATTATTGAAAATGAGGAATCTTTTAACATTCAGATCGAACTGGCTGGTATAAGAAAAGAACATCTTTCAATAAAAGTTCATGAAAATCACCTCATCATAAAAGCTGATAATAAGAAAGCAAATGAAAAAGTTGATGGTGATTACAGAGTACATAAAAGATATGAAAAGTCTTTTAAGCTTCACTCAGATATAGATCAAGAGAAAATATCATGCAAATTAGAAAATGGTATTTTATCAATAAACCTTCCAAAGTTCGAAAAAAAACAACCAAAAGAAATTAAAGTTGAAGTAAAATAATAAAGCCTGGTCTAGAATATCTAGACCTCGCTTTTAATTTTTACATATATAACTAGTGTAACAACAACCTTGGCAGGAAACAGTCCCTTTAACAGAAACTTTACCATTAACATCACACCACTCTCTAGCTAATTTATCGGCTTCAACTTCACTACCCAAGGGATATCTAATCCTGATATCATCACCATATGCATTAACGATTTTTACATCCTCTGTACATTGACCGATTTTATCTTTTAAAACAGTTTCATCATCATATGATGAACATCCGATTATTAAAAATAAAAAAAGAAATAAAACTAAATTAATTTTATTCATGATATTAAACTCCTTTAATTAATATTTTTTGCATTTAGTTGATCTACAATGTTCCTAGCAGCAGACTCTGAAGGATCTAATAAAGCTTTTTTAATTGCTGTTAAATCATCTTTTTCAGAAACGGTTGATGTCAAAGGTCCTATAGATGCTATAACTCTTGGTAATTTAGATTGAATGTCCCAAACTTGACTTTGAACTGACACAGTTAACTCCCTACCCTGGTTAGAATCTATTGTTGATTTAATTCCAATATCCAAAGTTCCTAGTGCAAAGTAATCAATATCACACTTTTTAACTGCGTTAATTACTTCACGTCTTACATCAGATGTCATAGATTCATTTTCCACAATATTCTGTGATATTTCACTTAATTCGGGCCCACCACACTGAATTACAATATCAGAATAAGAAATGACCTCAAAGCCAGCAGTTGATAAAATATTTGTAATTGCTGTATCTATAAAACTTGGATTTGATGCTTTAAAAGAATAGTCGGCGGATTTTCTTTCTACATATTGATTATTAAAATTTAAATTTTTAAAATCTATAACTTTCTCTGCTTGCTTTGAAATAAATATAAATGTAAATGGACTACCGTTTCCTGACGCTGTTTGACCGGCTTTTGATAGAAAGCTTAGTCTAGCATTTACAGCAGTATCATTAATCTTTCCTCTAGCATAGACGGTAAAAGTTTTTAACTCACTTTTCACATTAACATCAACAACAGAAAGAGATGTAAAAAATTTATCAATTTCTGGAACTATTTGACTTTCAACTCTCAGATATTGTTTCATTTTTGCATCACTAAAACTAGACGTATATGATTGCCACATGTTTTCTTTGATTTTTAACAAAGCCTTATCAATATCTTCTGATTTAGGCTTCTTAAAGAAAAAACCAGGTTCGTAACTCATGGTATAAGAGGACTTTATTTCAATTTCTCTAGAATCGACAGTTAATGAAATGAAATTAAAAAAAATAAAAAAAAATAAAAAAATTGATTTCATTTATATATAATTATACACATTAAAAATGAAAAACATTAGTATACTTTTATTAATAGCCTTTTTATTTTTCTCCTGCTCCTCTGCGAACAACTCTATTCTAGAGACTCAAAAAGGACAAATTAACTTTCTTGAAGGTGATATCAAAATTTTTATTGGTGGATCAGAATCACAGAAATTCGAACCTTATGTATTTAATTTAATGAAAAAATCAATGCCAGATGTTAATTTTTCTTTTGTAGAGAGTAATGTGACAGAAATGGATTCACTTCTGGCCAAAATATATATTAATGATAGGTATACCGAAAGTGATTCAAGAAGTTATGACTATGATAAGTGTGTAGATTTTAATTATAAAAAATTTAAATGCCTAGAATATAGAAATACTAGAATGTATTGTTCCTCACATATGTACAAAAGTGATGTTAGTTTCTCATCAAGTAAAAATGGCAATATTGAATCTCAATATAGAGAACTAATAACAAGTAGAGATGAAAAATGTTCTGAATCATACCCTAGTCCAAAGTCCTATAATGATTTAGGTATAGAAAATGACTTTTATGTAGCACAATGGATTGTTGAAAGCATAGCAAGAACACTATTAGATGATTAAAAATGAAAATTAATAGCAAAATAATAAAGTGTCATAATTGCTCAAGACTTGTAGAGTTTAGGGAAAAAGTAGCAAAAGAAAAAAGAAAGCAATACATTGATGAAGAATATTGGGGAAAACCTGTAACTGGCTTTGGTGATTTGAAAGCGGAGACTATCATAGTTGGACTTGCTCCAGCGGCACATGGTGGAAATAGGACAGGAAGGGTTTTTACTGGTGATAAATCTGCTGAATTTCTGTATAGATGTCTGCACAAAAAGGGAGTTAGTAACCTACCAAATTCTATAAATTTAGAAGATGGTCTAAAGCTAAAAAATACATATATAACTACTGCGTTAAAATGTGTACCACCTGGTGATAAGCCAACTAGTAAAGAATTATTTAATTGTTTTGATTATTTTGGTGAAGAAATGAAGAATTTAAAAAGATCTAAAAGAATTATAGCATTAGGCAAAATAGCCTTTGATGCATGTATTAAATTTTATAAAAAATATTATGAATTTAAAGTTAAAGATATTTCTTTTGGTCATGGTGCTTCTTATATAATGCCTGATAAGAAAGTTTTGTTTGGTTGTTATCATCCAAGTCCAAGAAATGTAAATACAGGAAGAATAGATGAAAAAAAGATGCTAGATTTTTTAGAAAAAGTTTATAAATAGACTTTCGAGCAAGACTTCAAACAAGTCGCACTCAAGGGGGTGAAATCTTGCTCGATGGTTATATAAAAATATTAAATATTTTTTATTTTAATTCAATAGATTTTTTTTGATTTTTAAAAATTATATGTACCCACTTGGTATATCTACCATTTTGGTATATAATTTAATTATGGGACGTGATTATCAATTTCATTTAAGAATAGACAAATCTATATATAATAAATTAAATAGAATATCTAAAAAAGAAGGTAGAAATCTATCTGATGTAATAAGAGAAGCAATTGCAGAATATTTAATGACTAGAAATTATCTTGGTGATGACAGTAACAAAAGTAATGTAAAGAAGAATAAAGTCCAAAATAAAACTATTGAAAATATAATTGAATCTTTAACAGATAGCTATTATAGAAAGAATATTAGTTCAAAAAAAGGTTCAAAAAAGAAAACAATAAAAGAAAAAAATCAAAGTATAGAAGATATTCTTGAAAGTTTAATGTACGACTGAAATAAAATTAGCTTAATTTTATTCTCTAATATTTAATCGAGAAAGTGTGTATTATTTAAATTGAGCATATGAGAATTTGTGAAGTAATAGCAGATAAAAAATATAAAAGAATTTTAATAACAATTGCTGAAAAACAAGGTGCAATAGATTATTGGTGGTCCTCTGAATTAGAAGATGGTCGTCAAATATTTACAATGGTTGTCGCGGATGATACGAGACAATCTTTAATTGATAGCATACAAGTACTTTTTGAAAATGATAAAAAAGCAAAAATTCTAATATTGCCTGTTGATGCATCAATACCTCGACTTCAGGAATCAAAAGATACTGGATCTGAAATATCATCCAAAACTACTCGTGAAGAATTGTTTGAACAAGTTACTAAAGGTGTTAACTTCAATCTGAATTACGTATTTATGGTTATCCTTTCATCTATAGTTGCAACTATTGGTCTATCAGAAGATAATATTGCTGTTGTGGTAGGAGCAATGGTTATAGCTCCATTGCTAGGTCCTAATCTAGCTTTATCATTTGCTGCTACAATTGGATCAAAAAAATTAATAATATCATCATTAAAATCTCTTTTAATGGGAATATTACTTACATTATGCGTAACATTTTCAATTTCTTTTTTTGCAAATATAAATTTCTTAAGTGATGAAATAATATCTAGGACACAAGTTGGAATTGGAGATATAGTTCTTGCATTAGCATCTGGTGCTGCCGCAGCACTTTCAATGACTACAGGTATATCAGCATCTTTAGTTGGAGTTATGGTATCTGTAGCACTTCTCCCTCCTGCTGCTAGCTTTGCTATTTTATTGGCAAATGAAAAAATAGAATTAGCTGCTGGTGCATTAATTTTACTTTTAATAAATACAGTTTGTGTTCAAATAAGTGGAAGTCTTGCATTCTTATATCAGGGGTTTAGAGGAAGAACTTATATGGAAAGAGAAGAGGCAAGAAGTGGATTAGCAATTTTTACAATATTTTGGACAATACTAATAGCAATACTAATTACCAGTTTAATTTTTTATAAGGTGTGAATTATGTCAGATTGGATAAACAAAATGCTCAAAGATAATTTTATAGAAGAATTAGGAATAGAACTTGAAGATATAACAAATAAAGAAAAAATTAAATTAAAAATGATTGCAAAAAAAAAGTTGAAAGCTCCAAATGGGTATATTCATGGTGGAGCTATAACTTCCCTTGCTGATACTGCTTGTGGTATTGCAACTTTTTTAAATATTGATACAAATCAAAATTTTACAACTATTGAACTAAAGACAAATTTTATAAGTGCGGCAAAGATTAATGATGAACTAATTTGTGAAGCTATATTGATTCATAAAGGGAGAACCACACAAGTTTGGGACTCAACAGTGAGCAATGCAAACAGTAACAAAAAAGTAGCTATTATGAGATGTACGCAGTTTATTTTTGAATAAGATTATTTCTTAATTTTAATTTTTTTAAGTTTTTCTTGGGTTTCATTTATATAAAAAATATCTAAAAATTTTTCTATGGAATCATCTTTATCGATCAAGGTTGATTTATTTTTCGACCTAATTTTATCTTTCATATCCTTTATAATATTTAGATCTTTCTTTGAAAAATCTTCGATAATATTAGAAAAAAAATTCTCATCATCATATTTGGTATCTACTAGAGATAAATTTATTGCTTGATCAACGTTTAGAAGTTTTCCACCTAGTAATATTTCTTTTGCATTTTTATTTCCAACAACTTCTTTTAAAATTTCAATCGTAGATTCAAATAATGATAACCCGATATTAATTTCATTTAATGCAATCTTGGATTTATTATTAATCATAAACCTAAAGTCTGTGCTTAAAGCAATCATGCAACCTCCACCAGTTGCATGGCCATTAATTTTTGCTATCGTTATCTGATCTAGCAAATATATTTTTTTGCATAAATCTAAAAGTGAAATGATTATTTCTTTGACCTCATTTCTACTCTTTTCTAATAATTCAGGAATGTCTAAACCAAAAGAAAAGAATTTGCTGTTTCCACCTGAAAAAATTATAAGATTAGTTGTAGCAGGAATATTATCTAAAAAATTATGTAATTCTATGAGCAAGGGGAGGTTTAGTGCATTAACAGGGCTTCTTGCAAAAGAAACCTCCACTGATTTATCGACTTGCTTAACTTCTATAAAGCTCATCCAATGATTATATATCAAAAACTACATAACAAAGGAGTAAACAAGAAAAACTGTCACAAACAACACAGCAAAGTAAGAACCTAATGCATTGACTAACGGGGACATTGGTTTCATGTGTTGGTCATACAGTTTAAGATATTCAGCCTTGCTTCTCTGGACTTTTCTTCTCATTATATACCTCTTATTACGAATATAAGTAATAATGATTTTATGTCAAGGTTTTTTATTAAATAAATGCAATTTTTCTGGACATTAATATATTATTAGTAAAAAAATCTATTTCAGTTAGATTATATATATGAGAATTTTAATAATATTTACAATTTTTTTATCTTTTACACTAACAAACGTGTCATTTGCTGGTCATTGTAGTGGCGGTCATGATAAGAAATCAGATTCTTGTTCTGAAAATTCTTATGGCGATAAAGCATCATCTTGCAGTGAAAAATCAAGCGATAGACAAGAAAGTTAGTTAAAACAGGAGATTATAATGAAAAACCTTATTTTAACATCTATTTTTGCGATTTTTTTCGCATCTTTAACATTAAATTCTTTTTCTGCAGATTGTTCAATTTCCTTAGAGGGTAACAACATGATGCAATTTTCTAGTACCCAACTAAACTTTAGTTCTTCATGCAGTGACATTACGATTAAATTTAAAAATACAAGTAACCTCGCAAAAGAGATTGCAGGTCATAATGTAGTTGTTTCTAAAGATTCCGATTTTGATGCCTTAACAAATATGGTTGATCCGTCAAATGGTATGGATGAAGGTTTCTTACCCTCAACACCTATGGTTATAGGAAAAACCCCATTTTTAGGTCCAAATGAAACTTACGATTTAAAAATATCTACGTCTAAACTGAATTCTGGTCAAACTTACGTTTTTTGGTGTAGTTATCCTGGTCATTGGGGAATAATGAAAGGTAATTTAGTATTAAACTAATTTAGCTTGATACATCAGTTGATGAAGATGCAATTATACATCTAAAATCAGCATTTAATTCATTATCGTCAAAATCAACATGGCAAACATTAGTTTGGTGTCTTTTACACCAAACTTGAATACCTATATCAGTAAATCCAACATCTAACTTGGAATAATCTTGTAAAGATGAAGAGTCTGTCATACCTGACTCATATTCTTTTTGGCATTCTGTGCAGAGAATATAATCTCTGATGTTATTTCTTAATAAATCACTCATAAACCTATAAAAACTGATATACTGAATAAAACAAATGGTTTAATATGAAAGTTATATGGATTATGCTTTTTTTTATTTTTTTTACTATATATTTTGCAATAAATTATCAAAAAATATTTAATTTTTTAGGAATAAATATCTAGATTCTATTAAAATAAAATGTATTTAATAAGTAATTGATTTTATTTTTCACCGTTTATAACTGATTTCCAATATAATATATCCCCAGTTTCACAAACAAATTGTTTTTTTATGTATTTGTTAATTGGATTAAGTACAACACTCCTAGGTTCACCAACCTGAATAATTGATCCTTCATGAATTATTGCTAGTTTATCTGCAACCTCAAGTGCATCATTAAAGTCATGAGATACTAATAAAGCAGTTATATTCTCATTTTTTAAAATTTCTTTAGTTTCATTTCTTAAAGAAAATTTTAATGCTCTATCTAATGAACTAAATGGCTCATCCATTAAAATAACTCTGGGTGAAGGAGCTAATGCTCTTGCAAGTGCCACTCTTTGCTGTTCTCCACTTGAAATTTGATGGGGATAAAAGCTTTCATATTTTAATATGTTAAATTTATCCATTAGCTCTCTACCACGCTTTATCTTTTCTCTCTTAGAACTATTGAGTCCAAAGCAAATATTCTCAATAATATTTAAATGGGGAAATAAGGCTCTTTCTTGGACTACCAATCCAATATTTCTTAAATGAGTTTCTGTAAAAATTTTATCATCAGCAATTGTTTCATTTCCATACGAAATTATTCCACTATCTTGCCTATCTAAGCCAGAAATAATTCTTAATAAAGTTGTTTTTCCAGAACCAGATTCTCCAATTAAACAAGTAATTTCACCCTTATTTAATTGGAGCGATAAATTTTTTAAAATTGTTTTATCAGAATATGAAAAAGAAATTTGAGATATTTTTAAATTACTCATCGGTTGTTTCCTTAATTGATTTAAAAACAAAAAATATAGGTATTAAGCATACCATGATGATTGCTATAGATGGTGCCGCTGCTTCAACCATTCTTTCATCAGCTGCATATGTATAAGCTGAAACTGAAAGTGTGTTAAAATTAAACGGTCTTAATATAAGAGTCATAGGTAGCTCTTTGATTACGTCAATCATAAATATTAAAATTCCCGTTAAATAACTGTTCCTTAGAAGAGGAACATGAACTTTTAATAATAATTTAATTTTGTTGTATCCCATTGTCTTTGTAACATCATCTAAATTTACTGAAATTTTTTTCAAACCTGATTGTATACTTGAGTTTGGTAAAGCATAAAATTTAATTGAATAAGCAAAAATCAAACCAAGGACTGTTCCTATTAGAAAAACATTCAAGGATTCATCTAAAAATAAGAAAAAATTTAGAATACCAACTGACAAGACTATTCCAGGAATTCCATATCCTGATGTTATAATGTTATTTAATAAACTCAGAAATTTAGATTTATTAATTCTAAGTAAATAATTTATCAATGTACCAATAACAATACAAAACAAACCAGAAATCAATGCTAAATAAACAGAATTAAAAATTGTATAT
>Ga0160422_10001951_pt1 | contig 12896 bp, 5 predicted proteins | sample Fk160mmetaG_FD_108192 | JGI IMG/M metagenome (GOLD analysis project Ga0160422, IMG submission 108192) | Marine microbial communities from the Central Pacific Ocean - Fk160115 60m metaG | ecosystem: Environmental > Aquatic > Marine > Oceanic > Photic zone | place: The Central Pacific Ocean...
AAATATTTATTAACATTTTAAATTATTTGAGGAAATAGTGTTTCGAATTTTTCATATTGTATTTTTTTTAACAATTTCTTTTTCTTCGTCTGGTTTTGAAAAAAGATTAATTGATATTTCTAATTCAAATTCATTTAATAACATAGTTGTTCATTCGGGGGAAGTTGAAAAGGTATTTGACGATGGTGAACATAAGATCAAAATTTCTGCCTTAAAGAATCATGCTGCAAGATTTAGTCTATTTTTACCCAATGAGCATAAAAATCTAAAAGATTTTGTGAATATTTCAATTGGTTTTGAAAATCCATCTACTCATCAATCTTTTTGTAGATTACTAATTAAAGATCATAGAACTGAAAATGATTCATGGTACCGACCTAATCTATCGCATAACGCGTGGATTAACCCTAATGAAACAAGAGTTTTTGATGCATTGCTTGTAAGACATAAATATGTTAATAAAGAAAATCTTCCATCTTATATTGATTATTTTCCTAAAATGCACGGACTTCCACATGCACAAATGTTAGTATGGTTTGGTGTAGATGTCTCAAATATACAAGAAATAGTTTTTGAATTGCAACCTAAACAAGTTGACCAAACTCTGTTCATTAATAGCATTTATGCAACACGAAGAGCGTCGCCTCAATTACTAGAGAAAAATCCAAAGGAATTTTTTCCATTCATTGATCGATATGGTCAATATATGCATCAAGAGTGGCCGGGAAAAATTTCTGATGATAATGATTTAATTAGAATGAGAATAGCCGAGGAAAGTGATTTGAAGCGCCATCCTAAGCCACCATATTTTAATAAGTTTGGAGGATGGGTTTCTGGACCCACATATTTAGCTACAGGTCATTTTCGTGTTGAAAAGATTAATAATAAATGGTGGTTCGTGGATCCAAATGGAAAATTATTTTGGTCTTTTGGTTCTACAGGTATTGGTTATCAAGAAAGTAGAATCGCATTAACAGAAAAAAGACATTTCTATAAGGATATGCCGTCATTAGCTGACCCTATATTTGGAAAATTTTACCGTCGAGGTGGAGAGAGTTATAAAATGGGCGATGATATTCTTTATAAAAAATATGGAGAAGATTATTTAGATAAATACAAAATTCGCTCTCTTGAGAGGGCGCATTCCTGGGGACTAAATACATGTGGTGGCTGGTCAAGAGCTGCAAATAATCAACCAAAAGATATCAGAATGCCTTTTACGAAAGAGTTGTGGGTAAATGGAAGAAAACTAGCTCCAATTTATAAACTAGTAGATCCATTTGAGGAAGACTTCTCTTTATGGGTAGAGAATGCAGTAAAAGCTACAGGTGATATGATTGATGATCCGTATTGTATTGGATATTTTTGCAATAATGAAATCCATTGGGGAAAAAATCCTATTGATGTTGTTAAAGCTATTCATAATTGTGATTTATCAGTGGCTTCAAAAAAAGAGTTAGATAAATTTTTATTACAAAAAAATATAAATATTTCGAATGCATCCGAAGAAGACCTTACTTTGTTCTATGTCCATCTTTTAGAGACATATTACAAAAAATGTAGAGACGCTATTAAAAAAATTGCACCAAATAAACTATATTTAGGAAGTAGACTTCATGATGGAGCATTAAGAAAGGAAGCTTTTTCCGCTGCGGCTAAGTATTGTGACGTTGTAAGTGTTAATGTGTACGAAAAAGATGTAAAAGAATTTAATGTCAGAGATGAAAGAGATAAACCATTTTTTACAGAAGATGTTCCCTTTCTTGTAGGAGAATTTGATTTTGGTGCATTAGATAGAGGAAAATTTTTTACTGGAATAGGATTTGCTGCCGATCAACGAAATAGGGGAGAATGTTTAAAATATTTTATTCAGAGTGCACTTGAAAATACTAGATGTGTAGGTGCACACTGGTTTCATTATATGGATTCACCCACAGGTAGTCGTCATTTTGATAATGAAAATGCTAATTGTGGATTAGTTGCAACATCAGACACACCCTATGTAGAATTAATTAGTGCATTTAGAGAAACATCGAGATTTATTTATCCATATAGATTTAATAAGGAATAGAATGAAGAGAACATTAATTTTCGTATTTTTAGTATATTGCCTACCTGTATATGAATGTTTTTCAAATGAGTGGAATAATCTTTCTATATTGGAAGTAAATAGAGAAAAACCCCGTGCTACCATGATGGTGTATAGCAATGAAGAAGTTGCAATGAAATACGATAGAACAAAATCTAAGTGGTTTAAGTCACTGAATGGAGAATGGAATTTCAAATGGAATAAAAGCCCAAAAGATAACCCCATTGGATTTGAACATCCTACGTTTAATGTTGATGAATGGGATAGCATTACTGTTCCATCAAATTGGGAGATGATGGGATATGGATTAAAAATATATACAAACATAAAATATCCCTTCGAAATGAATCCCCCAATTGCGCCTGAGGATTGGAATCCTGTGGGTTCCTACAGAAAAGAGTTCAATCTTCCCGTTGATTGGAATAATAGGGTAACCAAAATAGTATTCGACGGTGTTCAATCGGCTTTCTATTTATGGATAAACGGTAGAAAAGTAGGATATTCTCAAGGAAGTCGAACCCCAGCTGAATTCAACATTACTTCATATTTAAAACCAGGAAAAAATTTAATCGCTGTTCAAGTCTATCGGTGGAGTGATGGTTCTTATTTAGAGGATCAGGATTTTTGGAGATTATCCGGAATTTTTAGAGATGTATACATATGGAGCAGACATCCTTCTCATATAGTAGATTTTTATGTCAGAACTGAACTGGATGATGAGTATAAAGATGCCACTCTCAAAATTGACTCAAAGGTGATAAATCCCACAGGTTACATAAAGTATCTATTATATGATAATGCAGGAATAGTTAGAGAAGTTTCAACAAAGGCGCTAAAAAATACCGAACTATCAATTCCCATAAAAAATCCTTCGAAATGGTCTGCTGAACAACCAAACCTATATACGTTGTTGATGTGCCATTACGATAGATATAATAACCTAATTGAAATAATCCCCCAGCGAATTGGATTTAGAGAAGTAGAAATTATAAATAGTAAGATTTATGTAAATGGAAAAGAAATTCTTATTAGGGGAGTGAATCGACATGAGCACCATGCAGACCATGGTCATGTAGTCGATTTAGCATCCATGCTAAAAGATATTAAGTTATTAAAAGAAAATAATTTTAATGCCGTAAGAACCGCTCATTATCCCAATATGCCTCTCTGGTATGATTTATGTGATGAATATGGATTATTTGTATGGGATGAAGCAAATATTGAATCTCATGGAGTGGGGTATAAGGAAGAATGCCTAGCTAAACAACCTGAATGGATCGATGCACATTTAGATAGAATTAAGCGAATGGTTCATCGAGACAAAAATCATACATCTATCATTACATGGTCGATGGGTAATGAAGCTGGAGATGGGATTGCTTTTCAGAAATGTTATAATTGGATAAAGTCATATGATAAGACAAGACCTATTCATTATGAACGAACAGAACGTGCAAATAATAGACCAAACACAGATATAGTAAATAGCATGTATGAATCAGCTGAAAAAATTAAACAATTTATTTCCTCTGATAACAGCAGACCGTACATTATTTGTGAATATATGCATTCAATGGGTAACTCAACAGGTGGAGCAGAGGAATATTGGAATTTATTTTATCAAGATAATGTCGCTCAAGGGGGATTTGTTTGGGATTGGATGGACCAAGGAATACGTGAACCTGTTCCTTTATCATTTAGTAAAAATATTGGAATTGGACCAGTAAAGGATACTTTTTTTGCATATGGAGGATACTATGAGGAATCAGCTGGAGTCCATCATGATAACAATTTTTGTATGAATGGATTGATAGCTGCCGATCAAACACCTCATCCAGGACTTTATGCAATGAAATATCTTCAACGTGGAATTCATGTAAAAGTCGATGATATAAAATCTGGAAAAATTAAAGTTAAGAATTGGTATGACCATGTAAATGCTGACGAAGCAGTAAATTGTATTTGGAGAATTGAAAAAAACGGAAAGATCTTTTTTTCTGGAAAAATTAATTCTCTAAATTTAAAACCAAGAGAAGAAAAGATTTTTACAATTGATATTCCTGATATAACTCCACGTTTAGGAGAAATATATTACTTAATAGTTGAATTTAGGGCTAACAAATCCTTTCATCCATTAATTGAAGATAATCATTTGTTATCATGGGATCAGTTTCTTATTGGAGAAAGATTAGCAGAAAATTCCTATATTTCAGACTACAAGATATCAGTGGATAATTCGAATGGATATAAGGTATTAGGAAATAATTTCAATGTATCGTTTGACCCAAAAATAGGAATATTGAAGAACTACTATTTTAATAATGAATTATTTTTCTCAAAGGGTGGAATTATTCATTTGTCTCGACCAATGACGGATAATGAAAGAAGGCAAAGACCAAAAGTAAGCAGTCAGGTTAACAATGCATACAAGAAATTTAAAGTCCAATCATACCAAGTTAATAAATTAAATAATGTTGTTAAAATTAATGTTAACAAAATTTCTTATGAATTAAATGCTGAGTTACATCAATCATTTTTAATTTTTTCTAATGGCGAGATTATATCTGAAGCTGAAATAAATTTTGCCAATACGAAGAAAAGCTTATTACCCCCGTTGAGATTTGGTTCTGAATGGATGATAAATAAAAAGATGGAAAAAATTAATTGGTTTGGAAGAGCTGGCGAAACATATTCAGATAGGGCATATGAGCTAATCACAAATAATGAATCTACGATTGATGAAATATGGGTTGATTATGCTCGTCCTCAAGAAAATGGAAATAAATCTGACGTAAAATGGATGTCTATATCTGATAGTAATAGTTCAGGATTGTACATCAGTGCTATGGATGAACCATTTGGATTTCAAGCAAGAAGATATTCTATTGAGGAAATTCAACGAGCAAAATATAGTTTCGAAATGACTCCATCAATATTTAATCACTTATATATAGATAGTTCGCATAAAGGTGTAGGTGGAATAAATTCTTGGGGAGCAACACCATTAGATGAACATCAGCTATTTAAAAAAAGATATAATCAACGGATCAGAATAATTCCCTTAATGATTAAAGAGCAATTAAACTCTATAAAAGATTTACAATTGATTACTAGTAATTAGGAAAGTTATATGAAGATTTCATTATTAATTTTTTTCAAAATAGTTTCACTAACGCTTTGTATATCCACATATGATAGTTCAGCGTCATCAAACAAACCAAATTTTATTGTCATCATGACCGACGATCAGGGATATAACGATGTTGGATTTAATGGTTGCAAAGATATTCCAACACCAAATATTGATAGAATAGCTTATGAAGGAATCAAGTTTACAGATGGATATGTAAGCTATCCTGTTTGTGGTCCTAGTAGAGCTGGATTATTAACCGGTCGATATCAGGATCGGTTTGGATTTACAACTAATCCTACCATTAGTCCAGATCATCCCGAAGCAGGTATACCATTAGATGAGAAAAACATTGCTGAGGTATTAAGTTCAGTTGGATATACGAGTGCAATAATTGGAAAATGGCATATGGGATCTCATCCTGTCCATCATCCATTAAATCGAGGGTTTGATCACTTTTTTGGTTTCTTATCAGGCGGACACAATTATTTCCCACGGGAATATAATTTAAATGATCTTACAGAAGTAAAAAGACCCTATCAATGGTATTCAACAAAGTTATTTTTAGATGATAAGAGAGTGGATGTTGATGCTGACTATTTAACAGATGTATTAAGTGATGCGTCAGTTGACTTTATTAAAAAATGTGCAAAGGATGATAAACCATTTTTCTTATTTTTAGCTTACAATGCACCGCATAATCCACTTCAAGCAACCAAAAAATATCTTGATCGATTTGATCATATTGAAAACTGGGGAAGAAAACATTATTCGGCTATGGTAAGTGCGGTTGATGATGGGGTAGGTCAGGTTTTGGACGTTTTATCGGAGTATAATATTGATGAAAATACGCTAATATTCTTTTTATCTGATAATGGAGGTGCATCAAATAATTCCTCGGATAATGGTATTTTAAGAGAGCATAAAGGAACATTATTCGAAGGAGGAATAAGAGTTCCATTTGCATTACGATGGAAAAATAATATTCCATCCAACAAGGTTTACTCACATCCGATTATATCGTTAGACATAATGGCTACATGTACAGCATTAGCAGATGCGCCAATATCATCAGAGAAACCTTTAGATGGGGTTAATTTAATCCCTTATATTAAAAATGAAATTTTAACCCCACCGCATGACTATCTGTTTTGGAGAAAATTTGATCATGGGGGATTGGCGGTTAGAAGAGGAGATATAAAGGTAGTGAAGGATCGACGAACCGACAAGCAAGGCGTGGTAAGTTACAATATTGAAAATGATGTATCTGAAAAAGTAGATATTTCACAATCATTTCTGAAAGAAAAAAATAAATTAGTTGATCTTCATAGTCAATGGAATGCAGAACTTAAGCCTACGCGTTTTCCAACACTTGGTAATCATAAATGGTGGATTAAAAATAAATTGGAAGGACAGGGTAAATGATAAAATTATTAATAGTATTACTTTTTTTTATATCCCATATTTCCTTTTCTGCTGATAAACCAAATATAATATTCATCTATGCTGATGATATCGGTTACGGAGATTTTGGCTGTTATGGGGGAGAGGTTCAAACAGTAAATATTGATGATATTGCAGAAAAAGGAGTTCAATTTTTAAATGGATATTGCACATCCTCAACATGTACACCCTCAAGATATTCATTATTAACAGGTGAGCATGCATTTAGAAATAAGGGAGCAAAAATATTAGAGGGAAATGCTCCTTTAATAATTGATCCTAAAAGACCAACTATTGCACAATTTCTAAAAGATAATGGTTATTCTACAATGTTATCTGGAAAATGGCATTTAGGACTTGGAACAGCAATAGAATCGTTAAATTGGAATGGAGTAATAAGCCCAGGACCCAAAGAGTTAGGATTTACCGATTCATTTCATATGGCAGCAACAGCAGACCGTGTTCCATCAGTTTATATTAGAGATGGTAAAGTCGTAGATTTGGACCCAAACGATCCTATCGAAGTTAGTTATGTAAAAAAGGTTGGAAATGAACCAACAGGCTTGTCTCATCCTCATCTATTATCCGTTCAGGCAGATGAGCAACACGCAAAAACGATTATTAATGGAATAAGTAGAATTGGCTGGATGAGCGGTGGTCATCAAGCGAGGTTTAGGGACGAAGACATGGCGGATACCTACCTAAATGAAGCGATATCCTTTATTCATAAATCTAAAAACAAACCATTTTTTCTATATTTTGCACCCAATGAAAACCATGTACCCAGAATTGTTCATAAAAGATTTCAAGGATCTACCTCCTTAGGCCCACGTGGAGACGCTATTGCGGTATTCGACTGGTGTGTGGGTAGATTAGTAGAAGAATTAAAAATTGCGAATGTGTATGATAATACATTAATTATTATCACATCAGATAATGGACCTGTACTATTTGATGGGTATTGGGATGGAGCAATTGAAAAAAAGGGAACTCATAAAGCAGCAGGCCCATTAAAAGGTGGTAAATATAGTTTATGGGAGGGAGGTACCCGTGTCCCATTTATTGCATATTGGCCAAAAAAATCAAAACCACTTGTCTCGAATGCTATTGTTAGCCAACTTGATTTATATGCAACGATTGCTGATATAATAGACATACCAATTCCTGAAAATGCTGGACAAGATGGGGTAAGCGTTTTGGATGCATTGATAGGTGAATCAGAGGTGGGAAGATCTTATGTGGTACAAGAGGCTCCTTATGGGTTAGCCATAAGATTTGAAAATTTTAAATTCATCCCTCCGGGTATAATTCGTGAAAGAGTTGGAATAGGAAGGTGGAAGCAGACAAATGTTCCTAAACCAGGATTTTTATTTGACCTCTCCAATGATATTAATGAAGATACAAATTTATCCTCTATATATCCAAATAGAGTTAGAGAAATAAACGAATTATTAATTAATATACGTTCTAGGAAGAATTAAACGAAATGTTTTATAAGATATTTATACTTCTTTTATGTTTAAGCTCATCAAATGTTTTCGCTGCAAAACATGTCCCTATTTTTTCTACCGCAGGCTTCATAGAAAATGATCCAGAGGTTAGGCAAGCGTTCAATTTTAATATTGGTTGGAGGTTCATGAAAGGGGATATTGATGGTGCCTTTTCGAAGAAATTTAATGATAAAGATTGGAAGTTAGTTAATTTGCCTCATGGTATTGAAATCCTTCCATTATGTGCAAGTGGAAGTATTAATTATCAGGGTCCTAGTTGGTATCGAAAATATTTTACTTTAGATGAATCCTTTAGGGATAAGAAAATATTTGTTCACTTTGAAGGAATTATGGGTATTTCTAAAATTTGGATTAACGGTAAATTAGTTAATACTCATTACGGAGGGTATTTTCCTGTTCATATTGATATTTCAGAATACATTGATATTGAAAAAGAAAATACTATAGCCGTCTATGCGGATAATAGTAATAATTCTTTATATCCTCCCGGAAAACCCCAGGAGTTATTAGATTTTACCTATTTTGGAGGTATGTACAGAGATGTATGGTTAATTAAGCTTAATAAGACATATATAACTCACCCGTTAGGAGTTGATAAAATTGCTGGCGGCGGTGTTTTTTCAGTAACAGAACGTATTGAAAACAACCAAGCTTTTTTAAAGGTATTAGTAGATATAAAAAATGAAGATATAAATAAACAATTAACCATAAGAACTTCTCTAACAGATAAAAATAATTTCTTAGCCGCCGAATATATTATTGAAGAAGAGGTAAATGCTTTATCCTCTCAATCATTTGATTTTACAATAAAAGTTGATAACCCATTACTTTGGTCACCTAATAATCCTCATTTGTATAATTTATGTATAGAAATATCAGATCACAAAGGAAAAAAAATTGACTCTTATGTAAAAAAAATTGGTATTAGGACAATCGAGTTAAAAGGAAGAAAAGGATTATTTCTTAACGGGGAAAAATATCCTGAACTATTATTAGGAGGCAATCGTCATCAAGACTTTGCTCACATAGGAAATGCTTTACCAAACAATCTTCATTGGAGAGATGCACTAAAGCTGAGACAGATTGGGATGAAAGTAATTAGATCCGCTCATTATGCTCAAGACCCTGCCTTCCTTGATGCATGCGATGCACTCGGATTATTCGTTGTAAATGCGATCCCAGGATGGCAATTTTGGAATGATGATCCAATATTTTCAGAAAGAATGTTAAGTGATGTTAGAAAGATAATTCGTCTTGAGAGAAATAGACCGTCATCACTTATTTGGGAAATTATCCCCAATGAAACACATTTCCCCGACCAATTTGCGATAAAAGCTACTTCATACGCTCATGAAGAATTTCCTTTTAATGGATTTTATACTGCTACAGATGGTCGATCTCATAGGTCATCCGCTCAAGAATATTTCGATGTTTTATATGCAGATGATACAATGTGGAAATACAGGGATAAAAGTGTATTTAAAAGAGAATGGGGAGATTATGTTGATAATTGGATTGATCATAATTCTGTTAGTCGAGTGGCAAAACAATGGGGTGAAATTCCTCAGCTTCATCAGGCATATCATTATTTTGATGAAGAATGGCTAGAAGATGATAAAATAATAACATGGCCCTCATTAACGAAGATTTTTTCAGCAAGTCCTGCTTTAGTAGGGGCAACGTTATGGCATCCTTTTGATCATCAACGAGGATATCACCCTGATCCCTTTTGGGGAGGAATTATGGATGCTTATAGACAACCTAAATTTTCCTATTATTTGTTTAAATCCCTTTCATCTGTTAATGAAAGTAATAATATTACAAATGTTGAGCATGAACCATTTGTTTATATAGCTCATCTTATGACTCCATTTTCACCTAATAATGTTACTATTTTTACAAATTGTGAAGAGGTAAAATTAACTTCTTTTGGAAAACATTATGGAATTCAAAAAGCCTATGATGATTTGAGTCCTGTACCACGTGTTCCAGTCGTTTTTACCAATGCATTTAATTATGATGATGCACGTAATAAAAATAAAAAGGAGTATGGAAGGATAAATCAAAAAAGAAATGTTAATTCGCAAATTATAGCAGAAGGATTAATTGATAATAAAGTGGTAGCCACTCACACTCGATGGCCAGTTGGAAGAAAAAATAAAATAATATTAAAGGTTGATGATACAAATATTCAACCACTAGCTGATGGAAGTGATATTACTCCTGTGGTAGCATACTTAGTGGATAACGAAAATGGAATTAAAAGATTAAGTGACGAGTACATTCGTTTTACAGTTTTGGGCGAAGGAGAATTAATAAACGGGATTAATGCAGAAATTAATCCTCAAAAACTCTTGTGGGGTGAGGCGGTAGCATTAATTCGTTCCACAACCACTTCAGGAGAGGTGGTAGTCAGAGCTGAAACAATTAAAAATAGTATTAATAGTCCTCAATCAGCTGAGCTTACTTTTAAAACATTACCTTCTTCACAATCATTAATATTCTCAGAACAACCTGAATTCATATATGATAAAAATACTGAAGCAGAGATAAGTAATAACACTCATAATAATGATATTGATAATTATAGAAACGAGCTGATGAATGTGGGAAAACAACAACAAGATTTTATTCAATGATTCGAGGCTAATCAAATGGTAAAATATTTATTAATACTTGTGCTATATTTTTTATGTGGAAATGTAAGTAATACTTTAGCTAAAAATGAACAGCCAAATATATTATGGATATATGTAGAAGACATGTCGCCGTGGCTAGGATGTTATAATGACAAGATAAATAAAAATAAAACCCCTAACATTGATTTGATTGCAAGAAAGGGTGTGTTGTTTGAACGTACATTTGCTCCCGCTCCTGTTTGTTCTGCAACACGTTCAGCTATGATGCTTGGTCAGTCTGCAATTCGTTTTGGAGCTCATCAACATCGTTCATCTCGAGCCGGTACGTCAATTTATTTACCTGAAAATTATAAGTTACTCCCTGAAATTTTAAAAGATGTTGGCTATACCACCTTTAATTTTGGAAAAGATGATTACAATTTTATTTGGGATAGATCTATTTATTCTCATAAACTTCAATCATCATCAAATTTCCTATCGTTAATCGATAAACAACCTTTTTTTGGACAAATTCAAACAAAGGGAGGCAAGGGTAATCTTTGGAAATTCCCAGATAATCGTCGAACAGATCCGGCAGAGGTTACTGTTCCAAAGGATTATCCTGATGATGACATTTTTAGAAATATTGTTGCACAACATTATGACGCAATACGATTAGAAGATGATGGTGTTGGAAAAATTTTAGATGGATTAGATACTGCAGGCATTCTAGATAATACAATTATCGTATTTTTTTCTGATCATGGAGCGAATCATTTAGTACGTCACAAGCAAATGGTAACGGAAGGGGGATTGCATGTGCCGCTAATCATGTGTGGACCCAGTCATCTTATTCCGGTAAACAAACGACGAACCGATTTAGTTAATCTTTTAGATTTATCTGCTACTACGTTGTGGTGGGCAGGAGTTGACATTCCACATTGGTATGAAGGTAAAAATTTATTTTCACCATCTTTTGTTCCACGTGAATTTATTGGAGCTCACAAGGACCGTTTAGATCATACGATAGACAGAGTGAGGTCAATTCGGACAGAACGATTTAGGTATATAAAAAATTATAAGTTAGATCGTATTTTTCTTCAGCCACAGTACCGAGATAATAGAACTGCGATATTGCAACTAAAAAAATTGTTAAATGAAAATAAGTTATCAGATCTGCATCGTAATATTTATTTTGGAGAAAGGCCTTCAGAAGAATTCTATGATATTGTAAATGACCCGGCTATGACAATTAATTTAGTAGCTGATTTAAATTATAAGGGTGAATTGGATAAACATCGAGAATTATTAAATATTTGGCTATCTCATGGTGATATGGGAGTTAACGAAGAAACTATTGATACATTAAAAGCTAACGGTGAAAATCAAATTTGGGGAGAAGGTGTAAATATTGAATATGAAAGATATCGTGTTGATAGCGATGGAGATGGTCTTTCTGATAAGTGGGAAAAAATAAATAATCGTAACCCAACAGATGATAAATTAGTTTATTTATTTGATTGTGGTGGATGGCAAACAGAAGGATGGAAATCAGATAATATAAAATCTAACATCGCGGGATTTTTAGGAACGTTAGATTTTAAATTAGAAAATAGCTCAAATTCTATTAAAAAGAATGGATTGAATTTTGAATTTAATACATCCATGCAAATGGATATCCATGCATCATTTGATAAAGATATATTATTACATGTATTGGTAAATGATCGATTAGTTGGTAAAAAGAAAATTTCATCCACATCATCGATTATTTCAACCCCAATTTCTTTGAATTTATCAAAAATCAAAAAAAATATTTCTAATATTGAATTAGTTTTTAGTGGTATAAAGAATACAGAAGTAGTAATTGATAAAATTTTCGTCAATAAATTTCAACAAGCACTTAGACCGAATATCATTTATATCCTTGCCGATGATTTAGGATATGGAGAAGTTGGATATAATGGTCAAAAATTAATTAAAACTCCTGAGCTTGATAAACTAGCTTATGCGGGTATGAGATTTACAGACCATTATTGTGGTAATTCAGTTTGTGCTCCATCTAGATGTTCATTATTAACAGGTCTTCATCCAGGTCATGCATA
>Ga0160422_10001953_pt1 | contig 12894 bp, 14 predicted proteins | sample Fk160mmetaG_FD_108192 | JGI IMG/M metagenome (GOLD analysis project Ga0160422, IMG submission 108192) | Marine microbial communities from the Central Pacific Ocean - Fk160115 60m metaG | ecosystem: Environmental > Aquatic > Marine > Oceanic > Photic zone | place: The Central Pacific Ocean...
AAATGAGTTGCAAATATAAGCTTAATATATTTCTAGCCAAACAATTTTTGTTTAGAAAGCTATACTGAAGCTGGGGATACAATCTTAATATCGTTATACTTTATTTGGCCTCTTATTACTGATGAAATATTCGACATTAATGCATTTATCACAGGTAATTTAAGTTGACTCTTAGAGTATATCATACTAATTTCCCTTGCAGGTGCTGGATCCTCAAATGGTATAATATTTTGAATATTTTTAGGAGATAAATTATTTGAATGAAGATATGGTATAATTGTCATCCACGGGCCATTATTTGAAAGATTAATTAAAGTCTCAAAATTTCCACTTTTTAACTCATATTGCTTATTTAAATCTTCTAGACTGCATAAGTTTAGAACTTGATCTCTAAAGCAATGCCCATCTTCAAGTATTAATAAATCACTATTAGAAAGGTCCGAAAGACTTAATGATTTGTTTCCGGAAAGGAAATGATGCTCAGGTACGTATGCAACAAAAGGTTCATAATAGAGAGGTCTCTCAATAATTTTCGAATTGTCAAGAGGTGTAGCGCCTATTGCACAATCTATTGTGTTATCCTCAAGTTTTTTAACTAAGGTATCGGTATTATATTCCTCAATTCTAAGTTTTACATTTTTATGTTTCTTGATGAAAATGTTTAAAAATAATGGGAGTAAGGTAGAACTTACTGTTGGAATAATACCAACGTTCAGTGTCCCACCGATTATTCCCTTTTCTTCAGAAATTACATCGTTCATCCTTGAAGATTCGTCAACTATTTTTCTAGCTTGAACAAGGACTTTATTACCAATTTCAGTGACCTGAAGAGGTTTTGTAGATCTATTAAATATAGTTACTCCAAGTTCTTCTTCAAGTTTTTGAACTTGCATGCTAAGTGTAGGTTGAGTAACAAAGCATTTTTCAGATGCAGTTGTAAAATTTCCGTATTCTGCTACTGCAAGTGTGTATTTTAATTGTGTTATTGTCATTATAAGAATTACTTATTGATTTTCAAAACTAAATAAAATAATGTTATCAATTTTAAAAAAAATGTTAAATACAAGTTTCTCATATGTTTTTATATTTGAAAATTAAAATCTTAGTTTGAAAAAAAATATTTTTGGACAAACCATTCTTTTAAAAAGATTTATAATTGGAATTGTTGGATTAATAACTCACAAGACCTTTAAAAATAAAAGATTTAGAATAATTGGATCTAAATTTCTCAATAATTTACCCCAAGAAAATGTTCTTTTTATCAGTAATCATCAAACATACTTTTATGATGTTATTGCTATGCTTCATGTCTTTAATTCATCAGTCAAGGGCAGAGTTGATACTGTCAAAAAACCTAGATATTTAGTAAACCCTAAAACTAATCTCTATTACATTGCCTCATTTGAAACAATGAAAAAATCACTTTTAACAAAATTTTTAACCTATGCTGGAGCTGTACTAGTTCAAAGAAGTTGGAGAGAATCTGGTGAAGAAATGAACAGAGGTATCAGAGCGGAAGATCCAGACAAAATTAGACTTGCACTAAAAGATGGATGGGTTATAACATTTCCAAGAGGAACAACTGATAAAACAAAGCCTGTAAGAAAGGGAACTGCTTATATTATCAAAAATAACAAGCCATTAGTCATCCCAGTTAGGATATCTGGTTTTAACGATGTTTTTCAAAGAAATGGTTTGAAAATACTTAACTACAAAATCCCTTTTTCAATGGAAATTGGCAAACCTCTACCAAAAAGTATATATTCTAAATCAATAGATGAAATAACATCTGATTTAGAAAAAATTATTGATTAAAGTTACAAACTAACCTAATCAGAAATTTTGATTTCCATACAACCAATTCTAATTCCGGATGCTCCAGATGGTTGAGAGATATAATCATCTGATCCTTTGTGAATTATAACTGCTTTGTTAAGTATATCGTTTTTTTCTTGACAACCAATACACCACAAATCAGTTTTGAAATTTAGCATACCATGCCCTATGCTATCAACTTCAAAATTTCCAACAGCACCTAGATGGAATCCTGATGGATCACCCCATTTGCTGTGCTTTGTATCATATGGGTTCCAATGTCCACCCGTGCTTAACCCATCATTTGATGAGCAATCACCAAATTCATGAATATGGATCGCTTTAGCCCCAGGCTCTAACCCAAATACGTGAGCTTCAAGATAAACAGTATCATTTTCTTGAGTAAATGAAATTGTTCCTGAAATTGATGAATTGTTTAAAGATTTTATTGTTTTCTTTACAATTATTTTCTCGTTATTTTGATTACATCCTAATGATGTTAAAACAATAGAAAATATAATTAATTTAGCTGTCAGATTTTTCATTTAACAAATTTAAAATTATTAATGTTTAAAAGAAATTTATTAAAGATTTATGTGCTTCTTTGGTTTATAACTGGTTGTAAGATATCATACAAAACTTATGATTTTGAGAAAGCCCCTGAAATAAAAAAACCAAATTACAGTAAAAATGATAGCTGGGCTGTTCTACCAAATAAAATCCCCAAAGAAATCTCAAATTTTTATAAAAATCAAAAAGAAAAAAAAGCAGATGTATTTTTTATATACCCAACACTAATTGATGGTAAAAATGAGAAACAATGGAATTCAGATATATGGGACAGTAATATTAGATTGGATGTTATCAATAGGCCAGTAAAATATCAAGCTACAGCTTGGATTGAGTCTGGGAACTTATATGTGCCATTTTACAGGCAAGCTCATATTAGAGTTTTTAATAAAAAATTTCAAAATGATGGTCAAAAAGCATTAAATCTTGCTTACGAAGATATAAAGGATGCCTTTAGTTATTACTTAAACAACTTTAACAAGGGTAAACCATTCATAATTGCTGCCCATAGTCAAGGAACACTTCATGCTAAGAGACTCATCTCAGATTTTATTGATGGTAAAGATTTACAAAAAAAATTAATTGCAGCCTATCTTGTTGGATATAAAGTAAATGAAAATGAATTTAAGAATATTAAACCCATGTACTCTCCAAATGAAACAGGAGGATTTGTTGCTTGGAATTCATATAAAATGAATAAATATCCAAGAAAAAATAGTTACGAAGATTGGTTTAGGGGCGGGGTTACATCTAATCCAATTTTGTGGGATAAATCACTAGAGACAAACAAAAAGTTTCATGAGGGATTGATGTTTAGAGATTTAAAGATTTATAAAAATAATATTGATATTAAATTAATAGACGGGATAGTCTGGTCGTCCGTTCCAAACGTTCCTGGAAAGTTTTTACTCAGTTGGATTAGAGATTATCATTTTGCTGATATTAATTTATTTTGGCTAGATATTAGTAAAAATGCAAAACAAAGAGTAGAGCAATGGTTTTTAAAAAATAATCGTTAAATTAACTCAATTAAAATTTAAAATAAATGTCCTCAAATAAAAAATCAAGAAGAAAATTTATAAAGAATTCCGCACTTGCATCATCACTATTTATTATCCCAAGACATGTTCTTGGTGGAAATGGTTACACTGCTCCTAGTGATAAGCTAAATCTTGCTGGAATTGGCTTACATGGAAAGGGTCAATCAGATATATTACATTCAAGTGTTGGAGGAAGAGAAAATATTGTTGCATTATGTGATGTTCATCAAAATGCATATGGAGCTCAGCAGGCTGTAAAGAATTTTCCTAGTGCTAAATTCTATACTGATTACAGAGAAATGATTGATAAAGAAGACTTAGATGGAGTCACTATCTCTACCCCTGATCATACTCATGCAAATATTACAAAGGATGCAATGGAAAAAGGTATTCACGTTTATGTCCAAAAACCACTTACTCATAATGTAAAAGAGGCAAGGATGTTAACTGAACTTGCAAGAAAACATAAGATTGTAACACAAATGGGTAATCAAGGTTCATCAAACCCAGAGCAAAAGATGGTACAAAAATGGATTAAAGATGGTAGAATAGGTAAAGTTAGTACTGTTTACACATGGACCAATAGGCCTGTATGGGCTCAAGGATCACCAATGCCTAAACCAGATCCTTCTCAAAAACCTGAAGGAATGGATTGGGATTTATGGATTGGCCCTGCAAAAAATAATGGTTATACACCAGGTCTACATGCCTTCAGTTGGAGAGGTTATTGGGATTATGGAACTGGATCACTGGGTGATATGGGTTGTCATATTATGGACGTACCAATCAGAGCACTTGGAATTTTTGAGCCATATAGTATAGAGGCTAGTGTTCCTAGAGTTCCATATGTTGCTGATTATACACCTGCTCCAGTTTATGAAGAATCTTGCCCACCTAGTTCATATGTTACATATAAGTTTAGACCATCGAAGATTAATGATTCTGAAGTTAAAATGATATGGATGGATGGAGGAATTCGCCCTTCTCATCCTGAAATAGTTACTGACAAAGATAACATAGGTGACAACGGTATTTTAATGTTTGGTGAGAATGGTCTCATATGGAGTGATTATTATGGAGTTAATGCTAGGCTTTACATAAAAGGTAATGATGGAGCAGTAGAAGTAGGAAAAATATCTGAAATAAATTCTGTTGAATTTGGTCATCAAAAATATTGGGTAGATGCTATAAAAGCAGGTTTTGGAAGTGAGGAGCATAAGAACCTTACTTCAAATTTTGACTTTGCTGGTCCCTTATCTGAGATTGTTCTTTTAGGTAATGCTGCAATTAGAAGTAGCTTATTGAAAAGGTCTCCTAGAAGTAATATCTATATTGGAAGAAAGCAACTATTGTATGATAGTAAAAAGATGGAGATTACTAATCTTGACCAAGCAAATCAGTTTTTGACAAGAAAATATAGAGATGGATGGGATCTTAAAGTTTAAAGGTCTTTATTGATTGATAAAATCACCCTTCTGTTTTTTCTCCTTTCACTTACAGGATCATTAGCATAGTTCGGGTTTTCTTCACCAAAGGACCTTGTATCTAACCTTTTGTCCCCTATACCTCCTGATATTAGTTCTTCTTTAACATTATTTGATCTTTTATTTGACAAAAATAAATTATAATTGGAATCACCTTCATTGGAAGAATGACCATCAATGTATAATTTAATGTATCCATACCTCTTTAGTAACTTACCTAAGTTTGAAAGATTTAGCTTTTGCTTAGAGTTTAAATTAAAGCTATCAAACTCAAAGAATATCTCGCCATAGTTATCTAAATAAGATGATATTGACTCAGGTAAATTTGGACATCCACCAAATTTCTCTGAACCTGATTCATTTGGACACTTATCTATTGTATTAGGAACTCCATCATTATCAAGATCAGGTAATTTACAACCTCCATTTGATTTTGACCCGATATCATTAGGGCAGCTATCAAATTCATCTGTAATACCGTCTCCATCACTATCAGGGCATGGTCTACCATCAACCCCTGCCATTTTAGGACATGGGTCACTCGGGTCTGGGAATCCATCCCCATCGCTATCAGCGCAACCATTCATCGAAATCAATCCGGGTATATTTGGACATTTATCTTCTTCATCTGTAATACCGTCTCCATCACTATCAGGGCATCCATTTAATTCAATTAGACCTGGTAGGTCTGGACAGTGATCTTTTTTATCTGGAACTCCATCACCATCTGAGTCTCCTTTTCCAAAATTGAATTTGATACCCACAACATGTTGAAGATTACTATATGCGTTTTTCTCATCTAAAGATTTATAACTTACACCAGTATTTAACGCAATGTTTTTTGAAAGTTGAAAATTAATACCTGCACCAAATGATGGACCATAAGAGGTATTTAACGATCCAATCGAAACTTCTCCCTCACCATAATTTGAAAGACCATAACCTGCATAAAGGTAGGGATCAGCATCAACTCCTAGAATTTTTGATTCATTAGGAATATTATATTTAATTATACCATCAATTGAATAATAATATAACTCTTGATTTGACACTATTATGTCATTCTCTGAGTAGTTTAATCCAATAGAAAAATTTTCAAAAATATATCTTGATAAACTTAATGATGGTAACTTGTAATTTGTACTTTCAGATCCCTCTGCGTTAACGGAATTAAAACCTACACCAATTAACCAAGGGCTATCTTCAGTTTGACCATACAAAGACGAAGAAAAGCATATAATTAATGCAATTGCAGTTAAATGGTTTTTCATCAGTATTAAAATATGAAAAAATTTTGTTAATACATAAGTTTGAATTATAATTATGAAAATTTAAAAAATGAGTAAAAAAATATCAGTTTTAGTTATAGGTTGTGGAAATATGGGTGCTTCTCATGCTACTGCTTATCATAATCATGAAGGTTTTGAAATATGTGGTTTAGTTTCAAGGGGACATAGTAATAAATCGTTAAATGCATCTTTAGGAGACAATTATTTATTGTTTTCTGATTATAAACAAGCAATTTTAAGTACTAAGCCTGATGCAGTTTGTATTTCAACCTACCCAGACACTCATGAAGAGATTTCATTATTTGCTTTAGAAAACAACTGCCACGTTTTTTTAGAAAAACCAATTGCAGCTGATCTAATTGGTTCCAGAAAAATAATTGATAAAGTAGAGGAAAAAAATAAAAAACTAGTTGTTGGATATATATTAAGGCATCATCCAATTTGGAAAGAATTTATCAAAGAATCTAAAAAACTTGGTAAGCCCTTGGCAATGAGAATGAATTTGAACCAGCAAAGCTCTGGAGACACATGGAGTGTTCATAAAAATCTTCTAGCATCTTTAAGCCCCATTGTTGATTGTGGTGTCCACTATTTAGACGTTATGTGTCAGATAACTGAATCAAAGCCTATTAGTGTTTCAGCTATTGGAGTTAGGCTCTCCGATGAAGTGCCAGATGATAACTACAATTATGGTCAACTTCAAATAAGATTTGAAGATGGATCTGTAGGGTGGTATGAGGCTGGTTGGGGTCCCATGATTAGTGAGACTGCATTTTTTGTTAAAGATGTTATAGGCCCAAAAGGTTCTGTCTCAATTGTTTCTGACGATGATGTATTTGAGAAAGAATCTGATAATCTTGAAAATCACACAAAAAATAATTGTTTAAAAATTCATAGCTCAGAATTAGATAAGAATAATAAGTTTATATCGGCAAACAAAAAAATAATTTATGATGAAGATCCATCTCATCAAGATTTATGTGATAACGAACAAGAATTTTTCTACAATTCAATAATTAACAATGTTGACCTTAAAGCTCATATGGAAGATGCATTCAAAAGTTTGCAAATTGCTCTTGCATGTGATGAAGCAGTGAAAAAATCTAATACTGTATTCTTAGATTAAAATAATCTTTGATTAATTTCCATTATAATAACAATAGCGAAAATTAATGCTAGCGTTCCTATAAAAATTCCACCGACACCCATTTTTAAATATTTATTCAAATTTAATCAATTTTGAATTATTTATTTGATTATATGTATTATAATATAAGTGTGTTATTATATTTAAAAAATTTACTATAAAAAGGTAACAAATTATAAAATAAATCAATTATATATCCTATAAATGTATTTTTTCTAAATTTTAATATATATATTTGTTTAGAATTATTGTATAACTAATACACTAATAATTAATACGATGGTTGTCTCATATTTTCAAACATCTGATATTTCAATAGCAGAAGACTTGTCTATGAGAGAAAATGTATATGTTGATCTGTGTCCCAGTATAATTCCTTTTTCAAAAAGAGAGAAGGGATCATTGCTTTTTGCTTTAATAAATCAAAAGAAGATAACAAAGGTAATTGTTCCAAATATATCAGTTCTAGGTAGGAATCAGATTGACGTTTTGAATTCAATAGATTTCTTTATTCAAAATGATATTTCTCTCATCTCACAACTTGAAAAGCTTGAAACTACTGATGATTATGGAAGAGTTAAACCAGATACTGTTTTATTTTTAAATTTATTTAGGTCTCTTGCAAATATGGAATATCAGAATCGAGTAGAATCTCACCGTTTTGGTGTTCAACAAGCTAAAGAATTAGGAAGGTATAAGGGTGTTGGAGGTAGACAATTAGAATCTGTTCAAGAGTTCTTTGATAAACCTAAAAATATTAATATTCTCAGACATCTTAAAAGAGGAGAAAGTATCAGACGAACTGCAAAACTAGTTGGTTCATCCACTGGATTGGTCCAAAAAGTCAAACGATGGGCATTAGATCATAATAAATTGGAGCTTTAATTTGTCATTAAATAATTTTTTTTGTTGCTAATAATTAATAGATTTAATTAAATCTAATATTAATTATGAAAAAATTTATTTTAATTCTTATATCAATTGTAACCTTTGGATGCTCTAATAACGGTGTTGTAGTTACTTTTGATGATGATAAATCAAATGCCGTAAGACAGCATTTTGAAAACTATTTAGACAATGATATGGATGGCCTTAAATCATTATGGTCAGAGGATTTACAAGTATTCTTAAATAGTGTTGAACCGATTACTCTTGATGAACTTGTAGATCTGCTTGAAGCACAACATGAAACATTTTCTATAACCATGTCATGGGGGAACAACCAAGATATAGGGTATTGGGTTGAAACCGCTAGTTATCCAGGAGATGATTCTTATGATCCGGCAACAGTTACTCAAACGTGGTTTAATTGGATAGCTACAAGTAACTTAACTGGAGAAACTATAACCTTACCTGCTCATATAAGCTTTTTTTGGGGAGATGATGGTAAAATAGCCGCAGAGTATCATACGTATGATACCAGTGAAATGGAAGCAGCTATAGCTGAAGCACAAGCTGCAAGTCAACAATAAAATATTTTATTAAAATTAAACAACCTCTCTGTTTATAGATGGAGAGGTTTTTTGTATATTCATAAGATAAATCAATAAATATATCATGAAAAAAATTTTATTATTAATGACTTTAGGGTTTATGGTCTCATGCTCTAATGTTCAGCATCCTGATTATGCAAAAAATCTAGAGACTACAAAACAATGGTTTGAGGTTTTTGTGACTGAGGATCTTGATGCGACTATGGACTTCTATGCTGATGAGTTAGAATATCAGAGTGCATTTTATGGTGGACCTATTATGAGTAAAGAGGAAACAAGAGCGTATCTCCAGGGTTGGCAAGATGCAATGGAGGATATAACTTGGGAAGCTGAGAACTATCTTCCTGGAGCAGATCCTGAAACAGGGATACCTAATGGTAGTGTTAGAACATATGGATATTGGTCCGGTACTAATACTGCATCTGGTAAAAGCTTCAGAGGACTATGGTACCATTATCTAACTTTTAATGAAGAAGGTAAAATAGTAAACGGAGGAGACTTCGGAGATGCTACAGGTCTGGTTATGTCAGTAATGCCTGATCAAGAGTAATCTATATAACCTAAATTAAATAAACCTTTCTATTGAAAAATGGAGAGGTTTTTTTATATTCAATGATTAAATCAATTTACTAATTATGAAAAAATTTACTTTTATATTAATGTCATTGCTTTTATTAGCATGTGAACAACCCGTTGATACTGACACAGTTGGTGTAGTAAAAATGGATGATGAAAAATCCCAAAAAATTCTTGACGGGATTATGAATTATATGGCCTATGGTACTGACGAGTATGATGAGGCATTGGGACAAGATTATATATCTCAAGAAATTTCTGGTAGTACTTCTATTCCTGGAACTGAGGTTAACATTGAATCATACTCTCAAACAGCTGCTATGCATCATAGTCTCTTTGATAATATTCAAATGGGGATTCCTGGAGGTGATACACCGGGTGTAATACAAACTGTATATTATGACGAACCATATGGAACATGGTCTCATTATTGGGGATTATGGTCTGCTACAGGAAAAATTACGGGAAATGAAACATCACAATTCATTCACCTTAATTGGCAATGGGATGAAAATGGAAATATAATATCTCATAACATACACGTTGATGGAAAAGACATTCTTGGAGAAATGGCTGCAGCTGAAGCTTCTGGATCTGAGTAAAACTGTAATCATGAAAAAAATAATTTTATTATCCGTATTAAGCTTATCAATACTTTCATGTGATTCCTCTGTCGAGTCAGAAAAAATTGGAGGTGAATGGCTAATGGAGGGTTCCCGTCTTGGAAAAGGATATATGATTGGAGATCAAAAAGATTCTGATCTTGCTAAAAAGTTCATGGATGCATATGAAAATATGGATGCTCAGTTAATGGTTGATTTGTCTGCTGAAACTGTAAAATTCCATCCTGCTGATATAGGTGGAGTATTTGATGTAGATATGACTAATACTGATTTTATAGTTGAAAGACAATCTAATTGGGATTCAATATCAAGAGATTACATCTTTATAATGCCACTCAATATGGAAGATTCTGACGGTAGGCTAGTAACCACAGCATTTAACGAAACACGCTATATTAAAGATGGTTCAACTGAAACAAATATATTTTATGAGAGGCTTTATATAAATGAGCAAGATTTAATTTCTAGAGTTGTTCAATACAGTAGGCCTCCAAATGAATAATTTGTATCTACTAATTATAAAAAACCCACTTGTAAATAATTAGGTGGGTTTTTTTATATAATTGAGCCCATACTTCCTCCATCAACTCTTATTGAAGCTCCATTTGTTCCAGATGAGAGGGGGCTTGAGAAATATAGAATTGTATTAGCCACCTCAGTAACGTCAAGGAATCTTGATGCCAAAGATGTATCTCTTACACTTGTAAAAAATTCTTTTTCAACCTGATCCTCTGTTTTGTTCTCTCTTTTTGCTGTTTCTTTTAGAAATTTTTTTGACCCTTCAGTTAGAGTAGAACCAGGAATAATTGTATTTACAGTCACATTAGATCCTTTTGTTTGTTTTGCTAACCCACTGGAAAAAACACTAACTGATGCCTTCGATACACTGTAGCTCAGAAGATCACCAGGTACTAAAGTTGAGCATTCAGATGAAATAAATAATATTCTGCCCCAATTTCTTTTGATCATTTGTGGTAAAAAATGCTTTGATAATTTTACACCACTCATTAAATTAACTTCAAAATGATCTAACCAATCAATATATGTTTCATCTTTAAATTCCTTACCTCTAAAGATTCCAACATTATTCACTAAAATATCAATATCATTAGGAAGCCTGTTAATTAAATTATCTATATTGGATTCATCAGAAAAATCTGCTGTTATACCTTCAACATTTATACTGTTTAACCTTGTAAGTGCTATACTAACACTCTCATCTGTTCTTCCGTTAATAATTACTGAAGCGCCTTCTCCTAAGAAAAGTTTTGCTGTTTCAAAACCAATTCCTTTTGTTGATCCTGATATAAATACCTTCTTATTTTTTAAATTTAAATCCACTAGCTATTTACCATCTTTTTATACCTAGAATTTTTTTACCAAGTTTTGAAAGCTTTGCAGTTTTGTATTTTGTTTGTTCCCAGTTTCTTGGATCTCCAGGAAATGCATATCCTTCAGGTGCAATTCTATTCCTCCATGAATTAACTCTCCATTCAACTAGTTCATTATCATCTTCTTGTGCTGGCATCATTGATATATATTGAGCAATTCTAACTTTATCTACTGAATTATTAGGCCTAATTCCATGTGGTAATGTGCTGTTAAAAATTAATAAATCTCCTGCCTCAAGAGAAACCTTAACAATTTTGTCCTCAAGTCCTTTTATATCTGGTTTAAATTTATCTCTATCTTCTGGCTGGGAAAGATTCCATGTATCATAATTTCGATATAACCACGGGATACATTGAAATCCACCCATATTTTCATCTTTTTGATCAGACAGTGCTAAAACACCTTGAACGTTTTGAGGCTTTGTGTCAGGATCATAATCCCAATGAATAAATCCCTTGTATTCATATCCTGGCCTTATGGGAAAATTAAGATTTGCTCTGTCGATAGTTACCCATAATTTTTCTGTTCCCCATATATCAACAAATGCATCATAAACTTTTTGATTCTGTCGATTATTCCATAAGTGCTGATTATTATATACCTCAACCATACCTGTCCCAGCTAGTTCTTTCATTTGCATTTCTGCTCTTGCGTCAGCATACCATGTTGAAGAATCTTTAGGATCTTTATCATCAAATTCCCAAATAAATTTAGCTGTCTCTATTGCCTGGTCTCTTGGTACAGCATCTTTTATGACTATATATCCGTTTTCTTTCCAAAATTTCCAATCTTCAATTGTAAGGACTCTTAAAGAATCTTTAGCTGCATCAGCTCTGAGATTTTTAACAGAACTCTTAGCTGTTGATGGGTTCCCTGGAATTTCTTTGTGATCATTTTTTGTAATTATGGACATAATAATACTTTTTACTAATTTAATAAATCAAAATCAATTTCTTTAAATTTGATATATGTCAAAATTTGATCGTAGAAACTTTATCAAAAAAACATCTTTAACTGCTGCTTTTGCATCATCTTATGCCTTTTCATCTGAAAATTTAAGAAAAAATGACCAAAAATATATGGGAGATTTTAGTGCTCCTAAATTAAAAAAAATAAAAGCTGCTTTTCTAGGTGTCGGTTATAGAGGTAAAGGCCACTTAAAGCTTTTTGCGTCACTTCCAGGGACTGAAGTCGTAGGTATATCAGACTTATATGAAGATAACATTCAAAAGTCCAATAAGATTTTAGAAGATATGAGCATCTCAACTAAGCTAATTAAAACTTATTGGGGAGATGATCAAAATTGGAAGATAATGCTTAATGAGGTAAAGCCAGATATAGTATTTATTTCTACTGATTGGAATAGCCATGGTAAAATGGCAGTTGAATCAATGAAAAATGGAGCACATGCTTTCGTTGAAGTCCCTCTTGCTATGACAATAAAACAATTATGGGAGATTGTTGA
>Ga0160422_10001954_pt1 | contig 12880 bp, 16 predicted proteins | sample Fk160mmetaG_FD_108192 | JGI IMG/M metagenome (GOLD analysis project Ga0160422, IMG submission 108192) | Marine microbial communities from the Central Pacific Ocean - Fk160115 60m metaG | ecosystem: Environmental > Aquatic > Marine > Oceanic > Photic zone | place: The Central Pacific Ocean...
CACGAGACCGGAATGTATAGTTCCTTGGATTAATCTCATTTCTAAAAGCTTTACCAATTTGAGCAATACCAAATGGTATTTTGTTTCTAACAGTTGATTGTACATTACCAAATTGTGAAAATATACCTTGAGCAGTTTCTGGTCTTAGATATGCAATGTTAGAATTTTCTTCAATCGGACCAACAAATGTTTTGAACATTAAATTAAATGCTCTTGGTTCAGTTAATGTTCCTGGATTATTAGTATTTGGAGCAATTATTTTAAAATAGTCGTCAGTATTAATATCTAGTAAGGAGATAGATTTAAATTCCTCTAATTTATAATCTGAAAGCTTATTAATTTTTTTTGTTACCGTAGCCGACTCTCCTTCATTATATGCAAACATTAAACTTTCTTTGTCTATAGCATGTTTAAATACAAATAACTGATCTGCTCTATATCGATTTTTTGTTTCTTTGCAATCTACCATTGGATCTTTAAAATTTCCAATATGACCAGATGCCTCCCATACCTTAGGATGCATTACAATTGAACTATCTAATCCAACAATATCGTTTCTAATTTGAGTCATTGATTTCCACCAATAAGCTTTAATATTTCTTTTTAGTTCAACTCCTAGTGGTCCATAATCCCAAAAACCATTTATGCCTCCATAAATTTCAGAGGTTTGAAATATAAAACCTCGTCTTTTACAAAGACTTACAATTGTTTCCATTGATACTTGATATTTATTTGTGTCCATAAAAAGAGGAGAATGCCGAAGGTACGCTTTAGGGTCAAGAGTAATAGTTTATCCTATTTTGTTGTTCAAATTATTTTTAAGTGATAATTACTTAATATGAATAACAATATTAAGAAAAGAATTTTTCCTATTTCTATTTTTGCAATTATTATCTTTTTAATAATTCTTATCTTTGAATTTTTTGTTATTTATGAGGGCTTAAATAGTTTTAAATTTACCACAAAATATATAGCAGAAAAAAATAATGAAACTAATATTAAAAAGGACATGTTAATAAAAGAAAATGCAAGTAATAATAATCTCATCTTAGATTACGAAAAAATAAAGACAAGTAATTCAAATGATAAAATAATAATAAATATCGATGACGATGAGCCTGTTGGTTAAGGATTTTTCCAATACGCTAAAAATTCAATATTTCCAGCTGTACCTTTGATAGGTGACGGACATAAATCAATCCATTTTAAGCCAATTTTATTAATTCCAAAATTTTTTATATTATTAATTACTTTTTTATGAATTTCAGGATTTTTTATTAATCCACCTTTGCCAACCTCATTTTTACCAGCTTCAAATTGAGGTTTAATTAATGATATTATACTACCATTTATTTTGACTAAATTGGATACAGTAGGAAGAATTTTTTCTAATGAAATAAATGATACATCAATTGTGCATAAATCAATTAATTCTGGGATATTATTTCTTGAAAGATACCTAGCATTAGTTTTTTCCATTACTTTAACTTTGTCGTTAGTTCTTAACGACCAATGAAGTTGATTGGTTCCACAATCAACTGCATAAATTTTTTTAGCTTTATTTTGAAGCATGTAATCTGTAAACCCCCCGGTAGAAGATCCAATATCCATACAAATATTATTCTCAATTTTAAAATTAAATTTTCTATGTGCTTCTTCTATTTTTAGACCACCTCGACTTACATATTTTTCTTTTTGTTTAATTTCAATTTTACAATCGTTATTGTATTGATGCCCAGGCTTAATTGATAAACTGTCATTTACTGTTACAAAACCACCGTAAATTAGTTTTTGAGCTTTTTCTCTACTATCAACTAATTTTTGAATTACTAATAATTGGTCTAATCTGATTTTTTTCATTTTAGCGATTTTTATATATCTTTATGAAAATGGAGCGGGTGATGAGAATCGAACTCACACGACCAGCTTGGAAGGCTGGGGTTCTACCATTGAACTACACCCGCATTAAAAGTCTGACAATCTAATAGTATGAGAGTTAAAGGTCAAGATACTGTGTTATGTTATTTTATCTTTTTTTTAAAATTCTCCATAATAAAAAAATTAATTTCTTTATAAGAAAGTTAAAGTTTTTCTTCTTTTTTTTTAAATTTTCTTTTTTAGGAAAATTTTTCATATAGTCTCTATCATAAATTCCCATATAAGACCTTTTTTTAATTTGTTTAATTATAATAAAATAAATGAAATTTAAAAGCACATCACCTTTAAGAATTTATCCAGATAATTGGATTGATTATTGTTTATTTAAAAAATTTTTTAATCATCCAACTGTTCCTTTAAATGTTGATATTGGTTCTGGTAAAGGACGTTTTATTTTTGGAAGATCTGGAAATTTTCCAAATGAAAATTTTTTAGGTATTGAAAGACAGTTAAAAAGAATACGTAAAACTTCAAAAAAATGTGAATTAAACCAAAGAAAAAATGTAAAATTTCTCAGAATCGAGGGACTATATGCGGTTAGATATTTAATTCCTAAAAGTTATATATCTAATTATTATTTATTTTTTCCTGATCCTTGGCCAAAAGAAAGACATCATCAAAATCGTCTATTTAGTGAATTATTTGTTGACTGTATCCATAAAACCTTAGTTGTTAACGGAAAATTTCATATTAAAACTGATCATTACAATTATTTTAAGGATATTTATAAAACATTATCATTAAATAAAAAATTTAGGGAAATTAAACCAATTTCACTTCAGGAAAATGAAAAAACAGATTTTGAACGTTTATTTTTAAACAGAAAAATTTTTCATTGTTCATTCAAAAAACTAATAGATTAAATCTTCTAAAGTCTTTCTATTTACTTCAGAGAGGGATGAAGCAATAGCATCGGCTTCATAAAGGTATCCAGATGAAAATGTATTTGTAACAGCCAATACTTTCATACCTGCTTCTTTTGCTGAATTAATACCAGCTGGCGTATCTTCTATTGCAATTGTTTTTGAGGGATCTTGGATATTTAAATTTTTTAATGACAGCAGATAAGGGTCTGGATAAGGTTTACTTTTTTTTGTATCTTCTGCAGTTACAATACTTTTAAAAAATCTTTTAATTTTTAAATTTTTTAATACTGGAACAATATCAGAACGAAGCGCTCCAGAACATAAACCGATTGGTAATTTAACAGGAATACTTTTAATTAATTCTACTACTCCAGGAAAAACTTCAGCGCCATTGTTATGAACTGATTCCTCGAATAAAACAGCTTTCCTGGTAATTAATTCATCAATAATTTTTTTATTAACTCTTTTTTTGTTATTTTTAAAAATGATTTTTAATGCATCTTCATCATTATAACCAATATACCTCTTTTGATAATCCTCCCAGGTTACAAAAATTTTATATTTTTCAAGAACTTGATTAAAAATTTTATAGTGCAATCCTTCGCTATCAAGAATTACTCCATCAAAATCAAAAATTACTGCATTTAACATATATTCATATTAGATGTATTTTGTATCATGTCAATTTGATAAAAATTTATGTTCGTTATTATGTGCAAATTATTGATATATTATTTTCATTACTAGTAAGGTTGGTTTTTTATGTTTACTCATATTGTAATGTGGAAATTTAATTCTGGCGTCTCAGACAACAAAAAGACAAAAATGATTAGACAATTAACAAGTTTAAAATCATCAATTCCAGAATTGATTGAAATTGAAGTGAAATTAAATAGATCTGACAGTAAATTTTCTTATGATATTATTTTAATTTCTAAATTTAGTTCATTTAATGAATACAAAATTTATTCTAATAATAGTAAACACAAGGAAGTTGTGAAATTTATCAGCAGTATAACAGAGAAAAAAGCTGTAATTGATTTCTAAAAATTATAAAGGAAAAAATGATTAATAAACAATTGGTAGTAGCTCTCGATGTAGCTAATAAAAACGAACTCTTAAAAGTTTTAGATTTCTTACCAAATAGTATTTCATGGTATAAGGTAGGATTAGAATTGTTTATTTCAGAAGGACCAGAAATTTTAAATATTTTAAAAAAATTAAACAAATCTATATTCCTAGATTTAAAACTTCATGATATTCCTCAAACAGTTGAAAATGCACTAATGGTTGCATGTGATTATGATGTAGATATGATGACTGTGCATGGATTGGGCGGAAAAGCTATGTTGGAATCAGCTGCTAATATTGCAAGTCGATCAAAATCACCTCCCAAATTAGTTGCAGTAACTACATTAACAAGTCTTGCTAATAAGGATTTAAGCGACATCGGTGTCTCTAGAAATATCTCGGATCAAGCTATTGCATTAGGGTCTCTAGCTATATCATCTGGCATAGACGGGTTGGTAACTAGTGCATTTGAAGCTAAGGCATTAAGAGATAAATTTCCAACCTCTCTTTTAGTAACTCCTGGAATTCGTTTGCAAAATGATAGCGTAAATGATCAAAAAAGAGTTGCTTCCCCTGACTTTGCATTAAGTCAAGGTGCAACCCATTTAGTTGTTGGTAGATCAATCTTAAAATCTAATAATCCTTCCTCTGTTGTTGATAAAATTTTGGAAAATATTAAGCAGGATAAGTTAAATGGTTAAAGTATTAATAATTACAGGATATGGGGTTAATTGTGAGGCTGAATCTGAACACGCATGGAAGTTAGTTGGTGGAAAACCATCTCTTATTCATTTGAATGATTTATTAAATAATCCTAGCCAAATTTTAAATTATGACATCATGATGTTTATAGGTGGTTTTTCATATGGAGATCATATGAGCAGCGGTCATGTTTTTGCACAGAGAATAAAGCTTAATATGAAGGATGTTTTACTAAAATATATTAATGAAGGAAAACTAATTTTAGGTATTTGTAATGGCTTTCAGGTCATGACAAAAATTGGTATTTTACCAGGATTAGATTCGGAATATTTTCAGCAAAAAGTTTCATTAATTCAAAATGATTGTGGTTTTTTTCAAAATTTTTGGGTAAATATCAAAATTAATAAAAATTCACCATGTGTTTTCACCAAAGACTTAGATTGTATTCCCTTACCAATAAGGCATGGTGAGGGTAAGTTATTTACTTTAGATAAAAAAGTTATTAGTAATATAGAAAAATTAAATTGTGCCGCAGTTCGTTATGCTAATAATGATGGGTCACTAGCAACAACTTTTCCTAGTAATCCCAATGGTTCTATTAATTCTATAGCTGGATTATGTGACCCAAGTGGAAGAATTTTTGGAATGATGCCACATCCTGAGGCTTATCTTTTTCCAGAAAATCATCCAACATGGGATTTTGATATTAGGGAAAGAGAATTACCTAAGCACGGTCTTGGAACTTTGTTTTTTGATAATGCTGTCAAATCTATTTTAAATTAGAGTTATGGAAGATATTCGTATTAAAACTTTTGATAAAGAACGCTTTAAAATTGATAAAGATCGTTTAAAAATACTGAATTATGAATCACCAAAAAGAGATGCTAAACCAATAAAAGATATACTACCTTTAATTGTTAAAGCACTAGATGAGCCTATTCAAGATTCTGTAATAATTTTAAGAGAAAATTGGGTAGAGTTATTTGGCGAGCAAATATCAAAATTTTCCCAACCAGCTTTTATAAAAAATAAATGCTTATTTATATATGTTTTTCATCCAGGATGGATATCTGAGTTAAAGAAGAATGCTAAATTAATTCTATTTAAATTAAATGAAAATTTTAATTCTATTAATATAAGAGATGTTAAGTTAATCTATAGAGATGAATAGTTTAAAGAATATCACCAGCTAGATCAGCTAATTCGGATCTTTCTCCCTTACTAAGATTTATATGAGCATAAATATTCTGACCTTTCATTTTCTCTATTAAATGCGCCAGTCCATTTGAGTGACTGTTTAAGTAAGGGTGGTCAATTTGAAATATATCGCCTGTAAAAATTATTTTAGTTCCTTCACCAGCTCTTGTAATAATCGTTTTTATTTCGTGAGGAGTAAGATTTTGAGCTTCATCAATAATAAAGCAGGTTTTCACAAGACTTCGTCCTCTAATATATGAAAGTGGTTCTATTATTAAAAATTTATCGTCTAAAAGTTTTGCAACCTGACTTTTTTTATTTGTTCTCTCTGCATGCTCAATAACTCCTAGATTATCAAAAAGAGGTTTCATATATGGATCTAACTTAGAATGAATGTCACCTGGAAGATAGCCAATGTCCTTGTTGCTTAAAGCGACAACAGGTCGTGCCATTAGTATTTGCCTAAAACTTTTTTTCCTTTTTAGAGCTCCAGCAAGTGCTAATAGTGTTTTTCCAGTACCTGCTTTTCCTGTAATTGTGACAAGTTTAATATCGTTATTCGTTATGGCATCGATTGCAAATATTTGTTCCGAGTTTCTAGCATTAATTCCAAAAGCAGGGATTTTATCAACATGTCTAATTTTATTCCTTTCAAAATCATAACAAGCTAAAGCTGATTTTTTTTCGTTACGAATTATAATATATTCATTAGGAATTAATTCTGAAAAGCTTTTTAATGATGATGGATCTAATTCATATGGTGGCTTATAGATTTTAGATATTAATTCTGGATCGATGTTTTCAATAATTTTACATCCATCATACATTTTTTGGATATTTGAAACATGATCATTCTTGTAATCTTGAGAGACAAGGCCTATTGCTTTTGCTTTAACTCTAAGATTTACATCTTTTGTTACAAGTATTGTCATTTGATTTGGATGTTCTATAGATAACTGATAAGCAATATTTAAAATCTGGTGATCAGGTTTTTTTGGATTAAAATTTTCTATTAATCCATTATTAAAATCTTTTTCTAGTTTAATACTTATTTTACCAAGACCTTCTCCAAGAGAAACACCTTCATCAAAGACTTTATTGTCGCTTAATTCATCTATTATTCTTACAAATTCTCTTGCATGAAAATTTATTGATTCATTTCCTTTTTTAAAACTATCTAATTCTTCTAATACAGTGATTGGGATAACAATATCATGTTCATGAAAATTTCTTACTGAATTGTTATCATGTAGAACAACATTTGTATCAAGGACAAAAATTTTTCTAATTTCTGCAGGTGGCATTTATTCCTTCGTTAAAAGTTAAAATTAAAAAAATCATTTATTGATGTCAATGTGTATATTTTGGTTTGCAAAGACTATTTTATTTTAAGAAGTCTACTAATTATAAATCTATTTTTAGATACATATTTATATATTAAATTAAAAATTTTGTTAATTATTGGTAAATTGCTAAAATTGACTAGTTTACAGAATCCAATTTTATGGTAAATCAATCTGATTGCATCCATACCACCAATAGCTTCATTATTTTTAATTATATAAATTTTAGAATTAAGCTCATTAAAGTTTATTTCTGGAAACTTTTGAATACATTTTTCTAAATCAGTTGAACTGTTATGAATATCAATGAATTGAAAAACTTTTTCTTTGTCATTCTTCTCAACCAATAACTTATTTTTAATACATATTGGGCATTTAGAATCATAAAGTATTTTCATTTACATCTAACTAACTGATCTTGTGAAAACTGGATAAAAATCAGTGGATAAATTTTTGTTATAGGTATAACCATTAATATCGAATTTAATTATTTCAGATGGATCGATTATTTTATTTTTTATTATATAATTAGCCATTAACCCACGTGCTTTTTTTGCATAAAAACTTATTATTTTAAATTTTCCATTTTTCTCATCTTTAAATATTGGAGAAATAATTTTTTTGGAAATTTTTTCTCTATCAATAACATCGAAGTATTCATTTGAAGCAAGATTGATAATTACTTTATCCTTTATATTACTTAAGTAAGAAGAAATTTTGTCATTCCAAAATGAGTATAGGGTTTTATGTGATCCGCATTTTAATTTTCTACCCATTTCAAGTCTGTATGGTTGAATTAAATCGAGTGGCTTTAAAATTCCATATAGCCCGGACAGTATCAATAAACTACTTTGAGCAAACTTAATATCATCATCTTTAAATGAATTAGCATTTAATCCTTCATAAACATCTCCTGAAAAAGAAAAAATAGCAGGAGATGAATTTGTTTTGTTAAAAGGAAGAGACCATTCCTGAAATCTTTTAGAGTTTAAGTTTGCTAATTTATCACTGATATCCATAAATTTTTGGATTTCAGATTTATCCATTTTATTAAGTTCATTTACGATAGATTGAGCTTCGTCAATAAAAACAGGTTGAGAAGTTTTATGCTTACAATCACAATCTTTCATATTTTTTGATGGAGATAACAGTAAAATCATTTTTCAATCAATTCCTTAATATCATTATAATATAATTCAGGTTCTAATAAAAAAGAGTCATGTCCTTTTTCGGAAGAAACTTTAACATACTTACTATTTATTCCTGCATTAATTAATGCATCATTTAATTCTAATTGTTCTTCAGGATAAAAACAGCAATCAGAATCTATAGAAAAAATCAAATATTCATGTTCATTACAATTATTAAATATTTCATAATCTTCATTAACATTATGGTCTTTTCTTAAATCGAAATCTGACCATGCAGCTATTAAATAAATATAAGTATTGGCATCAAATCTATTTGAAAATTTATTTCCTTGATGTAGTAAATATGATTCAAGGGAAGTTTTTATTTTATACCATGAGAAATCTTTATCTTTTTGTTGGCATTTATCTTTCATCCTAGACTTAATATATTTAAGTGAAACAAAAGTTTTATGAGAAATCATTCGTGCTAAAGTCAGCCCCTTGTTTGGCTCATTTAATTTATAATAATTTCCATTATTAAAGTTTACATCATTTTCAATAGCTAAAATTTGTTCAAGATTGTGTGTTATGGTTAGAATAGGAGCTCTTAATCCGCAAGCTATGACTACTATTTTTTTAACTTTTTTAGGATATCTAGTTGAAAAGTTTAAAGCCATCATTCCCCCCAATGAAGACCCAATAACAGAATTAAATTTTTTAATACCTAGATGATCAAACAATGGAATTTGAGAGTCTACAATATCACCAAAAGAAAATTTAGGAAATTTTCCACCATAAGGACTATTAGAATGCGGATTTATTGATGATGGTCCTGTTGTTCCATAACAGCCTCCAAAATAATTAACACAAATAACAAAAAATTTATCTGTATCAATTAATTTTTTTGAACCAACAAATTCATTCCACCAACCAGTTTTGCATTCATCTGTCCACTTTTTACCTACCGAATCAACAGCTGAATTGTAACCAGAAACGTGTTGAGATCCTGATAAAGCATGAAATATTAATATAGCATTAGACTTTTGTTCATTTAATTGACCATATGTTTCATATGCTAATGTTATTGGACCAAAAAAAGTTCCATTACATAGCTTTAACTTGTCGCTATCTTTTTTTCCATAAGTAAAAAATTGTGTTTGGACATCCATCCAAACCTCCCTAGATTATTTATATTGATGATAATGCTTCATCAATATCTTTTTTGATATCATCAATATGCTCAAGACCAACTGATAATCTAACAAGATCTGGAGTTATCCTAGCATTAAGTTGCTGCTCTTCAGATAATTGTGAATGAGTTGTACTGGCAGGGTGAATTGCTAAACTTCTTGCATCTCCAACATTTGCTAAATGAGAAAATAAATTAAGATTTTCTATAAATTTACGACCTGCTTCAGCTCCACCCTTGATACCAAATACAACCATACCGCCTGAACCTAAAGGCATATATTTTTTTGCTAGTTCATAACAATTATCACCAGGTAGTGATGGGTGACGAACCCATTCAACTTTAGAATGATTTTGAAGAAATTTGGCAGTTTCAATTCCATTGAATGAATGTCTTTCCATTCTTAATGGAAGAGTTTCTATTCCTTGAATTGCTTGCCATGCATTATCTGGTGATATGCATGCTCCTAAATTTCTTAATGGAATTAATCTCATTCGTAGGATATAAGCTAGTGGTGAGAGATCACCTAAATCATTTGCAAAACTAGTATTCCAGTAACTTGGTTCAGGATCTGAAAGAAGGGGATGTTTTCCTGTTGTCCAATTAAATTTACCTGAATCTACAACAATTCCTCCTATGATTGCGCCATGTCCACCAAGCCATTTAGTAAGTGAATGAACAACAATATCAGCATTATGCTCAAGAGGTCTGCATAAAGCAGGTGTTGAAAATGTAGCATCAACAATTAAAGGTATACCATGTGAGTGTGCAATATCACCAATGGCTTCTAAATCAACAAGATCTAATAAAGGATTTCCAACCACTTCACAATAAACTGCCTTAGTTTTTGATGTAATAGCTTTTTCAAAGTTTTGCGGATCTAAGGGATCTACAAAATTAACTTTGATACCCATTGATGGTAAAATGTCATTAAATTGAGTATAAGTTCCTCCGTAAAGATTATTAGCTGAAACAATTTCGTCACCTTTTTGAGCTAAATTAATAATACTATAAAAAGCAGCACTTGTTCCTGAAGCTAATCCAAGAGCGGCAGCTCCTCCATCTAATGCTGCTACTCTTTGTTCAAGAATGTCAGTTGTTGGATTCATTAATCTCGTGTAAATATTACCTAACTCTTTTAGTGTAAATAGATTATTAGCGTGTTCAGTACTATCAAATCTGTATGAAGTTGTTCTATAAAGTGGAGCAGCATGCGCTTTTGTTGTAGCATCTGCTTGCTCATAACCTGCATGTAAACATTTTGTTTCAATATTGCTCATTTTTCTCTCCGTAGATTTATTAAATTAGATAAAAGTAATAATTGATATTATTTATTGAGCAGAGTCAAATTATTTTTTAAGCATATACTGTCGTAATGCCTTTAATTCTGAGGGTCTTACTCTGCGATACTTGCCATATTTTAAATCATTTAATTTGATAGGACCTATACTTATTCTTTGTAAACGTAAAATTTTTCTATCAATTTTATTCATCATTCTTCGTATATGCCTATTTTTGCCATCTTTAAGTGTTATTAAATATTTAAATCCATCTTTTGATTTTCTAATCATGTTTACATCAACAAATCTTAATATATCACCTTTATCATTTATTCCTTTAATGAATTGATTTATCTCAATTTTTGACAACTCTTTGTTAATCCATACGTTATATTTTTTTTCAACTTCATTACGTGGATGCATAATTGAATTTGCAAGTTCACCGTCATTTGTAATTAGAATTAATCCTTCACTCATATAATCTAATCTACCAATAGTATAGATTCTTTCTGGTAAATCATCTATTAAATCAACAACACGAATTCTATTTTGAGGATCATTTGATGAACAAATTACCTTTTGAGGTTTATTGAGCATTAGCGTAATTACCTTTTCAGGAATAAGATTTTTACCATTACATTCAATTTTATCATCATTAGGATTAATTTTTGTTCCTAATTCTTTAACAACTAAATTGTTAACTTTTACTCTTCCTGCAGAAATTAAAGTTTCACAAAATCGTCTAGAGCCAAGTCCGCAACTTGCCATATATTTTTGAAGTCTAATTGAATTTTCTTTTTCCATAAAAAAAACACCAACGAAATTAACGAAGGTGTTTAAAAAATATATATAAATTATTATTATGAGTCAGATTTTGTTTTCGGTAATCCAAATGCACGATCACCTTCTTTCCAACGTCCATCTTTTTTTAAACTATCAACTCTCTCGAAACGCTTTAAAACATTTCTTTTTGTTTTTATTTTTGCTGCACCTTTTAAGCTACTATGCATCGACATAATATTTCTCCATAATTAACGAAAAGGAGTAATAAATAGATTAGTTATTCATCTGTCAAACTCATATTTTAAAACTTTTATGCAAAACTCTTTTAATAATGCATTCTTGATTATAGATTTTTTAATATATATCCTTATTAAGATGATTACAAAAAATAAACAAAGAGTTGCTGTAGGTATGAGCGGAGGAACTGATAGTTCTGCAGTTGCTGCAATGCTTGTTGATCAAGGATACGATGTTATAGGGCTAACAGCCCATATGTGGAAAGATGGGTCAAGATGTTGTTCTATTGAAGATGTTGATAGGGCTAGAGGTGTTTGTTCATACTTAGATATTCGACATTATGTTGTAAATGCTCAAGAGATATTTACTGAAAAAATTGTTAACCCTTTTGTTGATGGATATGTATCTGGAGAAACACCCTCTCCATGTATAAAATGTAACTCATTTATTAAATTTGGTTTTTTATTGGAAAGAGCCGAACAATTGGATTGTGATTTTGTTGCAACTGGTCATTATGCCAAAATAAAAAAAATAAATAAAAAATATCGTTTGTTTTGTGCACAAGATCCTGAAAAAGATCAATCCTATTTTCTTCACAGATTATCCCAATATCAATTAAGTAAAATGATGTTTCCGTTATGTGATCTTCCTAAATCTGAAGTTCGTTCTTTTTCAAAAAAAAGAGGACTTCCTATTATTTCAAGAGGGGATAGTCAAGATTTATGTTTTATAGAGGAGGGCAAGCTTGCAGAATTTGTTGAAAAAAGAAATCACACAGTTTCTGTAAAAGGCGACATTATTGATCATAAGGGTAATAAAGTTGGAGAGCATAATGGACTCCATCATTTCACAGTCGGTCAACGCGGAGGTCTTGGAGTTGCCTTAGGAGAACGGATGTATGTGAAAAGACTTAATAAAAAATTAAATCAGGTTGAAATTGCCCCAAGGCCGGGTGTTTTAAATAAAAGATGTACAGTAAGAGAAATTCATTGGATAAATGACATAAGTTTAAATAATGTTTTAGTATGCGAAGTACGTCCAAGATACCGATCTACAGGAGCACAAGCTAAAATCTTAATTGATAATGATTCAGCGGATGTCATATTTGATAATCCACAATTTGCTTTAGCCCCAGGTCAAGCAG
>Ga0160422_10001956_pt1 | contig 12879 bp, 8 predicted proteins | sample Fk160mmetaG_FD_108192 | JGI IMG/M metagenome (GOLD analysis project Ga0160422, IMG submission 108192) | Marine microbial communities from the Central Pacific Ocean - Fk160115 60m metaG | ecosystem: Environmental > Aquatic > Marine > Oceanic > Photic zone | place: The Central Pacific Ocean...
TCAAATGAATGTGAACTCGTTATGATTCGACTTAATCTCACCATTTCTACCTTGACACCTGTATTAATCGCATATGGAATAAATTCATTAAAAACAATAGTTGTAATACCAACGTTACCGCTACTATCTTGCACCTCCGTTGTCACTGATGCCTCACTCACTGTGAATAATATTGGATCCATATCAACTTCTAGTGTCGCATCAATACCACCACCTCCTCCTACTATGATTACTGAGATGGGGTCGCCAGATGGAGTATCATCAGAGGTTTGATCTGGTAAAAAATTACGACCACTATTAATTATATCTACTGATGTGATAGTGCCAGCTGCACTCACATTTGCTGAAAATTCAGGGATTATTGCTTCTGGTCCTCGTGGTAGTTGATTTAGTGTTATAATTGGTGGTGCAGCAGCAGAGTATTGACCTGGTGATCCACCATCAATAACTCTTATACCTCTAACTAATTCTAATGGTTTTGTAACTGATACAGTCGAAGGAGTGTCGGGATAATTTGACATATTTAAATGGAAGTATGCACCCTGTCCATCAAAAGGTGTTCTAAATCTTCTTGATGGTGTATTAAAATCTTGTGTATCTTTTGAAATAATTGTATCTGATCCACCTGGTGTGTCTGTTAATGTTTCACCATCAAACTCAATATCACCAAATCCGTCTGCCTTTAATCCAATATTACCAAATGATGAGTTTGAGTTTGTTAAGTCACACTGACCTCCTGAAGTTGCAGCGATACCAACATCACAACAAATAGTGAATATAGAAACTAACTGTGCGTAGGCATTATTGGAAAGTGATACTCCAATTCCTGCTTCATTATATTGGGTGAACGAGTCACATTCCATCGACTTTAAATCTTGACCTAAATTATTTTCCCCTGTAAAGTCAGCGTTAGCATAATCACCATTTATTTTCATACCAATACTCTTTGTCATAAAGTTAGTACAGTTACGAATATATGGTGATCTCCACCTACTGCCACTTATTGGATCACCACCCTCATCTGCTGGACCAAAATCTGTAAATCCAGTAACTGCCTGAAAATCAATACCTGCATTAACTGCCTGTTGTGTTGGTGGAAAAGCAACTGCACCACAATTAGAATGATCATCGGCAAGAGATTCACCTGTAAAACTTAAGTGCTCAATTAAACATCCTCTTCTCACATGGAAAAAATCTTTATTTTTATTTTCTGGAATTAATAATACTAATCTTAAATCTTCCCCACTTATTGCAACGTCAGTTCTTAATCCGATTGGGTTATTTTCACGATATATTCCTGATCTAATTCTTATGGTATCACCTTGTTCAGCTATTGCAGCAGCAGCACCAATCGTATATTTAGCATCTCCTTCAAGAAGTCCACTATTTGTATCACATCCATTTTTTGTAACCCATATGGTTCTCTTTGTCTGTACACCAGATGGTCTCCATGATACACCTATACCGACTCCTGATACATCAAATGATGATAAACGATAATCTGTTTTACAAATACCAACACCAGTATCGTTGAAGAAATCAATAATTCTTTTATCTAGTTTCAAATCACCAATAATTCTAGCATTTTCACCAACAGTTAAGCTTTTTCCGATTCCCACACCACCATCAATCACAGCAGCACCTGTCGTAGGACTCGTTGAATCAACAGTCGAGTTTACATCTAATCTACCACCAATAATTGTATTATCACCTACATTCAAATTAAGACCAATTCCAACTCCCCCATCAACAACTGCTGCACCTGTCGTTGGATCAGATGAATTTTGTGTTGAGTCTACGTCTAATCTACCTGAAATAACTGCATCATTACCAACGTTTAAGTTTTTCTCAACTCCAACTCCCCCATCTACAATTAATGCACCAGTATCTTTATCTGTTGATTGAGTACTATCCTCAATTTTTGTCTGCCCACCAACAAAAAGTTTTTTAACTATTCCAACACCACCATCCATTTGCACTGATGCGTTAAGTGTACTCGTCGCCTCAGTTGTATCATTAAATGTAGTTTTACCATCAACATCAAGTGTATTATTAAGAGTTGTAGCACCATCTACATCAAGTGTGGCATTTAATGTAGTATCTCCATCAACATCAAGAGTGCTATTGAGTGTGGTAGCTCCGTCAACATCAAGTGTGGCATTAAATGTAACATCACCGTCCACATTTAATGTTGAATCAAAATCTACTGCACCAGTCGCATGTACTGTTCCAGATATATCTAATGTAGTACTAGGATTAGGATTGTTTATACCAACATTAGTCATTCTATAGATTGAAGCATTATTTCCAGTACCACTAAATCCCCACAAATCTTGTGTTTGAATATTTGCGATGGTTGTTGGATTTTGTGGATTCGGAATGGGAATTAAAGTATCCGTTCCTATACCTTGGCTGTTTATCTGAACAAAATTAAGGTGTGAATAAAGTTGTGATGTCCCACCAATCGGTAAATCTGTTCCCTCATCCTGAACTCTTATTCCATCAAGGTCAGCAGGTGATACTTGATTCCAACGTATACCATTCTGATCCCTCTGCATATAATATCCATTCACACCAGGTGATCCTTGTGAATCGTAAATATTACGATCTACGTGAATACTACCCAAAACATCTAATTTTAATTCACCCTGTGTATCACCATCATATTCACCAGGTACACCAGGTACATTAATTTTTGTCCAGTCACCACCAACACTTGTAGTTCCAATTCCGACTGTGCCAATTCCAGTGACTACAAAACTATCATCACCAGAATTTATTTGAACCTTATCAACAGGTTGAGTGGTGCCAATACCAACTAAACCAAAATCAGTTACATTAAATGATGTGTCACCTGCACTAACTTGAAACTTATTATCAGGTTGAGTTGTTCCAATACCTACTGCACAAGGATCTTCGGTGACGATTAAACAATCACTTCCTACTTGAAATTGTCCTGCAGGTTGTGTAGTTCCTATACCAACACGGCCACTAACAAGTCCCTCTTCTTCACTTGTAGATGATATTGCAACAAAGACAGTTCCTATCGCTCCAACATTAAATTGTTGATGTACAGTGAGATATTCCATATCCACTGGACCTATAAACGTGGAAACGCCACCTACAAATAAATTTTTATCTACTATTAAATCATTTTTTACCCTTACATCAAAAAATTCTACCAGATCATCAAAAATAATATCACTGCCATAGATATCAGCATATAATGTTCCATAGATATAAACGTCATTTGTAAACTCTGATATCTGACTAAACTGGTTTACATCTTCTCTCTCATAATTTGGATTAGGTACTCGACCATTTTGAAAATTTGGCATTAGGTGAACCCTCCAAAGTTTTTAAGAGCATTTGATAATCCACTTGTATCAATCGAACTCAATTGATTTTGTAATTGCCCACCTAATTCTGTTGCCTGTGCTGTTAATGATTCAGTATCAATATTTTGAGCTAAATCCTTTAATTTACTACTCGCATTCTTTGCTTGATCCTGAAGATTTTCAAGAGCACCACCAGTGAACGCATCAGATATAACATTACCACCAATCTTCGTGCCACGACAAACAAGTCCACCTACCGTAACATCTCTTGGAGCAAGATTTCCAACACATGCATTAGTTGCAAGATTGGGTGTATCAAAAAATATACTTTGTGATCCTTTAATCCATACACTTTGTTTTGATTTAAGGATTAAATCAGTATCGGCATCTATTATAATAGACGGACCCTTTATTTTAATTGCACCATTATTTTCTGCAGTTATTGTTACATCCCCATTCTTTCCCATAATATTAAGACAATTACCACCTTCCTTTTTTACACCACCAACTATAGTCAAACATTCATCATTACAAATATTGACCTGACCATCTGCAGTCATAGATGTAGAGCTTGTTTGATTATTTTGCTCCATGACCTGTTGATATACAGTTTGACCACCAAATCCAACTAGAGGATTTGATGTTTGCTCTGAATAAAAAGAATCTTTTCTAAATTTCCAATTTTCCCAGTTTAGAAGTTCTGTATTAACTGCCATATGTCAGATTATCGTATTAATATTTATCAGTAACCATAACCACCACCAGAAGGAGGAGAAGATGGTGGACTTGATGGTCCAGAAGGAGGAGAAGATGGTGGACTTGATGGTCCAGAAGGAGGAGAAGATGGTGGACTTGATGGTCCAGAAGGAGGAGAAGATGGTGGACTTGATGGTGTATAAGAAGTTTCTGGTGTGCTAGGTGTAGCAGCACCTTGTGAGACATTTCTTATGATTGTTGATGTAGATGATGGTATATTAACAACTGCTGCTCTACTTTCAGCGGGTGTATCATAAATGATTGCATGAGCTGTGGTAGTATGTGCTGCACCTACCATCTTCACACCCTTTGTAGGATGAACATGGAATGCACCATAATAAGGTTCACCATTTACATAACCAACTAAATTATTACGAGGTGTAATACAATCAATAACTTGTTTTGTTTCACCTTGGTAAGATGGTCTGGGTGTTATCTGTGCTTTAATGATGGCACCGAAACCTGTATTTGATTCGATGAATAATTTTGGTATATTTTGCACTGCTTTCACATTTGATATTCTTGGATTAGGAGGTATCACATTTAATATACGCCCATCTTCATCTAAAAATTTAACATATTCATTTCCTACATTATCTGTTATTTTATCCTCTGCAATATAACCCTCACCTGGACTTATAACTGCAACATGATCTACAGTATACTCATTATCCTTTGTATTCTCTCCTACTACAGGATAATTTTCACCAGAAGTCACAACATAGATATCAATCACTTGTTGATAAGTCGGTGATTGAGGATCATAATCTATAACTGCCCTTGCACTTGCACCATATCCTTTATCACAATTATCTGTAATTTCCACCAGTGGAGGTATTGTATAACCCTGACCTGGATTTGTTAATTTGATTCCAATTAAACTTCCTGTTTGTTGTGCGAATGCATCGCCAACTAATGCACCAACGATTGGTTCTGCTGCTGCACCTTCACCATCAGCACCAAATATTTTAACTTGCATACCTTTACAATCTGATGGTGGTGATGCCTTACATTCTCCAGTGTAATTAGGATCACTCACATCCGAGTTCATAAAATCAAATTGTCCAAAACCTAATAATGAACCTGCTATTCCACCTGGCGCAGCTGCAGCTTCTTGTAGTGATTGAGCAGCGTTCGCAGCACTCATAATTGCTTCACCTGTTATACCTGGCATATTCATAGGTCCTTTTCCAATACACCAAACACTAGCACTCGTATTAGAAATCGCTGGTTTAACACATTTAATAGCTTCCTGAACACCTAATAATCCCTCTGCCTTCCCTCTCAAATCACTTATCATGTCAAATCCACCTAATATTTTTCCAACACCACCAAGTTCAGATGAAAATCCTTCACCTATTCCACTAATAATCTTATTAAAAATTGCACCTGTAAATTGCTCACTCATACAAGAAGTTGGATTTTCCACATTGTCCAGGAATGATGTTAACATCGATCTTATATCAGGCAACATTTTATCACTTATTGCTTCAATCACACAAGGAACTTTGTTCTGTAAAGCAGCAATAGGTCCTACCATCGCTGTTTGTGCAGCAGTTCCTGCTTTTTTTGCAATCGCAGTGTTCTTTGTGGCAGCAACAACCTTTGCGAATACATCACCATATAAAACATCTAATCCAGAATTTAATTTAGGAGCTAATGATAATACTGATGATTTTGTTAAATCACCAGTGAATTCATTACTTATCCCTGTAATTTTTTTAGATAAATTAGATATTAACTTATTTTTCTGTGCTCCAGTCGTATTTCTATAACTTTCTACCCCATTTTTCAAATTAACTTGTATATCTGTTTGTGCATCTGTCCCTGCAAGAGGCACACAAGAACCCATCGCAGTGGAAGTCGAACTATAATTTTTTCCAGTAGATTTTTTTAAATCATCAATTGTTTTTTTGTCTGCATTTATGATTGGGGTTTGATCCTCACTATCATCACCAGTCTCATCTTTTTTAATTATTTGTTCTTCTGGTTCTGTCTTTGGCGTATATCCAGTAAAAGGTTTGAATGGAAAAGGATCTTTATTATTTACAACGTACTTTGAATTACCAAAAACACCAATTATAACGGGTTGTTGTGCATCCTCTCCATCTAAAAAGAATCCAATTACAACATCTCCCTGCGTAACCGCAATATTTTTTTTAGTTCCTCCTTTACCTGAACCATGATTTGTTGGTAATAAAACTGTTGCCCAAGGTAAATCTTCATCTGCAAGTTCAGTTGTATTTGGAGGGTGATATCCCATAATACGAACCTTGACACGATTACCCCATGCTTTTGGTTTTTTACTCCACTGAAGTGCCCAAGTTTTAGCGGGTGGTATTTGACCTATCCACCAGCGAAATCCATCTTTACCTAGAAAATTACTTTTTAATAGAAGGTTTTCAATCATTTATCCTTTTTTCCCGTAGTGTCTCTAAGAAGTTTCAATTTAGTGAAAGAACCCTTTCGATCATAAAAGTGCGTTAGTTCATTTATGATATATAGACCACTTTGCTCATCATCAACTATTGAAACCTTCTCACTTGTAACTTTTCCAAATTTTATCTTAATAACTGTACCAGCAACAAGATGAGTATTTAATGGAATTGTTGCATCTAATACTTGGGTAAAAAGAGTGCTGTATCTCATCATAGCTTGTGAATGATATTCCATCGGGTCAGCATTTTTCTTTCTAGAATTTGCATCTTTCTTCTCTGTGATTCCAAAGTCTAAAACTCCAGTCATGTATCGACTTGGCACATTTCCAAGACTTTCACTATTTTTATCCACAGGAGGTAATAATATTTTAAAATCTTTACCTAAATTTTCCATTCTTTTTGCGTAATCCGATACTTTGAAAATAGCTTGTTCAGGTGTTGTAAATGTAGAGTGAACAGGATTAAAATACATTCGATAAGAACAATATGCACCTCTTTGTAAATTTTCAATTAATTTCTGATTTCTTGTTGTAAAATATTTAAGTATTTTGTAATCTTTTCTTGGATCCTCATTATCAACAATACCTGGTGCGTAAGTATATTCAATTTCAAAAGGTTCTTGTCTTATTAAACTATCAACCGATCTAAAATGATAACCATCTTTTGTCTCGAAGAAAAAATAACCAGCAGTTGAACTTTCTCCACCCACCTCAGCTGGAACTGATTTAGATGCTAACCAAGTTAGTAAATAAAATGGTTTCCTTAAATTTCCTATAAATCCATATGGATTTTGTGTAGCATCAACATCTATGTTTTTTTCACTTTTTAAATAATCTTTTACTATTTCTTTAACACTATCAGAAATTTTTTCAGAAGATGGAAATTTTTTCCCAACTCTAACAGTTTCATTTGTGATTGCTTCTCTTGATACAAGATTTAAAACAAATGATTCTCTCCCTTCATCTATGAATACGTTTGTGATTGATGCAACAAATAACTCATTTCCATTACTTTCAGTAAATTCCAAACCAGGTCCATCACCAGTAGGAGGTATTTTTATACTAACTTTCTCTCCTCCATTAATAGGTAAACCATTGTAAATGGAAGAAATTTCGTTATCACCGTCAACAACAGTATTACCTGTATTAGATATAACTACCTGTGCAGTAATCATAGGTGATAATATATTTTCAAAATAACTGAACGACACAACACCACCTATCAAATTAACAAGTTTTTGACCGTCATTTGATCTTATATCGAATATTTCATAAAGACTTCTATCTTGTGCTGCCATTTGTTATTTTATGCGAATAATTTTATATTTTGTAAATCAGCAAGAGTTTTTTTACTATTTTGTCTATTTAACACAATCATAGTTCTTGATTGACCACCACCCATCGATATTTGACTGGGCATAGTATTTTGATTATTTGCTGCAATTATTGTAACTCTTGGTTTTTTAGGTGCCTTCAAATTGATACCTATCCTTTTTTGCATAGGTACTATAGCAGAGTCATCTGTTGTTGTTTTAACGGGTTGTATCGAACTTCCTTTTTCCTCTTCATCTAATTGCATCCCACTAGAAGTTCCTGATACCGACAGTAGTGAAGATGATACACTAGCACCTCCTAAACTATCTTGTTCATTTAATGCAGATATGAAAGATTGAACATCATCATCCAATTCACTGGGTTCTGTTTCTTCAGCGTCAGGGGTGGCACTCACACTTGCAATAATATCTTCTAAGTTATTATTTGATACTACCATTCCGTCTTGATTAGGTACAAATAATTCAGAAGTTTCATTTAATGTCCCATCTGGATTTTCACCAACAAAATATGGAACACCCTCTACAACATCACCACCATCTACTCTACCTTCAATATCATCTTCATCTATTTGTATATCTGTTGTTCCTACTTCATCTGTTTCTTCATCATCTACATCAATTTCAATATCTGTTGTTTTACCCTCTAATGAAGTTAAATTAGATGATCCTGATATTGAATCTAGATTATTATCACTATCACCACCTTCCTTCTTTATACCTAATTTTTCAGCGACCTCTCCTGCACTTTGTATATCCTTATCAATAACAAAAGAATTAATAGATTCAGTAAAATCTTTATTTAAAGCAGTCAGATTATTCTGAGTTTTTTCAAATGTATCTTTAATATTTTTATCATCTTCACGAAAATCAAATCTTTTGAATACATTTAAAAAATTATCAATACCTGTTCCAATTCCAGTAAAGAAATTTTTCATCCCCTCGATGAATCCAGTGAAAACACCGACAACACGATTAATTAATTTAAAAAGTTTTTGAAATGCAGATATTATTTTTGGTAAATTAGTAAGTGCCCAACCAAGGATTAATATACCAATAAAGTCTAGAATTCGACCTAAAAATCCTCTCGTACTCTTTTGAATCAGACTACCCGTTCTTTTAGTAACACCAGTTATCGTAGATGCCTCTAATTCATCTTCTCTTTGTCTTCTAAGTGCGTTCTCTCTTCTTCTTTTGAAAAATTCAGCATCTTGACGTATTAACTTTCTTTTTAGAATATTTGATTTTCTTGTTTCCTTTAATAATTCTCTTGACTGTTTACCAATTGAAGCTAAACCTTCAGATAGATTAGTAATTGATTTGCGAATAGCATCAATACCTAATGATGATTTTCTTAATGATTCTCTACGTATTCTTATACTCATGATTAAAATCCGTAATTGACTGTGGCAGCGAGCACATGGGAATTATTATTATTGAATGATATATCAGGTATTGTATTTGATTCTTCTTCAGTCACTGTACCTCCACCTGCAGCACCAGAGTTGTCCATATTGTTTTGACTTAAATCAATCACTTGGGGTTTATCTTCAGAAAAATCACTTATTTTATTAGCAGCGTCAAGATTGCCATTTTTTACTGCTTCAATATTGTTTGAATTTGCAGTTACTCCTTCAACATTATCGTCAGTTTTTGTATTTGCTTGCTTTATATCCCTACCAATCAAGAATGCATCTATACCAAGACTTGCACCGCCACCAACACCAGTAGCACCAAGAATACCAGATATAATCTCAAGGGTAGCACCTAAGCCATCACCACCTAATGCACGTTCAATACCAAATACTAAACCAGCAACAGCACCAATAAGTGGAAGTTTTTTTGCTAAACTTTTAAGAACTCCTTTACCTCCCGTCTTTATACCCAATTTCGCCAATAATTTAGGTGAAGTAATTGCTTTTATTCCATCATCAATAAAACCTTTGGAATTTTTAATTCCCGCACCAACAAATGCCTTACCTCTGTTAAAAAATTTCCTTCCTAATCCAAGAACACCACCACCTTTAAAGGTATTTGGATTAACTCTTGCTGCAACAGTTCCAGTGGGTGGTCCAGTAACAAATTCTCTAACTCTACGACCAGTATTTTTAAAGAAATCTTCTATTTTTACTTTAGTCTTATTAAAATTGGTTTTAGTACTACCAGATCCTTTTGACTTACCCCCAGATTTTGCGTTTGTATTAGTTTTTGTATTAGTTTTAGTTCTAGTTTTAGTTTTAGTTTTAGCAGCAGTTTGAAAAAATCTTTTAAAACCAGGAGTATTTTTAAGTAGACGACCAAACCCACGTAATGTTAATTGTGCAATTATTTCACCTATGGCAAAATTTATAATAGTTCTTATAGTTCGACCAATACCACCTAATCCACCAATTGAACCTGCTCTTCTAACAAGTCCTCCAAATAATAATCTTAAAGATGCAAAAGCCGCTCTTAATACACCTCCAAATGCAACTCTTGCTACATTACCAGCAAAAAATCCAAGTATACCAAGAGTTTTCTTTATTCCTAATTGAATAGCACCTAAAGAACCAAGTAAAATTGTTAGACCAGTTAAGAATTTTGTTTTTAATCTATTAATTTTATCTACATTTCCCTCTGCCATTGATTGGAGCAAATCAATTCCTGTGATTGTTAACCAACCAGTAGCAAGAGTAAATAAAAATTTTGTTAAACCACCTAATATACTTTGAGTTCTAGCACCAATTTTTTGAAGAGGTTGTGTTAAACTACTTTGTATTTTTTGCTCTAAAGCACTTTCTTTTCCTTCTCTTAGTCCCTGCTCTGCTAATATTCTTTCTCTTTTTTGCTTTTCTGCTTCTCTCTGTCTTTCAAGTTGATCACTTAACGCTAAATTTTCTCTTACTGCTTTTAAATTAAAATCAAGTGATGTTAATTGTCTTGATATATTTGATAATTGACTTGATACTGTTGAGAGTTTTAAAGATTGCTCTTGTATTAAATTATTTGATATACTGTCAGTTTGAGGTCGTGCACCAAAAAAACTAGAAGATATATTTCTCCTAACTGCTCTTATTCCTCCTGATATTGGTGAACCGAACTCATCCATTACGTTCTTGTTGTGCTTTTAAGTTTTCCTCTTCAATATATTGTTGGAGAAGTGAAACATAAATCTCTCTCTCCCACGGAATCATATTTTCTAGCTCTGTCAAGCTATATTTATGGTGCTGCATCAAAGCAAAATTCAACTTATAGTATGACACTAAGTCCTCATGTGCCATACTTATCCGAAAAAACTCTGCAGCCCCTCTATTGTAATTTCACTCTCAACTTTCGTATTTGGATTTGTAACTTTAACCTTATGTGATAATTTAGGCATCGTATCAAAGAATTTTTCAATCTCTTTAAATTGAGATGAGTTAAGTGATTCTAGAAAATCAACCAATTCTTTTTTTGTACAATCCTCTTGTGTCCAAGATTCTTCTTCTGAATAAATTTGATCAATACAAGATGCAATCAGTTCAAATGTATCATCAACATTTATATCACCAGATGCAAAATTAGATTTGATAAACTCATTCAGAGATGGATATCTCATTTTAAGAGTATATGTATCATCTAGTTTAATATCTGTTGTATGTCCCTTTATTTTTTGAACCTTGATTGAGTCAATATTAATCGATGTAGGAACTTGAGTTTTTTCATCATCAGGGCAAGTAACCATCACTTCAATCTGCTCTCCAACAGATTTACCACGAACATTTAAAAACAAATATTCTATATCAAAAGTTGATAATTTTTCAATTTTAATTCCCTTTGTCAAAATACAAGTCGATAATATACTTTTAACAGCAGTTGCAATTTGTTTTTGATCTTGGGACTCTAATGCAATAATTAAAATCTTCTCTTCTTTAACTAAAAATGGTCGATATTTTATTTTTCTATTAGAAGAAGGAAGCACCATCTCGTAAGTTGGTGTCGAAATTGTTGGTAAAGGCATAATAATCTGAGCACTTCAGTGTGATTATTTATAGAGGTTTTTTAATACTATCTCTTGTACTCTGATACTATTTCACCTTGAGCTGTAATTCGTGCTGTGCTATTTGATCCACGCCCATTTGATCCATTATTATTAACAACTGTAGATGATGAGTTCGATATAGGTCCGTAAGCTGATTGATTTAGTAAATTTTGGTTTCCAGCAGCACTTCCACCACCATCCCTTATAGGGTTTCCTCTACCTAATATTTCGTTAAATGCTCTACCTAAATCTCTTGCTAGTGATGATGACTCACCACAAATATATCGATCAAAACTAAATGCAACTGATGCTTTTAAGACCTGCGATCCTTGATACGAAACTCTAGTTGAATTTAAAGTAAGTGGAAATAAACCTATAAAACGATACTCTAAAAAACGATTATAATCTCTCTCAAATTTAATTATTTTTGTTTCATTAGATTTATAATAATGTGGATAATTTAACGTAAAATGATAAGCATCACTTGTCAAATTAGTATTTGAACCCGTAATAAATTCCATCCAGTGCTCAAGGAATTTCATCGACTTATATTCATTATCCACATAAAATTCCAATTGTATTTGTGTAAAATTACGAGTATGGGCAAATCTTTCAACAACTCCTTGAAAATTTCCACGAGTATCTATAGACATCAACCCACTTCCAGGTAAAACTGCATCACTACATAAAAGTCCTACATCTTCACCAACAAAACGATCATTTACACCTTTCCTTCTTAAGAAAGAACGTAAACCATCACTTGATTGATCGCTAGGTAAAGCAAACTTTACTAGATAATGAGATGACTGTGCTACATTTTGAAATCTAGGTAAATATTCAGATATTGGTCTTGGTCTCGGTGCTGGCACTCTAAATAAAATTACATAACATGACTATTTAGATGTCTTATAAGGGAAAATACCACCCCTCCTATCCCAGAAAGTATAAAGGTGATCCAACTAATATAATTTACAGGTCACTCTGGGAGAGAAAGTTCATGGTTTATTGTGATAAAAA
>Ga0160422_10001957_pt1 | contig 12876 bp, 22 predicted proteins | sample Fk160mmetaG_FD_108192 | JGI IMG/M metagenome (GOLD analysis project Ga0160422, IMG submission 108192) | Marine microbial communities from the Central Pacific Ocean - Fk160115 60m metaG | ecosystem: Environmental > Aquatic > Marine > Oceanic > Photic zone | place: The Central Pacific Ocean...
AAAGCCTTTCGATGCTCATGAGTGCGGTTTAAGCGGCGATAGCCTTTAGAATGACGCATTTATATCTCCTATTTTTTTCTTTGTCTGGCGGCTGGTGCGTGCCAGCCACTCTCCTTGGGGCTTATGCCCTTATTTCCCCAGAACTCTGGGCATTTGGTAATTAGAAGTTATCCTCAAATTTCTTTGCAAGCTCTTCAATGTTGTCTGGCGGCCAGTCTTCCACATCCATTCCTAGGTGTAATCCCATTCCAGACAATACTTCTTTGATTTCATTCAATGACTTTCGACCGAAGTTCGGTGTTCTGAGCATTTCAGCCTCAGTCTTTTGAATAAGATCACCAATATAAACTATATTGTCATTTTTCAGACAATTCGCAGATCTGACTGATAGCTCTAGTTCATCAACTTTTTTGAGAAGTAGAGGGTTGAATTCGAGTCCGTCATCGTCATCTCCACTGTCTGCAGACTCAGGTTCCTCAAAATTCACAAAAATAGAAAGTTGATCTTGTAGGATACGCGCCGCAAAAGCGAGAGCATCATCCGCAGAAATAGATCCATCTGTTTCAACTTTCATAGTAAGCTTATCGTAATCTAATACCTGCCCTTCCCGAGTAGGTTGAACGTCGTATGAAACCTTTTTTACTGGCGAATAAATTGCATCGATGGGCATAAGACCGATAGGGGCATCCTCTGGTTTATTTTTCTCGGCTGGAACATAGCCTTTTCCAGTATTCACTGTTAGTTCCATATACAGATCGGCGCCATCATCTAAGTGACAAATCACATGTCCCTTATTTAAAACTTCAATCCCTGCGGTATCAGATATGTCCGCTGCTGTAACAACGGCTGGTCCCTTTACGTTCACAGATAAACGCTTAGGTCCTTCAACTTCCATTTTTATATCCACACCCTTCAAATTCAGAACCATATCAGTAACGTCTTCTCTTACGCCAGTAATGGAAGAAAATTCATGCAAAACGTTATCTATTTGCACGCTGGTTATTGCTGCTCCTTGAAGGCTACTCATCAGTACCCGACGGAGTGCATTGCCAAGAGTTAGACCGAAACCTCTTTCAAGTGGCTCAGCAATCATAGTCGCTTGTCTAAGCTGGTCGTTTCCAGGTTTTACTTCTAATTGTGCTGGCTTTATGAGCTCTGCCCAGTTTTTGTGGATCATAAGTCCCTCCATTCTTGCGTTGATTCCATGATCGTAAAATCAAACGCGCCCGAGGTTAAAATGCTGAAAATGAATTCATCACATAAATTCAAGTTAAATTAAACACGGCGCCTTTTAGGCGGCCGACAACCATTGTGCGCTATTGGTGTCACATCCTTGATGGATGTAATGTTGAAACCAATAGCTGCTAGTGCTCTAAGTGCACTTTCTCTCCCAGACCCAGGTCCTTGCACCTCGACTTCTAGAGTTTTAACACCGTGCTCCTGAGCCTTTTGCCCTGCGTCCTCGGCTGCCATTTGAGCTGCATAAGGAGTAGATTTACGAGAACCCTTGAAACCCATTGTACCGGCTGAAGACCAAGCAATAGCATTTCCTTGAACATCAGAAATTAAAATTTTTGTATTATTAAAAGAAGAATTAACGTGAGCAACACCAGCTGCAATATTTTTAATGACCTTCTTCTTCGTTCCACGACGTGTTTCACGTGCCATAGCCTGGTCCTCCTATTTCTTCTTGCCAGCAATAGCTTTTGCAGGACCTTTGCGAGTTCTTGCATTTGTATGAGTGCGCTGACCCCGAACGGGAAGATTACGGCGATGGCGAAGACCTCTATAGCAACCTAGATCCATTAATCTTTTTATATTCATTTGAACTTCGCGTCGTAGATCACCCTCAACTGTGAAATTTGCGTCTATGTACTCGCGCATGGCTAGTATTTCTGCGTCAGAGAGCTCATTGATGCGTTTCGACTTTTCTATTTTAACAGCACCGCAAATTTCGTTCGCTATCGATGATCCAATTCCAGTGATGTATGTAAGAGCTATAGGTACCCGCTTACTCGTCGGGATATTTACGCCGGCTATCCGTGCCATGTCTTTCCTTTCGTTGCGGTTCCGTAAAACCAGAACCTTTTTTCACAACGCGAAAACACTTTAATTTAATCATTTCCGCTACCATTTTTGAAAATGGATTTGCTATGTATTACAGCTGATTCCTATTCGGATTACGGGTGCCTATTTGCATTTCAAAGCTTCGTCAAGGCTTTAGTATGAAAATTTTGTAATTAGACCAAAATATCATGTTCAACTCAGTACTTTTTTGAGGCTATCGCGAACCTCTTCCATGGATAATAAGCCATTAATGGAAACTAAATTTCCTTTAGCAAAGTAATACCCAAGAAGAGGGGATGTCTTCTTATAATACTCCATTAATCGCTGCTTCAAACTTTCCTCATTGTCATCCGCCCTACGTTTCACATCAGAGCTACCGCAAATACTACACTTTCCATCCGATGGCCAAGGCTTGGTTTCATCATGGTAAACTTGACCGCAACCACCACAGGTTGATCTTCCAGCTATTCTTTTGATCAATGCTTTATCGTCAACTTGAATTTCAATAACACTATCTAATTTTATATCACAATCCTTAAGTAGTTTACCCAAGGCATCAGCCTGTGCTAGTGTCCGAGGAAAACCGTCAAATATAAAACCTGCACCCTTTTCCCCATCTAATTTCTCTTTAATTAGGCCGATAACTATTTCATCAGTGACAAGGTCACCTCTCGACATAACATCAGCAACCAGCTTTCCCATTTCAGTTCCGCTATCCTTCGCATGACGGAGCATATCACCCGTCGAGAGTTGAACCATACCAAGAGCTTCTACCAAAAATTGAGCTTGTGTCCCTTTACCGGCACCAGGAGGTCCTAAAAGGATAATATTCATTTACGGGCTGCTCCACGACGCCTCTTGCTGCGCGATTTTCCCCTAAGTTGTGATTTCTGTATCAAACTTTCATATTGATGGGCAAGCAAATGACTTTGCACTTGTTGGATAGTGTCCATAGTTACTGAAACTACAATCAACACCGATGTTCCTCCAAAATAGAAAGGTATTGCAAACTGGCCTCTAAGAATTTCAGGTATTAAACAAACTCCGCCGAGATATCCTGCACCAAGTACCAGAACTCGGTTTAAAACATACTCCAAGTGCTCAGATGTTTTTTTCCCTGGCCTAATTCCTGGAATAAAGCCATTTTGGTTTTTTAGATTTTCAGCAACATCATCAGGCTTGAATGATACATTGAAAGTGTAAAAATAAGTGAAAAATATGATCATCAGAGTAAAAAACGCTAAATACAGGGGCTGACCAGGTCCAAAATATGCAAGAATAGTAGACATCACAGGGCCTGTTTGGGACCCAGAAAATGTACTAACCGTCGTAGGAAGCAGCAGCAATGAGCTAGCAAAAATTGCGGGTATAACACCAGCTGGATTCACTTTGACGGGCAAATGCGAATTCTGGCCCTCCATAACTTTCATCCCGACTTGACGTCTAGGGTATTGAATTAAAACCTTGCGCAAGGCCCGCTCCATGAAAACAACAAATGCAATAGTCGCGATTACCATAACAATTACGCCAATTATTACCGCTGGGCTCAATGCCCCAGATCGACCAGAGGCGAAGAATTGAGCCAATGCAGCTGGAACTTCTGCAATGATGCCAACAAAAATTATCAATGATATTCCATTACCTACTCCGCGAGCTGTAATTTGCTCCCCAAGCCACATCAAAAACATTGTTCCGCCCACTAGAGTAATCAAACAGGAAAGCCTAAAGAATAGGCCAGGATCTGTAACCAAGCCACCACTTTCCAGGCTCACAGCAAGTCCATACGCCTGCAAAGTAGCTAATGCCACAGTACCATACCGCGTATATTGGTTTATTTTTTTTCTGCCTTGCTCCCCCTCTTTTTTCAATTGCTCCAAAGAAGGGACCATAGAAGTCAGTAATTGCACTATAATTGACGCTGAAATATAAGGCATGATTCCCAGAGCAAAGATACCCATCCTACCGAGGGCACCACCGGTAAACATGGTTAGCATCCCACCAATACCCGATTGCGCTTGCTCCATGAAATCTCTCAAGGCAACACCATCAATTCCTGGGACGGGAATGAAGGTTCCTAGGCGATACACAATCAACAAACCAAGTGTAAATAATATGCGACTACGAAGTTCCGAGGCTTTACCTAAAGCCGACCAACTCGTATTTGCCGCCATTTGCTCTACTGCAGATACCATCTATCTCTCTCTGTTAAACGACATAAACCCAATTAATATTGGCAGTACTTTAAAAAGTGACTGGTAGGATATTTTACTGCTAGTTTGATGTTTCCGAAGTTAATGTCAAGCTACCCCCTGCCTTCTTTACGGCATCTATTGCTGATTTAGAAGCTCCCGTAACAGCTATATTAACCTTAGACTTTATATCGCCCTTAGAAAGAACTCTCACTCCGTCTAATTTACGCCTTACCAATCCCGATTTTACCAAAATATCTTCAGTAATATCACTTTTGGAGTTAAGCTTCCCAGCCTCAATAAATTTTTCGATTATGCCGAGGTTAACGATAGCATATTTTTTTCTATTTGGTTTATTAAACCCACGCTTTGGTAGCCTCTGATAGAGGGGCATTTGCCCACCTTCATAACCATTTATAGAAACCCCAGACCGAGACTTTTGTCCTTTAATCCCTCGACCAGCAGTTTTACCTTTGCCGGACCCTACCCCTCTAGCTACGCGTTTCTTTTTCTTAACCGCGCCTTCATTATCTCTTAATTCGTTGAGTTTCATGTCGCTTCTCCTTTTTGCCGGAAATACCTCCCGGTTGCGACGAAAGAGGTAAACACAGCCTTCAATAAATATTAACTAAAGTATATATATATACCTTAATAGACCAGGATATCTATTTGGTTGATAATCTCTTTATTACTTTAATTTCTCTCCTCAACAATCTCAACCAAGTGTGGTATTTTACTTACCATACCTCGAACTGATGGAGTATCCTCGAGCTCACGGGTTTTATGCATTTTATTAAGACCCAAACCGATCAGTGTTAGTCGCTGTTTAGCCGGACGCCTAATAGGAGACCCAATTTGTTTAACAACTATTGTTTTAGCCATCTCAGTCTTCCTTTATGCTTCTACGGCTTCGGTAGCAGGGACCTCTTCGCGACGAAGAATATCTGCAACTTTCTTACCGCGTCGCTGGGCAACCATCCTGGGTGATGCCTCTTTTCTCAAACCATCCAATGTAGCACGGATCATGTTGTAAGGGTTTTGCGACCCGATTGATTTAGCCACCACATCCTGTATGCCTAACATCTCAAATACAGCACGCATTGGGCCGCCAGCAATAATGCCAGTGCCGGTTGGGGCGGTACGCATTACAACTTTCCCAGCGCCATGTCGACCTTCCATATCATGATGTAACGTTCTGCCTTCCCTCAATGGAACACGTATCATATTCCTTTTAGCCTGCTCAGTTGCTTTTCTTATTGCTTCTGGCACTTCTTTTGCCTTACCTTTTCCAAATCCAACTCGACCCTTTTGATCACCGACAACTACTAAAGCTGCGAAACCAAACCGCTTACCGCCTTTAACTGTTTTTGAAACACGATTAATTGCCACAAGGCGATCTGAAAACTCCGGAGTTGCTTCATCGCGACGACCTTTATTGTTGGGTTCTCTTGCCATACTTTAACCTCTCCTTAAAATTTCAGGCCGCCCTCACGGGCAGCATCTGCTAGAGCTTTGATTCCACCATGGAACAAAAAACCACCGCGATCAAAATAACATTCTACAACACCAGCTTTCTTTGCACGATCCGCCAGAATTTTCCCAACCTTTGAAGATGCATCAATGTTGTTTTTACCAAATAAACCTAAACTTTTCTCAAGCGATGAAGCTGCAGCTAAGGTAACACCGTTGACATCATCAATTAATTGAGCACTGATATTTTTATTACTCCTATGGACTGAAAGCCGTACACGCCCCGAGTTCACTTTTTTTAACTTGTTTCTCACGCGCAAGCGCCGTTTTAGAAAAAGTTGCCGTTTGGAATTTGCCATATTATTGCCCTACTTCTTCTTACCTTCTTTACGGAAGATATATTCACCTTTATACCGAATACCTTTGCCTTTGTATGGTTCCGGCTTCCTCCATTCCCTAATATTAGCTGCCACTTGGCCAACTCTTTGAGCATCTATGCCTTCAACTACAATCTCGGTTTGCTTTGGTGCAGTTACCGTTACATCCGACGGAGCAGTGTAATCCACATCATGAGACAGGCCAAGATTCAGTTTGAGGACGTTCCCCTGCATTTGTGCTCGATATCCAACGCCCTGAATCTCCAACTCCTTTTTAAAACCTGTGTTAACCCCTGTAACGCAATTTGCAACCATTGTGCGGCTCATGCCCCACTGCTGAAGTGCTCGCTTCGATTTGCCTCGAGGGCTTATTACTATTTTTCCTTCTTCAACCACTAGTGTTACATCATCAGACGCCGTAAAACTTCTTACACCTTTTGGCCCTTTAACCTCTATTGTCTGACCTGAAACTGCAGCGGTTACACCTGACGGAAGTTCTACTGGCTTTTTTCCTATACGCGACATTTCAAGCTCCCCCCTAGAATACGGTGCAAAGCACTTCGCCACCAACATTATTGGCACGAGCACTCGTGTCAGACATTATTCCTTTAGGCGTCGATACAATAGAAACACCTAAGCCCTGCCTAACCTGTGGAATGTTCTTGACCCCAAGATAAACTCTACGCCCCGGCTTTGATACGCGTTTAATATCTCTGATCACGGGTAAACCATCGTAATACTTGAGACTTATCTCCAGCATTGGGTGGCCAGTGGGCCCAGTCGTTTTTTCATAGCCGCGAATATAGCCTTCATCTAAAAGAACGTCTAATACCCAACCCCGTAATTTGGAGGCTGGCGTAAGTACAGTGGATTTCCCTCTCATTTGAGAGTTCCTCATTCTAGTAAGCATATCACCAATAGGATCATTCATATCTATTCTCTCCTACCAACTTGACTTTACCATTCCAGGCATTTGCCCAGATGAACCTAATTCTCGTAAAGCAATACGAGAAACCTTTAATTTTCTGTAATAAGCATGTGGGCGTCCAGTCAATTGACAACGATTATGCATACGGTTAGCTGCTGAATTTCTGGGTAATTTAGCTAGTTTCAAACGAGCTTTAAAACGCTCCTCCATCGGAAGGCTGTCATCCCTAGCTATCTCTTTTAGCTCGGCTCGCTTTGCGGCGTATCTACTAACCAGTCTCGCTCGCTTCTTTTCCCGTTCAATCATTGCTTTTTTTGCCATCTTTGTATTCCTCTCGCGCTCAATTACTGAAAGGCATATTAAAATGCCCCAATAGAGATTTGGCCTCTGCATCTGTTTTAGCGGTGGTGGTGATAACTACATCGAGCCCCCAATCCTCATCAATTTTATCAAAATCTATTTCGGGAAATACAATGTGTTCTTTTATTCCAAAAGCGTAATTGCCCCTACCGTCAAATGACTTACTTGAAACTCCACGAAAATCTCTAATCCTGGGCATTGCAACAGTAGTCAAACGATCCATAAATTCATACATTCTAACGCCGCGCAGAGTTACTTTAGCACCCATCGGCATATCTTCGCGAACCCTAAAACCAGCAATAGACTTTTTAGCTCTTGTCATTATGGCCTGCTGTCCTGCTATCAAAGTCAGATCATTCTGTGCAGACTTAGCCTTTTTGCTATCTTTAACTGCAGCGCGACCACATCCAATGTTTAAAACAATTTTTTCTAGTTTTGGAATCATCATATCGTTTTTGTAGCCAAACTCTTCCTTCAAAGCGGCTCGAATTTTAGACTTATATTTTTCCTGAAATCGTGGTGTATAATTTACTTTATCAAGCATCGATAACATCCCCCGTTGTCTTTGCTATACGTAGTTTTTTACCACCTTCAATCTTGAAACCTACACGGGTAGCCTTTCCATTTTTATCCATTAATGATAAATTTGAGAGATCAATTGGCATAGCTTTAGGCAAACGTCCACCTTGAGTTGATTGTGTTTGTTTCTCATGACGGATTGCCATGTTAATACCGTCAACGATTGCCTTGCCAAGTTTAGGTGCTATTGACGTCACAGTTCCCTTTTTACCTTTGTCCTTACCGGCAAGCACAATCACTTCATCACCTTTTTTCAGTTTAGCGGCCATTATAACACCTCCGGAGCGAGCGATATTATTTTCATAAAATTCTTTGCACGTAATTCTCTCACTACCGGACCAAAGATACGGGTGCCAATTGGCTCGCCAGTGTTGTTAAGAATAACCGCAGCGTTGCTATCAAAACGAATAGCGGTGCCATCGTCTCTACGCACTTCTTTTGACGTTCTCACAACAACTGCTTTCCGAACATCACCCTTTTTAACTCTACCCCTAGGTATAGCTTCTTTTACGGAAACAACTATCACGTCCCCGACCGAAGCATATTTTCGCTTCGAGCCACCTAAGACCTTGATGCACTGAACACGACGAGCGCCTGAATTATCAGCGACATCCAGATTTGTTTGCATCTGGATCATATATTTTCTCCCGACCTGTGAGGGGCTAATGCTTTTGCCTTTTCCCCAGGGTTTCGTAAAACTGCGAAAGCTTAAAAACTAAGTTTCAAGCACTTCCCAACGTTTTGTTTTCGATTTTGGAGCACATTCCATAATGCGCACCGCGTCACCTACTTTGAAAGTATTGTTTTCATCATGAGCTCTATATTTCTTAGACTTCCGAATAGTTTTCTGCATAACTGGATGTTTAAACCGACGTTCAACAGATACAGTTATTGTCTGAGCATTTGAATCAGACGTTACAACCCCTTGTAATACTCGTTTTGGCATCTTTAGCTCCCTATTCCCCGGAGTCTGCTTGCTGGTTTAAAACAGTCAAGACACGAGCCGTATCTCGCTTTACTGTTCTCATCCTAGCTGTATTCTCCAACTGCCCAGTAGCTTGCTGAAAACGCAAGTTAAAAGATTCTTTTTTCAGTGTAGCTAGCTGCTCACGCAATTGATCAGGTGTTTTTTCGCGTAGTTCTTGGGCTTTCATAGCCTATCCTTTTTCAAACACCAGTAAGCCCCACATGGGTTACTTTTATTCTGGTGGACAATACTGTATTCAGGTGCCTACGATTCTAATAAATCGCCAGCAGATACGCGCTAATACAGTTTTATTTATTGAATGGCAACACCCATTAAAATTTAATTATGTCTATTTAAAATAATCATAATCATGTATGGAGACGTGATGAAAGTGATAAAACCATTGTTTGTAACACAGTTGTATGTATCTAAATTATCCGACGTTAGTATGATAGATATACTAGAGCTGGAGGCTTCGTGTCACTCGATAGCCGAAGACGATCTAGCGGGCCAGCAATGGTGTAAAGATAACGGATATCAGGGTTACACAAGTTACGCTTCTTTAACGGATCTGGTTTGGCGGTTCCCAATTTTCAAGGAATTAAAAAACATTTTAGATAGTCATGTGGCACGCTTTGCACAAAATTTAGACTTCGATCTAAACGATCGAGATCTTATACTCGAAGATATATGGATTAACATTCTAAATGATGGGGGTTCGCATGGATCACATATTCATCCACACTCAGCAATTTCTGGCACAACATATGTATCAATTCCAAAAGAGACTGGAGAAATTAGATTTGAGGATCCTAGATTACAATTGATGATGTCAGCACCTCCGCGAAAAAAAGACGCGAGACCCGAGTTAAAAACGTTTCACACTCACCAGCCAGTAGCAGGGGAAGTGCTTTTATGGGAGAGCTGGCTCAGGCACGAAGTAAGACAAAACCAAGCAGGTTTAGAAAGAGTGTCAATCAGCTTTAATTATAAATGGTCCGAATAATAAAAAGGTTGCTTCTAGTTGCTGCCAATAGCTACACCGCAAAGATTTATAAATCTAAGCTCTTTGTTTACCAGTCTTCTCGAACGACAACCCTAGATTTTATAGGAAGTTTCATTGCCGCTAAACGCAAAGCCTCCCTGGCTATTTCATCGTTCACGCCATCAATCTCAAACATAACTCTGCCAGGCTTTACCTTAGCAGCCCAAAAATCCACTGAACCTTTACCTTTACCCATTCGCACTTCTGTAGGTTTAGAAGTGACCGGCGTGTCTGGAAAAACTCTTATCCATACACGGCCTTGTCTTTTCATGTGACGGGTCATAGCCCTACGCGCCGCCTCTATTTGCCTTGCGGTAACCCGCTCCGGCTGAAGAGCCTTAAGCCCGTAAGTACCAAAATTTAAGTCGGATCCACCTTTAGCCTCACCTTTGATGCGGCCCTTATGCATTTTACGAAACTTAGTACGTTTTGGTTGCAGCATTTTTTATCTCCTTAACGGCGCGTCGATGCACCGCGCGGTGCCGGTCCGTCTTGCAGCTCTTGTGCACGTCTGTCTCGAGCTTGCGGATCATGTTCCATAATCTCACCTTTAAAAATCCAGACTTTTATACCAATTATACCATAAGGTGTCGAAGCTTCCACATTAGCATAATCAACATCAGCTCGAAGAGTATGTAATGGTACTCGACCTTCACGGTACCACTCTGTTCTGGCTATTTCCGCCCCACCAAGCCGTCCTGCAACGTTTACTCTGATGCCCAAAGCACCCATTCTCATTGCGTTCTGAACCGCACGTTTCATCGCTCGCCTAAATGAAACCCTTCTTTCCAATTGCTGCGAAATACTTTCTCCAACGAGCTGTGCATCCAACTCCGGCTTCCGCACCTCTACAATGTTTAGGTGTAGATCTGACTCTGTCATATTAGCTAATTTTTGGCGTAATGTCTCAATGTCAGCACCCTTTTTGCCGATTATGACGCCCGGTCTGGCTGTATGTATTGTAACTCGGCATTTTTTATGAGGACGTTCAATTATAACTCGAGCAACTCCTGCTTGAGAACACTCTTCCTTGATAAAATCGCGCATACGGATGTCTTCTAAAAGCAGATCGCCGTAATCTTTAGTATCTGCGTACCAACGACTGTCCCAAGTACGATTTACCTGAAGCCGCATCCCTATTGGATTAACTTTCTGACCCATTAAGCCTGCCCCTCTAATTGACGCACTTTAATTGTTAGCTCTGAAAAAGGTTTGATAATCCGACCGAAGCGACCACGAGCTCTTGGTCTGCCACGTTTCATCGTCAAATTTTTACCAACATATGCCTCTGAAACAATTAGTTCATCGACATCTAAATTATGGTTGTTTTCTGCATTAGCAATCGCTGACTGCAGACATTTTTTAACATCAACAGCAATTCTCTTTTTGCTGAAAGTTAAATCATTCAAAGCTTGATCGACTTTTTTTCCACGAATAAGCCCAGCAAGAAGGTTAAGCTTCTGAGGGCTCGTCTTCAACATCCGCAACTTTGCCATTGCTTCGTTGTCTGCCACACGGCGAGGATTTTTTTCTTTTCCCATGGTCTTTACTTTCGTTTCGCTTTTTTATCAGCTCCATGACCATAGTAGGTACGAGTTGGAGAGTACTCACCAAATTTTTGACCTATCATATCTTCAGAAACAGAGACCGGAATATGCTTTCTGCCGTTATAAACGCCAAAAGTTAATCCAACGAACTGCGGAAGAATAGTAGATCTGCGAGACCAAATTTTAATTACATCATTACGACCGCTTTCACGCGCGGCTTCTGCTTTTTTAAGCACGTGAGCATCGACGAAGGGTCCCTTCCATAATGAACGTGACATCTATCAGCGCCCTTTCTTCTTTGCGTGCCGCGAGCGGATAATTAGCTTCTGCGACGCCTTGTTTGTGTTTCTTGTGCGCTTCCCTTTAGTAGGCTTCCCCCAAGGAGTAACAGGATGCCGACCACCAGAGGTTCGGCCTTCACCGCCACCATGCGGGTGGTCAATCGGATTCATTACAACACCTCGTACAGATGGACGAATACCTTTGAGACGCATTCTGCCTGCTTTACCATAGTTTTGGTTTGAGTTGTCTGGATTAGAAACTGCGCCAATAGTTGCCATACACTCTTGCCGCACCATACGCAATTCGCCCGACGAGAGCCTAATTTGCGCATATCCACCATCACGACCCACAAATTGAGCGTAGGTTCCTGCTGCACGAGCAATCTGACCACCCTTACCAGGCTTCAACTCTATGTTGTGAATAATTGTACCAATTGGCATGCCAGAGAATGGCATTGCATTGCCTGGTTTTATATCAGCTTTGGAAGATGCAATAACTTTATCACCTACAGCCAACCTCTGGGGAGCCAGGATATATGCCTGTTCACCGTCTTGATATTTAATCAGAGCTATAAATGCCGTCCGATTGGGATCGAATTCAATTCGTTCAACCGTAGCTAAAACGTCAAATTTATTTCGCTTGAAATCAACCATTCTGTAGAGCCTCTTGGCTCCACCACCGCGTCGGCGAGAAGTAATTCGTCCGGTATTGTTCCGACCGCCAGATTTAGAAAGTCCCTCTGTCAGAGACTTAACTGGGCGTCCTTTCCAAAGCTCCGAACGGTCAATCAGTACCAGCCCTCGCTGGCCCGGCGTCGTTGGTTTATACGACTTTAGTGCCATGCTTTCTGTCTTCCGTTTGCTTATGCGGCAAAGCGACACTTTGCCTATGGTAAAGCCCCCCGGAGGTGGCCAATTTAAAGCTTGTCAGAGCGAATCTTGACCGCTTCAGAGACGGACGTATAACGACCTTTATTAAAAAGGTCTAGAGCTTCGTAACCTTTGTTTCAGATTTGTATATAAAGCACCTTAAAAATACGTCCAAAGTGATAGCCTAACTATATTA
>Ga0160422_10001958_pt1 | contig 12876 bp, 10 predicted proteins | sample Fk160mmetaG_FD_108192 | JGI IMG/M metagenome (GOLD analysis project Ga0160422, IMG submission 108192) | Marine microbial communities from the Central Pacific Ocean - Fk160115 60m metaG | ecosystem: Environmental > Aquatic > Marine > Oceanic > Photic zone | place: The Central Pacific Ocean...
CTCTGGGGTGTTCTAAAAATTTATCAACAATACTAATCACCTTAATATTTTCACTCAGCCCTTCAATTCCGGGAACTAAACAGCATATACCTCTTACAATCATTTTTACTTTTACTCCCGCCTGACTAGCTTCATATAATTTATCTACTAACTTATAATTAGTAATGTTATTAATTTTAAGCTTTATGCCAGATGGTAGCCCATTTTTATGATTAGAAATTTCATTGTCAATAAGCTTGGACAGAATATTAAAAGCATATTGGGGCGAGACTATAAGATGTTTATATTTTTTTAATTTATAGTTAACCTCTAAGAAATTAAAAACCTTGTTCACCTCTTTAAGAATTTTTTGATTTGCGGTAAAAAGAGTATAGTCAGTATAAATCCTTGCGGTAGATTCATTAAAATTACCCGTACTAATAAAGCCAAATCTTGAATTTTTCTTTTCGCCTAATCTCTCAATGACACATATCTTGGAGTGAACTTTTAGACCTGGTATTCCAAAAACGAGTTGTACACCTGAAGCTTCAAGTTGCTCGGCAAAACTAATATTGTTCTGTTCATCGAATCTTGCTTGTAATTCAATTTGAACCAAAACTTTTTTACCATTCTTAGCGGCATTAATTAATGCACTAGCTACATGTGAAAGCTTAGACAAACGGTATATAGTGATTTTAATGGATTTAACCTTAGGATCTATAGCCGCTTCTCTTAAAAATTTAATTACATATGAGAAATTTTGATATGGAGTATAAAGTAGATAATCTTTCTTTTCAATTGCTTTTAAAATATTTTCCTCTAAACTAAGGTTTGGTATTTGAAGAGGAGAAAAATTTGAATATAATAAATCAGGTCTATCCAAGCTAGGAAAATTCATATAATCTCTTCGATGATGGTATTTTCCTCCAGGAATTAAACTATCTCTAGAGTCAATATTCAGCTTCCTTACAATAAACTCTAAAGTATCATTTGGTATTTCTTTATCATATACAAGTCTTACAGGATCACTAATCATTCGGTCTTTAACGCTCATCGTGATCTTTTCAATATAGCTGATAGAAACATCTTCCTCAAGGTCCAATTCTGCATCTCTTGTAATCTTAACCATATGTGCTGAAATTGATTTATAATTGAAAAAATTAAAAATCATATGAAAGTTATACCTTATTAAATCATCCAACATCATTACGTATTGTTTGTCATCCTTTGTTCTTGGGAGAACAACAAAGCGTTCTGCCTCTTTAGGGATTTCAATAAGGGCGTATAATCGATTTTGTTTAATATTTTTTGACAAATCCATTGTAATAATTAAAAATCCCTTATTGTCAGATAAATCTTGTTTTTGATCTTCAGAAAGGATTACAGTAACCAAACCCGGGCTTACATTTTCAATAAAATAATTTTTTAAAAATTCCTCTTGCTCTCTATGAACTTCATTTTCCTCAATAAAAAAAATATTTTCCTCTTCCATCTCTTTATAAATACGTTTAAGTATTTTCAAACTATCGTCTTGAAGGGAAATAACCTTGCTTGTAATTTCTTTTAATAATGTCTCAGCACTTCTCCCAGCAAAAACTTTTCTGCCTGTTTTGGAAGACTGAGCAATTCGCTTTACAGTTGCATATCTTACTTGAAAAAATTCATCTAAATTATTTGAAAATATACCCAAAAATCTAAGGCGTTCTAAAAGGGGAACACTTTTATCGTCAGCCTCTTGTAAGACTCTTTCGTTAAAGTCTAGCCAACTTATCTCACGATTAATGTATTGAGAAGATAAACCCACTAATATTAGTAATTAGTTAATTTTTGTCCTAAAGACATTGTTCCTTCAGTTATAGAAGCCCAATTATAAGATTCGAAAGTAATTTTAGCCAAACCTGCTGTCCGAAGATGAGTTATTTTTTTGTAGGAAAAATGGTTAACTAAATAAGTAAAGGCTGGATTGTGACCTACTAAAACAACTTTGTTCCATTGATTATCCAATTTGTGTACGTAATCTATTAATTCTTCTCCGTAAAAGGTATATAGTTTTCTATCAATAATTAATTTTTTATAATCATAATCCAATTGGCGCATCATTAATTGAGCTGTGTGTAAGGCACGATTTGCAGGACTTGACAAAATTATATCGGCACTATTAAAAAAAAATTGTTTTTTTTTTGAAATTTTTTTTATTCTTCTAATTCCAGATAATGATAATGGCCTGTCAATATCCTCAACAAGGTACTCACGATTGGATTTAGCATGTCTTAAAAAAACAAGTTCTTTCATAGGTAATCAAGGTGCTAAACGATTAATTTTCCATGATTTATTATTAATTAATCTACATGATATTCTATCGTGTAAACGATTAGGACGACCTTGCCAAAATTCAATCTGAAAAGGTTTTACAAGAATACCTCCCCAATGATCTGGTCGTGGAATAGGTATATTTTTAAATTTATCAGTTAAAACTACTAATCTATCCTCTAAAAATTTTCTATTGGGGATTACAGAACTCTGAGGGGATACAAGTGCTCCCAACTGACTTCCCCTTGGACGAGAATTAAAATAGGTGTCTGATTTCTCTGAAGAAAGCTTTTCAGCATACCCATTGATAATAATTTGACGCTCCAATGAAGGCCAAAAAAAAGAAATCCCAACCTTAGGATTTCTTAAAATAGACTGACCTTTCTCACTTTCATAATTAGTAAAAAAAATAAAGCCCTCCTCTGAAAATCCTTTCAAAAGAACAACTCTAGTCATTGGGAAACCAGATTTTCCTATTGTTGATAATGACATAGCGTTTGGTTCTTCGATGGAATCTAAATTCTCTGCTTCTTTAAACCAAGTCTCGAATAGGCTAATTGGATTACCATTTACTTCATTAATGTCAAGACTACCCTTATCATAGGATTTTCTCAAATCAGCCAAATTTGGTTTCATAATGATTAAATTATTATTGGAATTTCAAATTTACAATATATATATCAAATTAGATTTCAATGACTTTACCATCTGAAGCTAATTCAACTTCATGGAAGAGTAATTTAGACTCAGATAAGAATTGTTTCTTATCCTTATACCTACTAGAAAAATGCCCTAAAACCAATTTTTTCACTTCCGCTAGCTTTGCTATTTTAGCTGCTTGTTTAGCGGTACTATGCTTTGTTCTTTTAGCTAGATTTTTGTGTAAATCTAAAAAAGTGGCATCATGATACAATAAGTCAACTGATTTAATTAATGGAATAATGTTCTCATTATAGGCAGTATCACTACAAAATGCATAGGTTTTAAGTGAATCAGATTCAATCTTTAAATCATTTGTCGTTATCCGATTTAACCTCTTTTGATTATGTTTTTCCTTAAATAAAAATCCATTTGTATAAATACGATGATCAAGTGGAATAGTAGAAACTGACACCTCATCGTCTTCAAAAATTACCTGAGAAATATTACTTTCTAGCTCGTGAAAAAATAAACTGTAATTAGTCCATGAATTAGCAAGTTTTAGCTGAAGAGTGATAATCTCTTTTATACCCTTTGGACCATAAATATAAAGATCTGAAGTTCTTCCCAAAAGCCTGAAGGTACTGATTAGACCAATTAAACCATAAAAATGATCACCGTGTAGATGAGATATGAATATGTGTTTGATTCTTGAAAATTTAATTTTGTGATTTCGTAATTGAATCTGTGTACCCTCACCACAATCAATTAAAAATAAATGATTTTTAAGCTCTAAAACTTGAGAAGTAGTATGATGATTTTCTGATGGAGTAGCTGAACGACATCCTAAAATTGATAACTTCATATCAAATTCCTAAATCTCTTTGAATCTGTTCCATTTGAATATAATCTTCAGCCTCTTGAAGAGTAGGAACTATATTAAGGGAAACTTTTCTAAAGCTCGATTTAAATTGTAAATTAATGATAACCAAACATAAACTTCTAGAAATTTGAAATTTATTTAAATCTATAATTAAACTAAGAATTGAATTATGGGGAGCTTGTATGTAGTCTAAATCAAGAATTATGTCAATCGGTTTTTCAATTAGAGGAAAAATATTAGATTTAGAGAAATACTTCGGTTTTGGTTTTAGATATTTATATTTATCGCTTAATTTCATTATCATACTTGAGGAATATTAAGTTTTGCAACAAGAAGATAAATTAAAGCCATTCGAACTGCTACCCCATTTTCTACTTGATCTAGAATAATTGCGTTTTCAGAGTCTGCTACATCGGATGTTATTTCAACACCACGATTTATCGGACCAGGATGTAAAATAAATATTTCTTTTTTTATGAGTTTTAATTTCTTTTGATTCAATCCATAAAGTTGGGAGTATTCTCTGTTAGAGGGAAAATAGTTAGAATCCATTCTCTCATTTTGAATTCTTAACATATTAACTGCGTCACACCACTTAAGGGTTTCAATAAAATTAGTACTGAATGAGACTCCTAGGGAATGAATATGTTTAGGTATTAAAGATTTAGGTCCACATAATCTCACTTCTGCACCAAGCATTTTAAGTGCAAAAATATTGGAAAGTGCAACCCTTGAATGTAATATGTCTCCAACTATAGCAATTTTTTTACCTTTAATATCACCCAATTTTTCTTTAATTGAAAAAACATCTAACAAAGCTTGAGATGGGTGTTCATGGGTTCCATCACCAGCATTGATAATACATGCATCTACATTCTTTGATAAAAATAATGCAGCACCAGGATTGGGATGTCTCATAACCACAATATCAACCTTCATGGCTAAAATATTTTTTACTGTATCTATAAGTGTTTCACCTTTATTTAAAGAGGAATGTGAGGTAGAAAAATTTATTACATCCGCGCTAAGTCTTTTTTCTGCTAATTCAAATGAGAGTTTGGTCCTAGTACTATTTTCAAAAAAAAGATTTGCAATTGTAATATCACGAAGACTCGGAACTTTTTTAATTGGACGGTTAATAACCTCCTTAAAATGATCAGCAGTTTTAAAAATTAAGTGGATATCTTCTTCCTTAAGGTATTTAATTCCAAGTAAATGATTAACGCTTAATTTTTTCATATATTAATTTTTCTCTATAAAAACAATATTGTCTTGTTTATTATCATTCCAATGAACACGTACTTTATCACCTTCCAAGGCATCGACTTGAGCACCAATAAAGTCGGGCTGAATTGGCAAATCACGACTAAATCTCCTATCAATAAGAACTAGCAATTGAATATCTTTTGGCCTCCCATAATTATCCAATGCAGTTAAAGCAGCTCGAATACTTCTTCCAGTAAATAACACATCATCAATGATAACTACAGATTTACCTTCAATTGTAAACTCCATCTGAGATGAAGAAGCCGAGAGAGTTTTATTAAACCTTCTGAAATCATCTCTAAAAAATGTTATATCAAGTTTACCTGATATGACTTTTCCAAGAGAAAATTTTTTTTCAAGGATTAGCAAAATTCTGTCTAGTAAAAAAATACCTCTAGGTTGAAGGCCTACCAATATAACTTGACTGAAGTCTGAATATTTTTCTATTAATTGGCAAGCAAGGCGATTTAAAATAATATCAATTTTCTTTGATGAAAGTAATATCTTAGGAGACATAGAGCAAAAATATTACTTTTTTACCCATTAAAAAAAAACCCTTTCAAGAAGAAAGGATTTAAATATTCAGAAAAATTAAGCATCTTTCATTTTTTCCTTCAAGTCAGCAAGAGCATCAAGATCTCCCAAAGTGGTTTTCTCGGAATTAACTTCTTTTATTTTTCTGGATGCTTTTTTATAAATCTTTTTTTCCTTCTCTTTAAATAAATTAGTATGAGATGCAACTACTCTTTTAAATTCTTTGTTAAACTCAATGATTTTAAATTCTGCTTCTTCACCTGATTTTAGTTTTGAACCATCTTGTTTCTCCATGTGACGTGAAGGTACAAATGCAATAACATCTTCGTTGAATTTAATTGTTGCACCTTTATCAACAATTTCTGAAATAGAAACCTTATGAATAGTGTCAACAGCAAATTCATTAGCATATTTTTCCCATGGATTCTCCTTAGTCTGTTTGTGACCAAGACTTAGTTTTCGACCATCAACATCAAGCTCTAAGACAACAACATCAATTTCATCTGATAAAGATAAAATCTCAGAAGGATGCTTTATTTTTCTTGTCCAAGACAAATCAGATATATAAACAAGTCCATCTACTCCTTCCTCCAATTCAATGAATACGCCAAAATTTGTAAAATTTCTAACACTTCCCTTATGTTTGGAACCAACAGGGTATTTACTTGTAATATCAGTCCAAGGGTCAGTAGTGAGTTGTTTGATTCCTAACGACATTTTTCTGGTCTCTCTATCTATGCTCAACAATACAGCCTCAACATCATCACCTACTTTTACAAAATCTTGAGCTGACCTTAAGTGAGTTGACCATGACATTTCAGAGACATGAACTAGTCCTTCAACACCTTCCTCTATTTCAATAAAGGCCCCATAATCGGCTATTACAACAACTTTTCCCTTTACTTTATCTCCTTCTTTAAGATCCTCATTTAGTCTGTCCCAAGGGTGGGAGCTTAATTGCTTTAATCCCAGTTGAATCCTAGATTTATCATCATCAAAATCGAGAATAACAACATTGAGTTTCTGATCAAGTTCTAAAATCTCATTTGGATGATTAATTCTACTCCATGAAAGATCAGTTATATGAATTAATCCATCAACTCCACCAAGGTCAACAAAAACCCCATATGATGTAATATTTTTAACCATTCCTTCAAGAACCTGACCTTTCTCAAGTTGTCCAATAATCTCCTTTTTTTGTTCCTCTAAGTCAGCTTCAATGAGTGCTTTATGTGAAACAACAACATTTTTAAACTCGTGATTAATCTTTACAACTTTAAACTCCATTGTCTTGTCAACGTATTGATCGTAATCCCTTATAGGCTTCACATCAATTTGCGAACCTGGTAAGAAAGCTTCAATTCCAAAGACATCTACAATCATTCCTCCTTTAGTTCTGCATTTAACAAACCCATTAACAATCTCTCCGTTATCATGAGCATTATTAACACGATCCCAGGCTTTTATCACTCTGGCTTTTCTATGAGAAAGTATCAATTGACCTGTCTTGTCTTCACGTATGTCAACGATTACCTCGACTTTATCACCTACTTTGAGATTTGGATTGTATCTGAACTCATTCAGTGAAATAACCCCCTCAGATTTTGCGTTGATATCTATAATTGCCTCACGATCGGTGAGGTGAACAATTATTCCCTCTAGAACGTCATCGTCAGAGGTATCAACAAAGTTTTTAGCAACTAGAGATTCAAACTCTTTAAGTTGGTCATCTTCAATAATATCAATTCCCTCTTGATAGTTATGCCAATTGAAATTCTCTAAAAAATCATCAGAAGATTTAGAGTTGTTTTTTGATTTATTTTTTACAACTTGACTTAAGTTTTTCTTGACTCCTGAATTTTTCTTTACTAATGAGGTCTTAGATGCAGACATTTTCTTTGCAGCAGTAGTTTTCTTTTCTGCTGAGGATTTCTTTACAACAGTACTTTTCTCTGCTGTTGTAGTTTTCTTTGCTGCCGAAGTTGTTTTCTTTACTGCTGTAGTTTTCTTCACAGCAGTACTTTTCTTTGCTGCCGAAGTTGTTTTCTTTACTGCTGTAGTTTTCTTCACAGCAGTACTTTTCTTTGCTGCTGTAGTTTTCTTTACAGCGGTACTTTTCTTTGCTGCTGTAGTTTTCTTTACAGCAGTACTTTTCTTTGCTGCTGTAGTTTTATTTACTGCCGAAGTTGTTTTCTTTACTGCTGTAGTTTTCCTATCTGCTGAAGCTGCTTTCTTTACTGCTGTAGTTTTTTTTGCTGCTGAAGCTGTTTTCTTTACTGCTGTAGTTTTCTTTACTGCTGTAGTTTTCTTTACCGCTGCAGTTTTTTTCTTCTCAGCCATGGTAATGAGTCAAAATTTGTATTCTGTTATTCGGGAAGATAAATTGAAATAACAGAAGTTGTTAATAGATTTTTAACACTCTCATCTTTCCCTGTCAATTAGAGAGTGCGCAAATTTAGTAGGAATCTATTTATTAACAAATATTTAAGTAGGTTTTATTTATAATTTATTTTAGTAATCAAAATTGTGAATGCCTCCTCTAAAGATAGATCCGAAGTGTCAATTTCAATTGCATCATTAGCCTTTTTTAGTGGTGAGAATTTTCTTTCAGTATCTACCTTGTCTCGATTCATTAAACTTTTTAATACCTCTTCGTAACTTAAAAAATACCCATTAGCCTTCATCTCTTCCCATCTGCGCTGTGCCCTAACTTCTGGTCTAGCGGTAAAAAAAAACTTAAAATCAGCATCAGGAAAAACCACTGTTCCTATATCTCTTCCATCCATGACCAAACCGAAACTATTTCCCATTAATCTTTGTTGTTTTAATATAAAAAAACGAACAAAAGGCAATTTTGCAATCTTACTTACATTTGAAGAGACCAACTTACTCCTTATTTTATCAGTAATGTCTATTTCATTCAGAATTAACTTGTTATCTGAGGTGTTGTAGTAAATTTTAATATCTTTTAATCCCAATTCAATTGCTTCCTGATAAATATTTTCATTATTAATCCATCCTTTTTCAAGGGCTAAAAAGGTAATGCCACGAAAAAATGCTCCAGAATCAATATAAGGTAAACCTAAATGACTTGAAAGCATCTTTGATAAGGTACTTTTACCAGTGGAGGCATATCCATCAATTGCAATAATTGCTTTATCCAACTGGTTTATATTTTAAATTTTTAGGATTTAGTACTTTTCTAGAAAGGATAGCAATATCAAGAACTTCACTCATCTCCTTAACAAAATGAAATGTTAAACCTCTTAAATATTTTGAATTTATTTCATTAACATCCTTCCTGTTTTCTTCACATAAGATAATTTCTTTTATTTTAGATCTTTTGGCGGCTAATATTTTTTCTTTAATTCCCCCAACTGGTAATACTTTTCCTCTGAGTGTAATCTCGCCAGTCATAGCTAATTTGCTTTTAACCCTCTTTTGTGTAAGTAAAGAAACCAAAGAGGTCAACATGGTAATCCCTGCACTCGGACCATCTTTTGGAGTAGCACCTTCTGGTACATGGATGTGGATATTGTATTTTTCAAATGGAAATTTTTCTAATCCAATAAGTTCTTTTTTTGATTTAATAAACTCTAAAGATATAGTAGCTGATTCCTTCATAACCTTTCCTAGGTTGCCAGTAATTGTTAACTGCCCTTTACCCTCAGAAATGGCCGATTCAATAAATAGAATATCTCCTCCTACTGATGTCCAAGCCAAGCCTGTTACTACTCCTGCAGTATGATTATTTTCATATAGGTCCCTATTGATTTTTTCAGGTCCTAAAATTTCAACTAGATTATCAGGTTTAGGGTTCTTTTTGTAGGTCTCATCCATAGCAATAGATTTAGCTGCATAACGGACTGTTTTAGCGATTTGTTTTTCCAATCCTCTGACCCCAGACTCTCTAGTATACCCTTCAACAATTTTATCTAGAATCATCTTTCCTAATAGTAGATCTCCTTTATGCAATCCATGTTCTTTAAGTTGTTTAGGCAATAAGTGTCGTCTAGCTATAGCAGACTTTTCCTCAAGGGTGTAGCCTGAAATATTGATAATCTCCATTCGATCTCGCAAAGCAGGTTGAATAGAAGAAAGGCTGTTAGCAGTAGCCACAAACATCACCTTAGAAAGGTCATAACCCATTTCTAAAAAATTATCATAAAAGGATTCATTTTGCTCAGGGTCTAATACTTCAAGTAAAGCAGATGCAGGGTCACCTTGCACGCCAGAATTGATTTTATCAATTTCATCCAATACAAATACTGGGTTAGAAGTACCTGCTTTTTTAATACTCTGAATTATACGTCCTGGTAAAGCACCAATATATGTTTTTCTATGTCCTCTTATTTCGGCTTCATCTCGCATACCACCCAAAGAAATCCTGACATACGACCTTTGTAATGCTTGGGCAATAGATTTACCTAAAGAAGTTTTACCAACACCAGGGGGACCATAAAAGCACAATATTGGAGATTTCATGTCATTTCTTAATTTTAAAACTGCCAGGTACTCAATTATTCTTTTTTTTACATCATCTAGTCCATAATGATCACGATCAAGAATTTTTTTCGCTTTTTTTAGATTAAAGCTATCACTAGAGTAATGATTCCAGGGAAGGTCGAGAAATAAATCTAAATAATTTCTTTGGACTGAATACTCAGCTACTTGAGGATTCATACGTTGAAGTTTACTAATCTCTTTTTCAAAATGAATTCCAACTTCTTCACTCCATTTTTTTTCTTTGGAACGCAGACGCATCTCCTCAATTTCTTCCTCATATGAGACACCACCTAATTCCTCTTGGATAGTTTTCATTTGCTGATTCAGATAGTATTCACGTTGTTGCTGGTCTAAATCATTCCTGACTCTTGATTGTATGTCATTTTTAAGAGCTAATTTCTGATACTCAGTATTCATAAATTTTAAACAAGCAATAGCCCGTTCTTGGATGTCAATAATTGAAAGAATCTCCTGTTTCTCTTTTACAGTTAGATTCATGTTAGACGAAACAAAATTTATCAAAAAAGCATGGCTTTGAATATTTTTTATAGCAAATGATGCCTCAGTAGGAATGTTGGGGTTTTCTTGGATAATTTGTAGAGCTAAATCTTTGATAGAGTCAATAGTTGCTTTAAACTCGGAATCACTTTTATCAGGTGTATTTTCTTCAACCGGTTGAATTTTTGCCTTCAAATAAGGCTTTTGTTCAACTATAGTTTTTATTTCAAATCGTTTTTTCCCTTGAATTATTACTGTGGTATTACCATCTGGCATTTTAAGTACTCTTAAAATTTGTGCAACAGTGCCAAGAGAATAAATATCAGATGGAGTGGGATTTTCTATAGTTTTGTCTTTTTGAGCAACTACTCCAATGATTTTGTTGGAATTGTTAGCGTCTTTAATTAGTTGAATAGACTTGTCTCTTCCTGCAGTTATTGGTATGACAACTCCAGGAAATAAAACTGTATTTCTTAGTGGTAGAATAGGAACTTGATTAGGCAAGTCCTCGTTTTTAAGCGCTTCCTCATCCTCTGGTGTCAATAATGGGATTAACTCAGACTCTGCCTCAATGTCTTGAAGTGTCAAATTGTCAAATGAAGTAAAATTAGATTTGGTCATAAGTTATATAATCAGACATATTGTCATAATACGTATATGTCAAGTTAAAAATTTAAATTTTTAGATTTATTAACAATCTATTATAATATATATTCAATTGTTATGCCAAAAACATATTTACTAATTACTTAAGTCGGTTTTTAAAAAAACGGTTTGGAATTCTAGTCAAAAGTAATGCCCCTAGGATGAACAAAATGAGGAAAAATAAAACGGAATTTCTCATACTACCTGTAATCTGATCAATTGTACCAAAAATCATCATACCAATGATAATTCCAACTTTTTGGGTAACATCGTAGAAACTAAAGAATGAGGTAGTTTTGTTTGTTTGAGGAATTAATTTTGAGTAAGTTGAGCGTGAAAGTGATTGAATACCTCCCATAACTAAACCCACTCCACCAGCCGCGAAATAAAATTCATTTGGTGTTCGAATGAAGAATGCAAAAACACATAGTGCAGCCCAAATACAATTTACTGCAATCAGAGTAGTTATGTTCCCATATCTCTTGGCGGCACTTGCAGTAAAATATGCACCAAAAATGGCAATAATTTGAATTATCAATATGCTAACAATCAATCCAATGGTTTTCTCTTGAGCACTAGGCCAATTAATTTCTTCCTCTCCAAAATATGTAGCAATTAAAACTACCGTTTGTATTGCAGTACTATAAACAAAAAAAGCAGGAAGGAATTTTTTTAAATTCGGATAATCTTTTAATTTGTTCCAAACTCCTCTAAGCTCAAAAAAACCATTTAAAATAACTCTTTTGTCAATTTTACCTAAACTTTTTCCAGTGGGTAAATAATAAAAGGAGTACTGACTGAATAATGCCCACCAAAATCCAACAGTAATAAATGAATATTTCATCGCTTTCATAGAGGCCTCAGCAGGAGATCCCGTAATTCCATAACAATCTGGTTTTATTACCATCGATAAATTAAAAATCAATAATAAAACACTTCCTACATAACCCATGGAGTAACCCCTGGCACTGGCAAAGTCTTGCTGATTAGGGTGGGCAATATCTGGGAGGTAGGAATTGTAAAAAACTAAACTAGCCCAAAATCCGATTAAAGCAAAAAAGTAAAAAAAAAGACCCATGTAAAGGTTATGCAACTCAAAAAAATAGAGGCCCATACAGGAGATTGAACCTGTATAAACAAAAATTTTCATAAAACGTTTTTTGTTTCCTATATAGTCAGCAATTCCAGATAATAATGGTGTTTTCAAGGCAACAACTAAAAATGCTATTGCAGTTACGAAACTAATTAATGCAGTATTCTTGAATTGATAACCCAAAAAATCAACATATGAAATTTCGTCAGATATTGCGCTATAATAAATGGGGAAAATTGTCGAACTAATAACCAAAGGATAAACAGAATTAGCCCAATCATAGAATGCCCAAGCATTAATTAACTTTTTACTTCCCTTTTGAAGTTTGACTCTACTTTTCATTAATTTAGATAAGATAATAGCCAATTTATGAATTCATTTGTTTTATAATTAATTTTTTTTTTTTTTTTTTTTTTATTTCTTTTGAATTATTTTAATTTAAATAATTTTTTGATGAAATTTAATTAAAAAAAAATTTAATAAATTTTATTTTTTTTATTTCATTTTTTTTATTTTTTACTAA